>ERZ1370068.367-contig-10331_pt1 | contig 36363 bp, 43 predicted proteins | sample MGYA00561227_ERZ1370068 | MGnify/ENA primary metagenome ERZ1370068 (study PRJEB38410, sample SAMEA6850437) | metagenome | study: Metagenomic assessment of the ecological functions of the soil: analysis of the soil microbiota associated with the... | reverse complement strand
TTTGTACTTCGTTCAGTTACGTGGTAACCCCGGCGGCACCGGCGGCCGCAGCGCGTCGGTCGCGAACGTCCCACTCCTCCTCGCTGCCCGAGGTACTTCTCCTTCGGCCGAGTGGCGAGAAACGCGTGTACTCGTAACTCGAACGTCTTGAGCAGGAAGTCCATGAGGTCGAGCACGCCGGCGACCTCGTCGGCGAGCTGATCGCGGGTGCAGAAGATGTGCGAGTCGTCCTGGGTGAAGCCGCGGACGCGCTCCATGCCGTGCAGCACGCCGCTCCGCTCGTAGCGGTACGACGGTGCCCAGCTCCGCGTAGCGCAGCGGCAGCTCGCGGTACGAGCTGCTTGCGGCGTGTTGATAGATCATGATGTGCCCGGGGCAGTTCATCGGCTTGGCGCGGTACGCTTCGCCGTCGATGTCCATCGGCGAGTACATCATGTCCGCGTAGTTCTGCAGGTGACCGGAGATGGCGTAGAGCTTCTCGCTCGCGAGTGCGGCGTGTAGACGAGCTCGTAGCCGCGCGCGCAGGTGCTCGTCCTTCCACAGCTGCTCCATCAGGTGGCGCACGATGCCCGCGCTTGGATGCCAGTGCACGAGCCCGGCGCCGACCTCCTCGTGGATCGAGAACAGGTCGAGCTCGCGGCCCAGTCGGCGGTGGTCGCGCTTGAGCGCCTCCTCGATGCGCTTCGAGGTACGCGTCCAGCTCGGCCTGGCGACGCGAACGCGGTGCCGTAGATGCGCTGGAGCATCTCGTTCTGTCTCGCTGCCGAGCCAGTACGCGCCGGCGACGTGGGTGAGCTTGAACGCGCCGATCTTCGCCGGTGCTCTGCAGCGTGCGGGCCGCGGCACAGATCGAGGAACGGTCCGTTCCGGTAGTAGCTGTACCTTCGCGCCCTCGGGGATCCGGGACAGGAAGCTAGAGCTTGTACTTCTCCCCGCCGCCTCGAACTGCTCGCGCGCCTCGTCGCGGGTGATCTCGCGACGCTCGAACGGCTGGTTCGTCGGCGACGATCTCGCGCATGCGCGCCTCGATGCGCTCGAGGTCCTCGGGCGTGAACGGTTGCTCGGCGCGCGAAGTCGTAGTAGAAGCCGTTGCTCGGTCGGCGGGCCGCCGGCCACCTTCACGTCCGGGAACAGCTCGGTCACCGCGGTCGCGAGCACGTGCGCCGCCGAGTGCCGCAGGCGGTAGAGCGCCTCGCCGCCGGGTAGCTGTGCGACGGTCGGGTCGATCTTCGGACGCGGTGGCCATGCGACATCGGCATCCTCGGGCTGAATGTGGTCGGGCTCGCACGCGGGCCGCGGCGACGCGGAACGCGCGACGACGCCGCGGCGGCCGGCAACAATGGTGGGCGATACTGGACTTGAACCAGTGACCCCTTGCTTGTCGAGCAAGTGCTCTACCAGCTGAGCTTAATCGCCCGCGAGGCGAGCGATTGCCGGAGGGCGGAGACGGTGTCAAGGCGTCGCGGATCGACGCGCGCCGGGGCCCTTCGAACGCAATTCGCCGCGACCCGAAGCCCGCGCCTCGAGCGCCCCGCCACGCGCCGAATATGAACGGGATCCCAACCACAATTCTTCCCGATCCCATCACAAGATCTTGACCGGGGTCCCGGACCCCTAGCATTTGTGGCGACGCATCGGGCGGCCGAACCACGTCGCGCTCCCCTCCCCCGCGACGCAACCGATGCAGAGGAGCGATGAGTAGGGCAGCTCCCGCGCGAGGTCCCACCTTCTCGCGCCTGCTTCTCGCGGACGCACCTGCATGCGGCTCATCGAATGCTGCGAAGGGTTTCAGGGCATTTCTGTCGCTCATCGTTACCCGTGTGAGTACGCGGTCATGACCGAGGTCGCGCTCGTCGTACGTTGGCGCCGTCGTTGTCCAAGACGGCGAAGGAAGCTGCGCGGGCTCGGGAGATGCCCGCCGCGACGCTCGTCGGAATTCGCTGGCTGTCGCTGGCGCTCGTCGCGGCGTGCGGGCTCGTGTTCGACTTCCCGCGGCCACCGCTCGCGTTCCCTTCGGAGCCTTGATCGTCGCGGCCCTGCTCGGTCAGCCGTGCCGCTGCTCGCGCGCGCCCGTGATCCGATCCCCGCGTTCGCCCTAACGGCCGCGCGCGAATCACGCTGTGGACCGTGGTGCTCGCGGTGACCCGTGACGCGCGCTCGCCCGCCGTCGTCGCGTTGCTGCTCGAGGTTCCGCTCGCGGACTCGCCCACGGCAAGCGCGCCGTGCCGGTGGCCGCGGTGGTGGTGACGGCGGCGCTCGTGTGGGCGGCAACGCACTCGGCGTCGTGGAACGCAGCCCTTGCGACGGTCCTCGCGGGCGTCGGCGTGCTGTCGTACGGAATGGTCGATCGCCTCGAGCGCCAGCGCATGGCACTCGAAACGTCGCACCGCCTGCTGCGGTCGCGGGCCGATCACCTGCGCGAGGAGCTGCGGCTGCTCGGCGGACTTCATGACGAGCGGTCTCGTCACGCTCGATCCGCTCGGCCGCATCGTGGCGTGCAACCGCGCGGCCGCGAGCCTCCCCGGCGTCGCGCCCGAAGGACTGGGGGGCGGCCGTGGCAGGGAGGTGCTGCGCTTGCGGTCGGGCCACGAGGCCCTCACGGCGCTGCTGGATCGCGGCGACCCGGTGCGCGGCGAGCGCATGCTGATCGAGGACGCCGAGGGTCGGCCGCTCGACGTGCGGATGGACGCGTGGCTCGGCGTCGCCGAGGACGGGCCCCGGGTGTTCCTGCTGATCGAGCCGGCCGTCGCCGACGACAAGTCGGCCGCGGATCCGCTGCGGCGCCTGGGCGAGGCCGCGGCGTGCGTGTCGCACCAGATCCGCCACGCGCTCCACTCCGTCCGCGCGCTGGCGCTCGAGTCGTTCGCGCCCGATGCGGGTCCCGCGCGCGCCGCAGGCGCACCGGCGCCGCCCGACGCGCGCACGGCCCGGGAGGAGTTCTTGAGCGCGCTCGACGGTGCTGCGCGAGCTCACCGACGATGTGCTCGCCATGGCGGGCTGGCGCGCCCGCGGCCTCCGACCTGCCGCTGCTCCCGCTGCTCGCCTGCGCCATCGCGTGGTCACGGCGGCCGAGCGTGACCATCGCGCATGGTGTCGGCGCCGCCGTGCCCGCCGTCGCGGCCAATCACCGGGCGGCTCGTGCACGCGCTGTACAGCGTCATCGACAACGCGTGCCGCGCGAGCGCGCCCGGCGGCGTGGTCGAGGTCGTGGTGTCCGAGGACGAGCGATCGGTCACGTCGACATCCTCGACTCGGGCGCCGGCTTCGCGGCGACGGTCGAACCGTCGCCGCGCGGGCACGGCATTGGCGTCCTCGCGGCGCGACGCTTCCCTCCGATTCCTTCGGGGCCGGGCTCGAATACGTGCCGCGCGCCGAGGCCGGAACGTCGCGCCGCGTGCCCTGCCGCGCGCGGTCGGGGCGGACTGATGTCGCGAGGTGCTCGTCGTCGACGACGATCCGAGGCGGTGCGCATCATGGCGCGCGCTCGAGGACGCCACGCGGTGACGCTGTGTGACGGCGGCGCGGCCGCGCTGGGCGCGCTCGAGCACGGCGACAGTCGACATCGTGCTCGCCGATCTCGACATGCCCGCGCCGGACGGCTTCGACGTGCTGCGCGCCGCGCGGCGTCGGACGCCGCCCGTGCCCGTGGTCGTTGTCTCCGGAATGGACTCGACGCGAGCGACGCGCTCCAGGCGCTCGAGCTGGGCGCCTGCGACTACTTGCTCAAACCGGTGTCGCCGGACGAGGTCAGGCGGTGATCGCGCGCGTCGCCCACGGCCGACGATGGCGGAGCCGCGACGTTCGGCCTGGTGGGCGGCTCATGCGCGATGCGGCGCATCCGCCAGCTCGTGCCGCTGCTGGCGCGGGGCCGCGACGCCGTGTTGCTGACCGGCGGGACGGGAACCGGCAGGAGCTGCCTGCGCGCGCGCTGCACGACCACGGACCCCGCGCCCAGCGCGCGTTCGTCGCGCTACAACATGGCCGCGACGCCGGCCGAGCTGGTCGAGAGCGTGTTCTTCGGCCACACGCGCGGCGCCTTCACCGGCGCTCAGCTCGACAACACCGGGCTGTTCGAGCAGGCGCACGGCGGCACGCTGCTGCTCGACGAGGTCGACGGCTTCCGGCTCGCGCTCCAGCCCAAGCTCCTGCGCGTCACTCGAGTGCGGCAACGCGTCCGCCGCATCGGCTCGAGCGCCGATCGCGAGGTCGACGCGGGTGGTTACGACCAGCTCGACGGGTCTCGACGGTCTCATCGCGCAGGGCGATTCCGGGCGCGGACTTGTTCTATCGCCTGCGCCAGCTCGAGATCGTGCCGCCGCCGCTGCGCGCATCGCCGCGAGGACGTGCCGGCGCTCGCGCGCCACATCCTGGCCGGGCGAAATGGAAGGCCGGGGTGGCGCCGGCGCTGTCCGACGTGCGCGCTCGACCGACTGCTGGCGCACGATTGGCCGGGCAACGTCCGCGAGCTACGCCACGCGCTGCGCAGCGCGTGCGTGCTCGCGGGCACGGGACCGATCCCTGCCGGAGCACTTGCCGCGCTCGCTGCAGATGGCCCCGCGAGTCGCCCCGCGCGCCGATGGCGCGGTCGCGCTCGATTCGGTCGAGCGCGAGCACATCCAGCGCGATGCTCGATCTGACCGCAGGCAACCAGAGCCGCGCAGCGCGGTTGCTGCACATCGATCGCGGGACGTTGGCTCGTAGACCAAGGCAGTTAGGGCTGCGGCGACCACGCGTCACTAGCGCGCTTCGTGCATGCAGTCAGAGTTCGCCCCAGGGCGGACGCGCGGGGTGTGGGGGCGGGGCGAGATGGTCTCGTTGGCGAGCGCGTGCGAGCCGCGGAGGACGAGGATGTCCGGAGGCGAAGCGAGTCACAGCGCCGTCGCCGCCAGGAGGGCGGCGACCAGCGTGCGCAGCCAACGAGAGCTATCTGCCCCGCTCCCACACCCCGCGCGTCCGTCCCGGGCCTGTGCGCCGGGCGACCCCACTCGGGAGCCGCGTCGCTTACGCGCTCGGCCTAGGACTCCCGCAATCGTGCGGATCTGTTCGACCAGCTCGTCGTACTGCTTCGGGTAGAGCGACTGCGCGCCGTCCGAGAGCGCGTGGTCGGGGTCGTGGTGCACCTCGATGATCAGGCCGTCGGCGCCGCGCCGCGATCGCGGCGCGCGCCATCGGCGCCACCTTGTCGCGGATGCCGGTGCCGTGCGACGGGTCGACGATGACGGGCAGGTGCGACAGCTCCTTCACCGACCGGAATCGCGTTCAGGTCGAGCGTGTTGCGCGTGTAGGTCTCGAACGTGCGGATGCCGCGCTCGCACAGGATGACCTGGCGTTGCCCTGCGACACGATGTGCTCGGCGCTCATCAGCCACTCCTCGATCGTCGACGGCGAGCCCGCGCTTGAGCAGCACCGGCTTGTCCGAGTGGCCGACCTCGCGGAGCAGCGCGTAGTTCTGCATGTTGCGCGCGCCGACCTGCAGGATGTCGGCGTAGCGCGCGACCGAGCGCGACCTGCTGCGAGTCCATGACCTCGCTCACGACGGCGAGCCCGTGCGCGTCGGCGGCGCGGCGCAGCAGCGCAGCCCTCCTCGCCGAGGCCCTGGAACGAGTACGGCGACGTGCGCGGCTTGTACGCGCCGCCGCGCATGATCGTGGCGCCCGCCTTCGCTACGGCGGCGGCGATGCGTGAACGCCTGCTCCTCGCCTTCGACCGAGCACGGGCCGGCCATGAGCGCGAGCTGCGGCGCTGCCGATCGCGCAGCGTCCGACGGTGATCACCGTGTCGTGCGGGTGGAAGGCGCGGCTCACGAGCTTGAAGGGGACGCGGAACGGGACCAGCTGCCGCGACGCCAGGCCATCGCCGCGCACGGCGTCCCAGTCCGACTGCCGCCGACGTCGCCGACGGCGCCGAGACGCACCTGGCCCTGGTACTCGGTGCGATGCACCGACAGCCGAACATGCGCAAGCGGGTCGCGATGTCGTTCGCGACCGCTTCGGTGACTCCGGGTTTGAGGAGCGCGAGCATGTCGAGGCTTCAGGCGAAAACGCCCACGCCGGAAGGCGTGGGCGGGGCATCGGCGGTCGTGTCGGAGGCTTCAGCCGACTCGCGCGAGAGCACCCGGCCACGCCATGCGTCGCCGGGGTACGCCCAAACCCACTGCTGAAGGATCGAGTACGCACGCGAACACCTCCGATGGGAACGAGGCGAGGCTAGCACGCGCGTTTCACGACGGTCAATTTGCCCGCGGTGCGATGTCGCCTCGGGAGGCGCGACGCGATTGGCCTCGTCGCGCCCGCCGTGCTGCAGAATGCGGCGCATGCGTCTCGATGCGGACGTGCGCGCTCACGGGGGTCGCCGCTTTGCTCGGCGTCGGCTCGCGCCACCGTCCACGCCGCGCCTCCGAGCCAGACCCCCACGATCGCGCACGGACACATCCTCAGACTGAGAATGCACGCGCCATCCATCGGCGACACGAGCCGCAGCGTGCGCCGTGTACCTTCCCGCGTCCTACGACACCCCGCAGGCGGCCTCCCGCCGCTATCCGGTCGTGTACCTCCTCCACGGCTGGCCGGGCGGTGACGGCAACTGGGCCGGCGAGGGCCGCGCCGGCGAGACGCTGGACAGCCTGATCGCGAGCGGTCGCATTCCCGAGGCGATCGCGGTGATGCCGAACGGCAACGGCGTTGGATTGCTGGGGCGCTCGCTCTACGTCAATACCGCCGACGGGCGCTCGCGCATGGAGGACTTCGTCGCGCGCGACCTCGTCGACTGGGTCGATCGCACGTTCCGCACCCGCGCCGAGCTCGGCCGGCCGCGCCGTCATCGGCCTGTCGGACGGCGGCACGGCCCGCGGTCAGCCTGGCATTCCGGCATCCGGACCGATTCGGCGCGTGCGGGTCGCACAGCGCCGCGTTCCAGCTCTCACCGTGTCGTTCGAGACCTGCGCGGCTGCTCGGCTCCGGCGCCGAGGGGGCGCGGACCGCCGCGGAAGTACAGCCCGCTCGGCTACGTCGACTCGGTCGCCGATCACATCCGGCACCTGACGATCTACCTCGACTGCGGTCTCGACGATCCGGATCTCGGCAGCACGCGCGCGCTGCACGCACGCCTCGATTCGCTCGGCGTTGCACGACGAGTACCACGAGGTCAGGGGGCGGCCACGGCTGGGGCTACTGGCGGTCGCGCCTCGCGGTGTCGCTGCGCTCGACGCTGGGAACGATGCGCTAGCGATCCCGCCCGCGCACCGCGCGCTGCCTGAGCCACGCGTCGACGAGCGCGATCGCCATCATCGCCTCGGCGACGGGCACGACGCGCGGGCAGATGCAGGGTCGTGGCGGCCGCCGATCTCGATCGTCGTCGTCCCTCCCGCCGTCGTCGCCGCGGTCTGCGGCTTGCCGATCGAGGTCGCGGGGCGCACCGCGACGCGCACGACGACGTCCGCGCCGTTCGAGATCCCGCCGGCGATGCCGCCCGCCGTAGTTGGTGAGGAAGCGCTCGCCGTCGAAGACGTCGTTGGTCTGCGAGCCGTGCAGCGCGCACATGCGCGAACCCGCCGCCGATCTCGACGCCCTTGGTGGCGGGGATCGACATCATCGCGGCGCCGAGCAGGGCGTCGAGCTTGGCCATCGTGGGATCGCCCCACCCGGCGGGCACGCCGCGCGCCACGATCTCGACGACGCCGCCGACCGAGTCCTTGGCGTCGCGCGCCGCCTCGATCGTCTGCGCCATCCGCGCGGCCGCGGCGGCGTCGGGGCAGCGCACCGGATTGCGCTCGGTCTCGTCCCAGTCGCGCGCCTCGGCGCGCACGTCGCCGACCTGGACCGTGCCGCCCGACGATGCTCACGCCGACCGTGGCCAGCGCCGCCTTGGCGAGCGCGCCGGCGGCGACGCGGCCGACCGTCTCGCGGCCCGACGAGCGCCCGCCGCCGCGGTGGTCGCGCACGCCGTACTTCTGCGCGTAGACGTAGTCGGCGTGGCCGGGTCGGAACACGTCCTTGAGCGCGGCGTAGTCGCCCGAGCGCGCGTCAGTGCTGCGCACGATCATCGCGATCGGCGTGCCGAGCGTCACGCCCTCGAACACGCCGCTCACGAGCTCGACCCGGTCGGCCTCCTTGCGCTGCGACGTCAGCGCGCTCTGGCCGGGCCGCCGGCGATCGAGATCGCGCTGCACGTCGGCGACGTCGACGCGGATCCCCGGCGGCATGCCGTCGACGACGACGCCGACCGCCGGCCCGTGTGACTCGCCGAACGTGGTGACGACGAACAGCTGCCCGAACGAGGACGACATGCTCAGCGCGACGCGCGCTTCTCTGCGCGGCGCGCGCGGCGCGGTGCGACTCCACCGACGCGTCGATGCGCTTGCGATACGCCTGGTGCGCGTCGACCATCCGCTCCCATTGATACAGGTAGGTCGCGCGGATGTCGGCGCGCGCGCCCGGCGATCCACGGCTTTGCAGCGCTCCCACGACACGATGTCCTCGCCGGTGTGGTCGAAGAACAGTTCGGGGTGGAGGATGCCGCGGTTCACGATCGACGCCACCATCTCCCAGTACGACGTCGTCATGCGGAAGTGCCGGTCCTCGTCGGTGTGCGCTCAGGTAGCGGAGCTTGATCTCGACCCAGTCCGTCGCCTTGAACTCGGTCAGGAACCACTGGCGCGCGCGTCGCAGCTCGGGCTCGCGGCGGACGTCGTAGAGGTGAAGCAGCAGATCGGCGTCGGCGGTCGTGGGCTTGCGCATGGAATTCTCCGAGTCCGGTGACGGTGCGGTGAAGACGAGCACCGTCACTGTAGCAGGCGCGGCGCGTCGGCCCGAAGCGGCGCGCGGCTCAGGGGGCGCGGAATCGCGGGCGTCCCAGCGCGTCGCGGAGCAGCACGCTGCCGGTGCCGTCGTCCCGCGTCAGGAGCGCGGCGTTGGCGGCGCGGCCATCGGGCGACAGCGACAGCGACGGCTGGTTCGAGCCGGCGAGCACCGCGCGCCACTGTCCGTCCGGCGCGTTGAGCGTCAACTGGCTCTCGTGCGGTTGCACGACGATGTGCGCCGAGGCGCCGCCGCGTTGGCCGAGGACCAGGCGCAGCGTTCCGTCGGGCGTGCTCTCGAGCCCGCCGACCACCGCGCCGTGCACGTCGCGCAGCAGGAACCGATTGGCCTCGACGACCGAGAACTTCGCGCGATCGGACTTGGGCTGGTTCCCGCGCAGCAGCGGGAGCGCGCGAGCGCCACGACCGCCAGTGCGAGGACCGCCATCGTCATCGTCTTCCAGCCTCGATTCTGGCGCTCGGCCAGCTCGAGACGATCGACCACCGTTTGCAGCTCTGGATTCATGCGTTCCTCCGTCGGCGTTGCGACGTTCGCTCGACCGGTGCGGCGAGCGCTGAAAGCACGCGCTCCCGGCCGAGAAGTCCCATCCACACGCGCCCGCGGCAGACGGGCCAGTGACACGGATGATCCCGAGGGCCCAGCGTTGCACTTCCTCGACCCGAGCCGGCGGCGTCCCCGGCGCGAGCGTTCCCAGCATCGCCTTCATGGCGAATACGAGCGCGGTCACTTCGAGCACGATCAGGATCGGCACGCCGAGCGCGATCGCGCGGCCACGTTCACGCCACGTCGCCCACGACGTCGCGAGGCACAGCGCCACGAACACGCCGAGATCGAACGGGAAGAACAGCTGCAACTGCACCCACTCGATCTCCGACCCGCGCGGCGCCGCCAGCCCGCCGGCGATCCCCGCCAGGGCATGCTGATACGGCGTCGCGATCGTCACACGACAGCGCGAACGTCGCCGACGCCCACACCAGGAACAAGAAGAAGAATTTCACGCCGGCCGCGGCCGCATGGCGACCAGTCTCTGAGCCACACGGCGAACGTGGCAGAACACGACGAGGATGGTTCCCGTCTGCCACAAGTAGACGTGGGCGAAGTCGAACCAGTTGCGGCGCCACCACCATGCACGCCGATCAACGTGAGGATGCGCAGGATGTTGAAGACGTGGATGACGACGGCGCCGAGGACGAGGCCCCATCAGCCGCTGCTTCCACGTGGCGGAGACGCCAGCACGACGGCGGCGAAGATCAGGTACGGCATGTGCGGGCTGCAGTCGGAGACGATCTCGACGCTCGCGTTCCTGACGAACAGGACGTTCTCCGAGCGCTGGACGGAGATGTGCATCAGAGACAGCAACCCCTGCAGCGTCCCAACGGTGAGGCGTATGCCGGCACTCCTCGATCGCGGGCACGCGGCTCACGCCCGACAGCGCCAGGCCCCAGTACACGAGGCACTTGAGCAGGAAGACGAGGATGGGTCGATGAGGCGCCGCACTGGTCCGACGCGTCATGGCGGAGCTCCGTACGGGGAGGGTGCCGGCCGGGAGGCCGGTGCGACTGTGAGCGGGAAGCTCCCAGAACCGCCGGGTGTGTTCAATCGAGTCGTGTGAGTTGTGCTATAGAGCGGTGACGCGACGCGGGTGTCCAGGATGCACGCGGAGCAATCGAATCGGCGCGGATTCCGGCTATCGATCGAACCCCTCCTCCCCGTGTCGCGGGCGCGGTGGGACGGGCGTGCCTGGATCGCGCTGCTCGCGGTGGCGCTCGCACTGCGCGTCGTCGCCGCCGTGCGCGCGCCGATCATCGAGAGCGACGGCGCCTACTACGCCGGGCTCGCGCGCGCGCTTTGCTCGCGAGCGATCTCGCGCACGCATGGAGCACGGCGTGGCCGCCGCTCTACCCGTGGGCCACGGCCGCCGTGGCCACGGCGCTGCAAACCGCTGTGGCTCGACCCGACGCCGAGGTGCTCGAGGGCTGCGCGCGCGCCGTGTCCGTGGCGGCGGGGGTCGCGCTGCTGTTTCCGCTGCGACGGCTCGCGACGCGGCTGCTCGACCGCCGCGGCGCATGGCTCGCGCTGGTGTTCGCGGCCGTGCACCCGCGGGCATGCTCGAGTTCTCGGGCGCGGCACTCGCCGAATCGTTGTTCTCGGCGTGCGTCGTCGCCGGGGTGGCGGCGTGGATGTCCGGAGGCGTGGCTGGTCGCGGGGCTCGCGTTCGGGCTCTCGTACCTAGCGCGCCCCGAGGGCGCGCTGATCGCGGCCGCGCTGTGGGCCGGTGCGCTGCTCCTCGGCGCGCGGCGCTCGAGCGTGGGCGCCGAGACCCCGTGGCGATCGGCCGGCTACGCCTCGGCTTCGTCGCCGGTTTCGTGCTCGTCGCCCTTCCCCACCTAGTCGTCCTCGAATCGCGGCTCGGTCACGTCTCACTCGGCGAGAAGGGCGCGTACAACTTCTGGCGCGAGCATCGCTGGCGCGTACGACCGCATCCTGCCGTCCCCCTCCGGGTTGGCGGAGCGCGTGAACGACAGCCCCGAGATCGCCGCGACGATCCCGCCCGCGCGGGTCGAGATCGGCGCGTTCCTCGCCCGCGCGCCATTCGAGGTCGCGACGCGCACCTCCACCACTTCGTCGTGCTCGTGTTCTCGTCGCTGCCGGCCGCGCTCTACCCGCTGTTCGCGCTGCTGGCGATCGCCGGCGCGGTCGGACTGCCGTGGCGGGGATGGGCGCCGGTCGTCGGCGTGATCGCCGTGCTGCGGTTGGTGTACGCGCCGTTCACGGTGGACCGCCGCTTCTTCGTGCCCGCGGTGCCGCTGGCGCTGCTGCTGTCGGCGCGGGGCTGGCGCGCGATCAGAGTCGCGCTTCGAGTCGGCCGACCCGGTGCGCGCGCGTCGGATCGCGAACGCGCTCGTCGCGGTTCTCAGTGCTCGGGCTCCCTCGGCTACGACGCGCTACAGGGCGCGCGGCATCGACGACGCGCCCGAGCATCGCGAGGCAGGTGATTGGCTGGGGCGTCGATGGGTGGCGCTGCGGGCGGTGGGCCCCACGCGCCGGGAGGATCACGCGCGGCCGATCGTGATGTCGCGCAAGCCGTGGGTCGCGTATTACGCCGACGGTCTCATCCTCGAGCTGCCGGACGGAACGCTGGAGGACATCCTCGAGCGGGCGCGCCTGCGCCACGCCGACATCCTCGTCGTCGACGAGCGCTGGGCGGCCGCGCGGCGTTCCGGCGCTCGTGCCGTTGCTCGATCCGAGCCGCGCGCCAGCGCCTGCTGCGCGCGCCGCTGCGAACGGTCGAGTCGCCGCGCGGGCTCGTGCTGTACGACGTGCGCGGCCTGTGGTGAGGCGTTGCGCGAAGTCGCGCCGGCAGTCCGTGGCGCCACCGGGACTTGGCGGGGCGGGTGGAGGTCCCGTGCGCGCGCGGCAGCGAGGTCGGACGGTGCCCGACGTGCTCGCCACGAATTTGACTCGCCCACGATGTCTGCATAGCCTACGGCGCTCATTCTATCGGTCGCATCAGCCGCCCCCAGCGTCGCGCTCGCCGTGCATCGGAGGATTTATGAAGAAGTGGTGGATCGTATGCCTGCTGCTCGTGCCGTCCGCGTCGTGGGCTCAGCACGCGGGTGACAAGGAGATCGCCGGCCAAATCGGATATCAGTACTGGAGGCACCCAGACGTTCACGAACTCCTTCGGCTATCCCGCGGGAGACGTTCACGTCAACATAACCCTGACCTATGGCGGTCTGCTGAGCTTCTTCATTCGCGACTACTATGCCGCCGAGTTCCAGTACTCGTACTCGACCGGGGATCTCATCGCCCGCCCCAGGGCAATCTTCCTGACACGAAGATCGGCGATTTGGCCACGCAGTACATCCAGGTGTACGGCACCCGCTATGTTCCGGTGAAGCCGGAAAAGATGGACGCCTTCGTGATGGGCGGCCTCGGCGCGACCGGCTACAGCGCCGACGGCTTCGATTCGCGGTGGCTGTTCTCGTTCGGGATCGGCCTCGGCCTCAAGATCCACACCAACGAGAAGATGTCGCTCCGACTGCAGCAGCGTTTCCTGGTCCCGATCCAGTGGGGCGAGGGCGGCTTCTACTTCGGCACCGGCGGTGCAGGCGTCAGTGTCGGCGGCGGCTCGAGCATCATCAAGGCGATACCTCGCTCGGCCTCGTGCTCAAGCTCGGGAGCTAGAGGGGTACCTCTAGAACGCGGATCCGGCGGTGCCGTCTTGCGCGCGCGCCGCGATCCCGCACCGCGGCGATACCGTCACTCGTAGCGCAGCGCCTCGATCGGATCGAGCCCCGCCGCGCGCGCGCCGGCCACACGCCGAACGCGACGCCGACCGCGGCCGAGAACAGGAACGCGATGACGACCGAGTCGGGGCCCACCGACGTGGTCCAGCGAAACGCCTCGTGCATCATCACCGCGGCGCCCATGCCCAGCCCGATGCCGATCGTGCCGCCCATCAGGCACAGCACCACGGCCTCGATCAGGAACTGGAGCAGGATGTTGAGCTGCGTCGCGCCAAGCGCCTTGCGCACGCCGATCTCGCGCGTTCGCTCGGTCACCGACACGAGCATGATGTTCATGATCCCGATGCCGCCGACGAGCAGGCTCACGGCGGCGATCCCGGCGAGCAGCAGCGTGAACACCTGCGTCGTCTCGCCCAGCGTGGTGAGGAAGTCGGACTGGTTGCGGATCGTGAAGTCGTCGTCCTGGCCCTGGCGCAGCCGGTGCTCGCGTCGCAGGATCTTCTCGACCTCGGCCATCGTCACCGGGATGTCGTCCTCGGAGGGCGCGAGCAGGCTGATCGAACGCAGGCGATCGTTGCCCATCGACCGGTAGCGCGCGGTCTGGATCGGGATCAGCACCTGGTCGTCCGGATTCGCGAAGCCACCGCCCTGCCCCTTCGACGCCAGCACGCCGATGACCTCGAACTGGATCCCGTCGATGCGCACCTGCTCGCCGACGATCGTCGCCGCGGCGAGCGACCGAGGTCCTCGACCACCTGGGCCCGAGCACGGCGACGCGCCGGCGCGCCGCGTCCTCGGCGTTCGAGAACATGCGTCCCGCCGCGACCTGGAACATGCGCACGTCGAGGTAGTTCGCGGTCGTGCCGACGACCGTCGTGTTCGTGTTGCGGCCGCCGTACTGGACCTGGAGGTTGCGCGACATCTCGGGCTGGATCGCCACCATGTACGTACTGCGCTCCTGCAGCGCGGTGGCGTCGTCGATGGTGAGCGGCGCGCGGTCGGTCGCCGACGCCACGCGGCCGGCGCCGCGCGCCTGCCCCGGCGTCACCGTGAGCAGCGTGGTGCCGAGGGCGGCGATGCGGTCCTTCACCGACTGCTGGGCGCCGCGTCCCAGCGCGACCATCGCGATCACCGCGGCGACGCCGATGACGATGCCGAGCATGGTGAGGAACGAGCGCAGCTTGTTCGCACGCAGCGCGTCGACGGCGACCTGCAGGGTCTCGTTGAACAGCATCCTACCGTCCTCCGCCCCCGCCGCGTCCGCCGCCGGCGCCGCCCCCGCCTGGAGCTCCCGGTACGCCGCTTCCCAACCGCTCGCGAAGCCGACTCTGATCCTGACGTGCGCTTGGCCTGCGGCTCGGCGACGCTGAGCAGCGCGACTTCGTCGCCCTCCTGCACGCCGTCCACCACCTGCGCGTGGTCGTAGTTGCTGAGCCCGAGGCGCACGATCCGCGGCTCGAGTCCGCGCGTGGTCTTGACGAACACGATCTGTGCGCGCCCGCCGCGCAGCGTCCGCTGGCACCGCCCGCCGCGAAGCCGCCCCGCCGCCGAAGCCTCCGCCGGCGCCGCCGAATCCACCCCGCTCGCGCGCGCTCCGGAGACGCCGCCCGAATCCGCCGCCGGCGCTGCCCGCTCGCCCGCGCCCGGCGCCCCCGCCCCCATCGCCGTCCACCGCCGCGGCCCGTCATGCTCGAGTCGGCGCCGGAGCGTCCCATGCGGGGACGTCCGGCCGAAGGTCCCGCCGGCGCGTTCCCGACGGGCGCGCGACCTGCCGCTCGATCTGCGCCTTGAGCGAGTCCGGGTTCATGTCGAGCGCCGACGCGAGCGCGGGCAGCTCGCGCACGCTGCGCACCGCGTCGACGGGCACCGCCAAGACGTCCTTGCGCTCGTCGATCAACATCGAGACCTCGCCGTTCATGCCCGGCAGCAACAGGCCGCCCTCGTTGGGGATCGAGACCAGCACGGGAAACATCGTCACCGACTGCTGGATCACTGCCTGCGGCTCGATCTTCTCGACCTGCCCGGAGAACGGACGGTCGGGAAACGCGTCGACGGTGACGGTCGCGGCCTGCCCCGGCTGGACGCGGCCGATGTCGCTCTCGGCGACGAGCACGCGCATGCGGATGCGCCGCAGGTCGGCCATGTGAGCAACGCGGTGCCGCCGCTCACCGACGTCGTGGCGGACGCGATCACCTGGCCGACGGTGACGAGCTGCTCGAGCACCGTGCCCACGACCGGTGCCCTCACGGTGGCGTCGGCGCGGCGTTGGCGCGCGGTGACGAGATCGGTGCGCGCACTGACCAGCGCCGACTGGGCGTTGGCGTAGTCGAGCGTCGCGCTCTCGTGCTCGTCGGCGGTGATGACGCCCTGGGCGAACAAGTCGTCGGCACGCTTGTTCTGCGCGCTCGAGATGTCGTTCTTGGCCTGGGCGGCGCGCAGCGCAGCCGACGCCTGCTCGTAGGCGTTCTCGACGTCGACGGTGTCGATCTGCGCCAACAGGTCGCCGACCTGGACGTGGGATCCGACCTCGACCGGCATGGCGAGGATCTGTCCCGACGCTTTCGACTTCACCTCGACCAGGTCGATGGGCTCGACCGTGCCCGTGGCCTCGATCGTCATCGCGACGTCGCGGCGCTCGACCGTCTCGGTCAGGATCGCGAGCGGCGCAGTACGCGGCCTCAGCACGAAGCGAGCGACCACCGCGCCGACCACGACGAGACCGGCGACGATCAGGATCGTGCGGAGACTCGGACGGCGGCCGCTCATGGCATCCACCTCGTCGCCGCGACGGCGGCGCTCGGAGAACGCGTGCGTGATCACAGGTCCTCCCACCAGCGCCTCGAGCTTCGGCCTTGGCGACGCGCAGGTCGTAGCGCGCGCGGATCAGATCGCGGCGCGATTGATCGAGCTGGGTCTGCGAGCTGAGCACGTCCAGCAGCGTCGACCCGCTCACGGCGTAGCGCTGTTGTTGGACGCGCAGATCCTCCTCGGCCGCATCGACGGTGGCGACCTGCGACGCCTCGCGCTCCTCGGCCGACCGATAGTCGCCGAGCGAGCGCGCCAGACCCTCGATCGCGGCCAGCTGCGCGTCGCGCAGCGCCGCCTCGGCGTTCGTCTCCGCCACCTCGGCCTGCGTCACCTGCTCCTCGCGCTGGAGCTGCGTGAACACCGGCAGCGACACGGACAGGCGCAACGACCCGGAGTAGGTGAAGTCGTCCCCGGACGGGATCAGCTCCGGAGCCGGTGCCGCTGCCGCCGCGCGAGGTAGCTCGACGTGATCGACGGCAGGTAGCTGGTCCACGCGCTGCGGCGCGCCGCGCGCGCGGCGTCGAGCGCCGCCTGCGCCAGCTTCACGGTCGGGCCGTCGAGCGCCAACGCGCGCAGCGACGCGCTCGTCGAGGGCGACCGCCGCGTACTGGAGCGAATCCTCCGGCGCGGCGGTGACCGGGCTACGGCGTTCCGACGATCCTCGACAGCGAGGCGTTGGCGCCGTTGACGGCGTTGCGCGCATCGAGCACCGCCAGCCGCGCCGTGCGCACCTGGATCTCCGAGCGCAACGAGGTCCGATCGCGTCGCCGTCTTGGCCGCGACACGCGTGGAGCGAGCTCTTGAGCTGCTGCTCCGGCCTGGTCGAGCTGCGCCTTCGCCGCTGCCTCCGCCTCGTGCGCGGCGAGCACGTTGAAGTACTGCTCGCTGACCGCCAGCGTGGTGGCGAAGTGCTCGGTCACCTCGCTGGCCTCGGCCGTGGTTCGGCGCGCCTTGGCTTGCTGCAGATCGAAGAACCGTTGGCCGCCGTCGAACAGGTCGAGGCTCGCGCTGTAGCCGATGTTGTACGACCACGGATCGACGGGAAGGATGACGATCTGCCCATTCTCGACTGATGGTGCGTGCGCCCTCGGCGGGCACACGCCGGTTCGCGCTTCGCCGACAGGCCGAACGTCGGCAGGAACGCGCGCGTACGCCGAGCGCACGCCGGCGGCGCCGGTCCGCCGCTGACCCTGCGCCGCGATGATCGACGGCGCGTTCTGGCGCGCCAGCGCGATCGCCTCGTCGAGCGTGATGAGGCGCGCGGCCGTATCGACGGGTGCCCACGCGTGGGTGTCGGCGCCCGCGGCGCCGCTCCACGCGGCGGCGGCGATCAGCGCGACCACGGTTCCCATGCCCCGATGCATCGATGGATCCCTTGCTCCGTCGAGAGGATGCGGTGGAGGTAGCGTTTCGGCGCGAGCGGCCCGCTGCGACCGGCGCACCGCTCCTGACGGAACATACGCGCGAGGTGTGGTAGAGATGTGGCGCCGGCGCACGAAATTCCGGCACACGCTCCTGACCCGCCCGAGGCCGCCAAGACGCCGCACCGACTTCACAGAGAAGCCATGTCGGCGCCACATTCGTGCCACACATCCCGGGTATCGTAGGATCGGAGTGACGTGGCCGTACGCGCCGCGAACCCATCCGCCGGGAGCCATCCGTGAGCCAACGAATCCTCGTCGTCGAAGACGACGCGCGCATCGCGGACGTGATCGTCAAGAATCTCGAGGCGGCCGGCTACGAGTGCCGACTCTCGCCCGACGGCGGCAGTGCGCTCGCCGATCTCGCGCAGCTGCGCCCCCGCGCTCGTGATGCTCGACCTCGGGCTGCCCGGCATCGATGGGCTCGAGGTGACCCGCCGGATCCGCCGCGACAGCGACGTGCCGATCCTGATGGTGACCGCGCGCTCGGGCGAGAGCGACAAGCTGCTGGGCTCGAGATCGGCGCCGACGACTACATCACCAAGCCGTTCAGCGTCGCCGAGCTGGTGGCGCGCGTGCGCGCGCTGCTGCGCCGCTCGAGCGGCGCCGTCACGCGAGCGCGTGCTCGAGCTGGGCGACCTGCGCGTCGATCCCGCGCCGGCGCACCGTCGAGCGCGCCGGCGAGTCGATCCGCGCTCACGACGCTCGAGTTCGACCTGCTCTACTTCCTCGCGTCGCGTCCGGGTCGCGTGTTCAGCCGCGAGGCGCTGATGGAGCACGTGTGGGGCAGCGACCGCGTCGTCGACGATCGCTCGATCGACAGCCTCGTGAGCCGGCTGCGCCGCAAGCTCGAGCCCGACCTCGCGAAGCCGCGCTACCATCCAGACCGTGTGGGGCGCGGGCTACATGCTTCGACCGAGGCCCGCCTCGTGACGCAATTGCGGCACACCGCGGCCGCAGCCTGTTCTGGACGATCGCGGGACTGTTCCTGCTCACGGTCGTGCTCGGCACGCTCACTCCAGGCGCTGGTCGCCGACACGGTGCTGCGCCCGCTCGAGCCCGCGAGGCGCGGGCACGCGCCGACGACCTCGCCTCGAGCCTGGCCGCCGAGATCGCACTGATCCCGGGAACGCCGCCCGAGGCGCCCGTGGACACACTCATCTCCCGCAAGCGCGCGGACTCGAGCCCCGCCGGCCGTGGATCGCGTTCCGCACCGCGGAGGGCGCGGTGTTCACCGTCCCGCCCGATCGCGGCGCCGGCGATCGCGCGCGCGCTCACGGGTGGCGAGTCGGCGTCGTCGAGCGAAGCCCCTCGCCCTCGCGGCTCGCCGCCGCGGCTCGAGATCCTGCGCGCGCAAGACCGTGACGCGCGACGGGCGGGCGCTCGGCGAGGTCGTCGTGATGCGCGCCGATGCGGCCGCGCTCGGCGCCGAGCTTTCTCGCCTCGCCGCTACGGTGATGATCTCGATCCCGATCGCGATCATTGCGTCGGGGCTGGTGGCGCTCTCGTTCGTCCGCATGCTGGTGCGGCGGCTGCGCGGGCTCGAGCGGCTCGCCGCGCGCGTCGCCGAGGGCGACCTGTCGGTGCGCATCGCCGACACGAGCGGCGACGAGATCGGCCGCCTCGCCGAGCAGCTCGACCGCATGACCGAGCGGCTCGCCGCGCGCGCGCGCACCTCGAGGCCAACGAGCTGCAGCGCCGCCAGCTGTTCGCCGGACATCACGCACGAGCTGGCGACGCCGCTCACCTCGATCCGCGGCTACGCCGAGACGCTGCTCGACCCGCGCGTGGCGGTGTCCGGAGGACGAGCGCACGCGCTACGTGCGCGGCGTGCTCGAGGAATCGCGCCGGCTCGACCGGCTGATCCGCGACCTGCTCGAGCTGGCGCGGCTCGAGGCCGGCGCACGCCGCTCGCGCGGGAGTCGCTCGACTGGGCGGCGCTGTGCCGCGAACACGCTCGAGCGCTTCGAGCCGCGGCTGCGCGAGGCGGGGCTCAGCTGGACGTGGCGCGCGGTGCCGGCCGAGGCGTGGATCGAGGCCGACGGCCGCCGCGTCGAGCAGGTGCTCGACAACCTGCTGGCCAACGCGCTGCGCTACGTGCCGCGCGAGGGCACGGTGCAGCTGACGCTCGATCGGCCTCCGGAGCACCCGAATCGCTTTCGCCTCGTCGTCAGCGACGACGGCCCGGGACTTCCGGAGGAGGATCTGACGCGCGTGTTCGAGCGCTTCTATCGCAGCTCCGGGCATCGCGCCGCGTCGGGGCACGCGACGACATGGGCTCGGGGCTCGGGCTCGCGATCGTGCGCGAGATCGTGCAGCGGCACGGCGGTAGCGTCCGCGCCGAGGCCCGGTACCCGCGCGGCATCTCGATCGTCGTCGAGCTGCCGGCGCGGGGGCTAGCGACGCCCGCGTCCTCCTCGCGGCACCGGCCTGTGGCTCGTCGGTCCGTGGACCTTCGACCGCCGCGTTGTCATGTAAAGCTTCATCGTGACGCCCCGCCCCGTTGCCGAGAGGAGTCGCAGCCATGTCCGCCGACGTTCTGTCCTTCGCGCCGTTTCGATCCCAAGCACGCGACCCCGGCCGAGTACACGAGGCGCTCCACCGCTTCACGAGCGCGCTCCGCATCGAGCTGCTTCCCGACGATCCGCCGACGCCGCTCGACGTCGCGATCCGCTCGTGGCAGGGCGTTCCCGACTTCATGGTCTACTCGCGTGTGGGTGGTGCGCCGCGGCGAGGCGACGTCATGCGCGCGCGGCCAGCTCTCGTACCCCGACGTCGAGCAGAACCGCCACGTCGGCAACCTGTCGATCCAGGTGCTCGCGGACGCGCGGCAGCGCAGCCTGGACCGCCAGCTCCTCCACCCCGTCGCCGCGGCCGCGCGCGGGGCGGGGCGTACGTCGCTGATCGCGCCGCCACCGACGGCAAGATTCTGGGCGGCGCGGCGTTCATGCGCGTGCTCGGCGCGAACCCCGGCCTCGAGACGCGCACGAACCAACTCGTGATCGCCGACGTGAACCGCGACCTCGTGCGTGCGTGGCAGAGAACGCGCGCGCGAGCGCGCCCGCGGATTCGAGCTGGGGCTGTGGGACGGACCGTACCCCGAAGCGGATCTCGAGGCCGCCGCGGCGCTCCACGACGTGATGAACACCGCGCCGCGCGGGAGCTCGTGCTCGAGGATTCGCGCGTGACGCCCGCCCTGCTCCGGCAGATGGAGAAGGCGCATGCTCGCGCGCGGAACCGAGCGCTGGACGCTCTACGTGCGCGAGACCGCGACGGCCAAGCTCGCCGGCTTCACCGACGTCGCGTGGACGCCGAGCACGCCCGCACGTCGCTCCAGCACGGTGAACACCGGCGTGTTCCCCGAGTATCGCAACCTGGGGCTCGGACGCTGGCTCAAGGCCGCGATGCTCGAGCGCGTCATGCGCGATCGACCGCAGGTGAAGTTCGTGCGCACGGGCAACGCCGACCACCAACGCCGCAATGCTCAAGATCAACGTCGAGCTGGGATTCAATCCCTACGCGTCACAGACCGTGTGGCAGGCCGATCTCGGCGGGATCGAGGCGTATCTGGCGTCGCGGGCCTAGCGCGAGCGCGGCACCCTCACCAGAGTCCGGGAAGGAGCACGCGCCGCGTCGTCGCCTCGGCGACCGGTGCGGCGCTTCGCCGCACCCGCTCTCGCGACGCCACGCTAGCGCGGTGGCGACGCACGCCGGCAGCCCGAGGACCAAGAGCCCCCACGGCACGCCGACCGCGATCAGGAGCCCGGTGTGGAACACGGCGTGACCCGCGAGCGCGGGATAGCGCACCCACGAGTTCGCGCGCACCACGATCGCGAGGGTCACGACCGCGAGGCCCGCGAGATTGCCGAGGCCGCCCCACAAGGGTCCCCCGGTCGGCCGGATGAGCAGGTAGAACGCGGTGATCGTGACGATCTGGAGCGGTCGAGGCCACCTCGGCGAACGCGTCGATCCCGACCCGTGCGCGTGGCGGCGTGCGAGATGGTCGGCGATCGCGTAGACGCCGATCAGCGTCCCCCGAAATCGCGAAGCGAACCCACGCGTGCTCGAGCATGTCGCTCCGGAGCACTACCATCCGGGCGATCGCGCCGTCAACGGCGCCGGCGTGGTGCCGGAGCCAATGGCTAGCGCCCGTTTTCGGTGACCGCGTAAACGGTCTTCCGCGCTCCGAGGTAGACCCACAGCGGCCCCAGCAATGACCCCGAGACCGACGAGCAGGAACGGAATGCCGAACAGGGGAAGAGCATCCAGGGCCCGAGGCTCCGCGGCACCCTTTCCGTCATCCCTGACGCCATGATGATCCAGAACGCCGCGAAGGCCATGCGGCCCTCCTGTTCGGGCGCCGCGGTGCGTTGGAGGCCCCGACGCGCCCGGCCCATCCCGCCGGTTTATCGGCCGCTTGCGAGGGGGCTCTTCAAGGGCTGGATGAGGGGTCGTGGAGCCTGGTCTCCGAAGGCTGGCGTTACCTGGGTCGGGAACGAGTCCCTGGTAAGAATGGCCGCCCCGCGCCGACGAGCGCGAGGTCGCTGTCGAGTGCAATGGAGGGATCACGGTGAGCCGGGTCGACGTCATCATTCCTCGCTACAAGTCACGCGCGCTACCTGGCCGCGTGCGTCGAGAGCGTCGTGACCCAGGACGGCGTCGACGTACGCGCACTCGTCATCGACGACGCGTCGCCCGACGACACGCCCGCGGTGGCGGCGCGCCTCACCGCGCAAGATCCGCGCGTCGAGTATCGCCGCCACACCGCGAACCGCGGCCACATTGCGACCTACAACGAGGGGCTGGAGTGGGCGAGCGGCGACTACGTGCTGCTGCTCTCCGCCGAGCGACTTGGCGACGCCGGGGGCGCTCGGCCGGGCGGCGCGGCTCATGGACGCGCATCCGAGCGTCGGGCTCACGTACGGCATGGAGGTCGTCGTGCTGCGTTCGGACAGCCCTCCGCCTCCCCCGCCGCCGATCGAGCAGCCCGGCGAGTGGACGATCGTCCCCGGCGAGGACTTCGTCGAGGGCATCTGCGCGACCAGCAAGAACCCGGTGCCGACACCGTCCGCGATCGCTCGCACCAGTGTTCACAAGCGGATCGGCGGCTATCGCCCCGAGCTGACGCACAGCGGCGACATGGAGATGTGGCTTCGCTTCGGCGCCAACGCGGACGTCGGCATCGTGAACGCGTATCAGGCCTACCACCGTAAGCACAGCGACAACATGGCGCGCGGCTACTCGTGGCCGAAGGACTTCGCGCAGCGCAAGGCGGCGTTCGACTCGATGTTCCGCGAGCACGCGCGAGCGGCTCGCGCGTCGCGACGCCCTGGCGTCGCTCGCGGACCGGAGCCCTCGCGCAGGCCGCGCTGGTCCGCGCGCGCTCGGAGCTCGACGAAGGCCACACCGGATGCGACGCGCGAGCTGATGTCGTTCGCGCGCACACTGTGGTCGGAGGCGCCGGCGAGGCCAGATCTGGACCCGCCTGGTGTGGAAGCAGCGTTTGGGACCGGTGTGGTCGCTGGTCCGAAGGGTCAGGGCGGCGCGCGCTGACACGCGTCGCCACCCAGGCCGTCACGGAAACAGCAGGTTCCACAGCCCACCCCACAGCACGCCCAGCATCACGGCCAGCGCGGCACCCAGGAACCCTCCGACCACGACGTCGGCCGGGAAATGCACGCCCAGATACACGCGCGAGAAGCTCACGACGAGCGCGTAGCCCCACAGCAAAGGTGCCAGATGAGGCAGCGAAGGCGTCAACAGGACGGCGCCCGCGAACGCCGTGCCGCGGTGTGTCCCGATGGGAACGACGAGTCCGTGGGCTTCCTTCCGATCAGCCGCGCGCGCTCGTGCACCAGGAACGGTCGCCGGCGCTTGAACAGCGACTTGATCGGGAAGTTGACCGCGAGCATCGCGAGCCAGCTGGCGGCGGCAGCACCAGGAATGGCAGGCGTTCCAGGTGTCGGGGATCCCGCCACGCGGCGAGCAGCGTCACGAGCGCCCACACCTCGCCCCAGTCCAGGATGCGCGAGGCGAAGACGAGTGTGCGGTCGACGAGCGCGCCGGCCTGGAGCCGGTTGAGCGCGAGATAGACCGACGTGTCGGCGGCGCCGATCCGCTTGCGGGCGCCCGCCCACCACGTACGAAGATCGCGAGTCGGCGCGCGGGTACCGTTCGTCGACCTGGCGCCTCGCGACGCCGTGCGATCCGCCGCCGGCGCCACCGGCTCGTCGCTCGCCGCCGGCTCCTTCGCGGCGGCGTGGTGCGCCCGTTCGCGGTCACCGGCGTCGCCGCGACCGTGTTCCCGTTGCCCTTCACCTTGCCGTTGCCGTTTCCATTTCCATGGTCGTGCTTTCCTAGGGCAGGGGCACGACGATCGGCACGGCGTGCGGCGTGACGACCGGCGTGCACGGGCGTGCGCCCGAGCAGCTTCGCCGTCGCCCTGACGGGCAGCATGCGATGGCATTCGACCTTCACCTCCTTGTGCACGTGCACGAACGTCGTGTGCGGGCTGTCGTCCTGTCGGCCGGTGAGCATCGCCCACGCGAGGCCGAGGAGATCCTTTCCGCGTTCGACCTGGAAGATGCACAGGTCGGCGATGCCGTCGCTGGGATCGATGTGTGGTCCCCACACGAACGGCTTGGCCCCGAGCGTCGACGCATTGGCGATCAGCACCTGCCACGCGCGCACGCTTAGCGCCCGGCCGTCGACGCGGATGCGAAACAGCCGCGAACGGTGTCCAGCTGACCCGGCGCGCGAGCGCGGCCAGGTACGACAGGCGCTTGAAGCGCCGCTGCGCCTCGCGGCTCGTGTGCGCGAATCATGAGCGCATCGAGGCCGATTCCGACCTGGGTCAGGACCAGGCGATCGCCGACGGTGAGACCGTCGATCCATCGCACCTGAGGTCGCGCGGCGGCGAGCGCCACCGCCACTCCTCGAGCCCGGACGGGATCCCGAGCTCCCGGGCCAGGATGTTCGCCGTACCGGTCGGCACGATCGCGAGCGCCATGCCCTTCGCCTCCGCGTCCGAGCCGATGCAATCGCTCGGCCACCATCGACACGGTGCCGCCGCCGCCCGCCGCGATCACGAGGTCGCAGCCGGCATCCGCGGCGTGCTTCAGCTCGCGATCGACGGCGGCGGCGAAGTCGCCGTCGGCCGCTGTCTCGACGACGCGATACGCGCCGCCGCGCCGAGATGAAGGTCGAGTGCTCCGCGCAGCCGGTCGACGTGGGCGTTCGGCGCGACCGGATTGGCGGAACACCACCGCGCGGATGGCGGCCGCGACCCCGCGTCCTCGGCAGGGTGTCCGTTCGTGCCACGGCGGGTCGCGCGTGCTTCCGCGCCACCCGCCGTGATCGTGGCTCGCTCGGCATCCATGACGCGCCTCAGCCATGCGCTGTCTGCGCGGCACCGAGACGAGGATCACGCCCGTGACCAGCGCCGCGGCTCCCGCGATCGGCGAGACGGGGATGTGCTTCTTCTCATCGATGCTGACCTTGATCGGGTCGGTATCGATCAGCTTCTCGCGCTTGGTGTAGGTGATGCCGCCGGAGGCGATCGCGATGAATCCGACGACGATCATCAGGATGCCCAGGACTCTCATGGCTCCTCCGTTGCGATCATGCGATGCGTGAGGCGGGCGTCGTTCGCTAGGGCCAACCAACGACCCGGAGTCGCGCCACGTCACACTGGCCGGCGGCCCTGGATCACGCGGATCAGCACGGCGGCAATCGCCAACAGCAGCAGGATGTGGATGAATCCGCCCAGTGTGTACGACGTCACCATCCCCAGCAGCCACGCAGCCAGCAGAATCACGAAGATTGCCTCACAGCATGGGTGTCCTCCTCGCTTCGAGGTTGCGGTCAAACGTAGGAACGTCAGACCGACCCCTGACCCGAGCACCCAGCAGATCACGTGCCACGCTCGACCCGGTGCTGCGGCAACGGGTTTCACGCCCACGAGTGAACGCGGGATGTAATCCCTTCTTCATTCATGTACGGGATACATCGCGAACGGGAGCGTGAATCAACTTGTCTCGCCCGTGAAGAATCCCGGCGCGAAGCACGCGGCTTCACCGATGTGACGAACCGCTCGTCGTGCCTAACGACTTCGCGTCACGAGGATGACATGCGACCTCATGCTGCCACGCGATTGAACAAAGAGGTACGACGTGCATCGCGGCCGCGGTCGGTGCGGCGTCCTCGCCGCAGTCACGAACCGCCTCGTGCACGGGCGATTAGCGCGAACGCCTACGGTGACGCGTTGCGTTGCGGCACATCGCTTGCTGCGCACTCGAACGAGGCGGTGGCGCGCGCGTCCTGAGCGGCGTCCTCGTACGACCGGTGCAAGGGTTCGGGCCCCGAGCCTTCGGGCCGGCTCGAGTGGAAGGAGGAATCCCATGCAGGTTTCCAATCGCAGCCTCGGCATCCTGTCCCGACTCGGCCATGGCGGGCGCGGTGCTCGCAATCGCGATGATGGTGGGAATCTCGGTCGCGAACGCGGTGGAGATCATTCCGTCCGCCGAGATCACGCGGAACGTCGATAGCGATCAGGCGAACATGTTCGGCTCGCTCGCGGTACGCGGGCAGGTCATGCCGCTGCTCGCGACCGAGCTGGGCGTCGCCTATCGCAGCGAGTCGCACGCCGACGATCTCCTCAAGGTGCGGATGTGGCCCGTGACGGCATCGCTGTGGGTCACGCCGGTTCCGGCGTTCTATGCCGGCGCCGGCGTCGGTTGGTACAACATCACGTTCGACTGGGCCGACGCGGTGTCGCCCCCGCTGCAGGATCACACCGAGCAAGAGTTCGGCGTGCACTTGGGCGGCGGCGTTCGCGTTCTTTGGCGCCGTCCGCGGCCGTCGACCTCAGCGGTCGCTACGTGATGCTGCGCAACCAGGACGAAGACCGCCTGATTCCCGAGCGCTTCGACCCCAACTTCTGGCAGATGTCGGCGGGGTTGGCGTTCAAGTTCTGACGGAGTTTCCCTGGGCGAGGCGGACCTCCGAACACAGGTTTAGATCGATCCCGGCCGGAGGGTCGGACCACTCGAGCCCGCGACGCCTTCCCCCGCCGCGGGCACCAGGGTTGTCAGCTCGGTGATTCCACGCCCGAGTTCACCCGGCCCGCCGCCTCGTAGAGGTTGAGGCGGTTGTAGAGGTGTCTTGAGACTGATGCCGAGCAGGTCGGCCGCCCGCTTCTTGTCCCCGCCCAGCTCGTTCAACGTCGCGAGGATCACGCGACGCTCGAGATCCTCCAGCGACGACCGCCACGCGAATCTGGCAGCACGGCGCCCGATCCTCGGCGCGCTGTTCACCGGGGCCGCGGCGCCCGAGCTCCGGCAGCGAGCTCGGCGACCGATCGTCTCGTCCGCCAGGATCGCCGCGCGCTCGATCGCGTTCTTGCAGCTCGCGGCACGTTGCCCGGCCACGCGTACTCGTGCAGGCGCTTCGAGGCTTCGGACGACAACCGCTTGCGCGTATGCTCGCGCGCGTTGTGCGCCTCGAGGAAGTAGCTCGCGAGCAGCTCGATGTCGCTGCGCTCGCGCAGCGGCGACAGCCGATCGGGAACACGTTGAGGCGGTAGTAGCAGGTCCTCGCGCAGCTTGCCGTCCTGCGATCGCCTGTCGGCGGATCGCGGTTCGTCGCGGCGATCACGCGCACGTCGACGTCGATCGCCTCGTCGAGCCGCCGACGCGCATGAGCTTCGAGGTCTCGAGCACGCGCAGCAGCTTGACCTGCAGACTCGAGCGGCATCTCGGTGATCTCGTCGAGGAACAGCGTGCCGCCGTGCGCGCGCTCGAAGTAGCCCTTGTGCGGCGCTTGTCCGCGCCGGTGAAGCTGCCCTTCTCGTGGCCGAACAGCTCGCTCTCGATCAGCGTCTGCGGTGATCGCGCCGCAGTTGACGCGCGAGGAACGGCGCTTCGCTGCGCCGGCTCAGGTCGATGGATCGTCTCGCGCGGCCAGCTCCTTGCCCGTGCCGCTCTCGCCCGTGAGCAGGACGCTCGCGCCGGTCGGCGCGACGCGACTCAGCAGGTCGTAGACCTGCTGCATCGCCTCGAGCGTCCGACGAGCGGGCCGAAGCGGCCCATCTCGCGCAGCTCGTCGCGCAGGCTCTCGACCTCTGCTTGCAGCCGCCGCGTGCGCGCGGACGTTGGCGAGGATCGTCTTCAGGCGCGCCGCGGTCGATCGGCTTGGTCAGGTAGTCGATCGCGCCCTTCGCGCAGCGCCTTCACGGCGGATTCGACCGAGGCGTTGCCGGTGATGACCACGAAGTCGCACGCGTCGAGAGCGCGCTCGTCGTGCATCAGCTCGAGGCCGTCGCCGTCCGGGAAGCACGAGATCGATCAGCGCGACGTCCGGGCTACTTGCCGATGAGCCGCTCGGATACGCGTCCTGAAACGTCGACGCCTGAACGACGTGCGAAGTCCTCTCGCTCGACGAGCGCGCCGAGGGCTCTCGCGGAAATCATCGTCGTCCTCGACGACGAGCGCCGTGAGACGGGCCATCAAACACCCTGCGGTAGGAGGAGAGGCACGTGCCCATCCGGGCTTCAATTGGCCATCGCAGGCGCCGGCGGCTCGTTCAACTCGACCCAGTAGCGGGCGGTCGAGCGAGATACGCCCAGGCCGTTCAGCTTCGTAGCGTTTGACGAGATAGCTGTTCGCTCCGAGCTCGTAGCTCCGGCGACGTCGTCCGGACGCCCCGACGACGACACCACGACCACCGGAACGCTGTGGTGCTCGGCGCGGATCCGCCGCAATACGTCCCATCCGCTCATGCCCGGCATCCATAGATCGAGCATGACGAGGACGGGACCCCATTGCCCGGTGCGCTGGTCCGTCGCCGAGGCCGAGCAGGCGCCCAACGCCTCTTGGCCCGTGCGCTGCGATGCGACCTCGACGCCGAGCTTTGAAAGATCTGATCGCGCGCTGCGCGACGCAGCAAGTGTCCGTCGTCATCCACCAGAGCAACGACCGTGGCGCACGGGCGCCAGTGCCGCCCCCTCCTTCTCTGGGCAAGGCGAAGCCGAATCGCGCCCCGCCCGGACCATTGCTCTCGGCCCAGACTCGACCTCCGTGTCTGCGTACGATCTTCGCGACGATCGCCAACCCGGAGTCCCATCGCCGCTTACGTACTCGTTGGATGAGTGTAGGCGCCGGAACGGCTCGAACAAGGACTGGGCCTGGGCCGGGTCGAAGCCGATTCCATTGTCGTCGACCCAAAGGCCGTCTCGGTCGACCGCTCCTCGGCCTCGACGGAGACCCGCGGGCCCTCGTTGCCGCGCGTGTACTTCACCGAGTTGCTGAGCAGGTTGCGGAACACGCGGCCGAGCAGGGCCGCGTTGCCGCGCACCGGCGGCAGATCGCGCAAGTCGAACTGGACGTGCTCGGCCCCGGGACGATCTCGACACCTCCTGGATCGCCTCGCGCGCCACCGCGGTCATGTTGACGTCGCTCTTCTCCGCGGTCTCGCGGCCCAGCCACACAAACTGGACGGAGCTGATCGAGCAACCGCGTCGCGGACTGGCCGCTGTCCCGGATGCGATGTGCAGCACGCGCACGCCTTCGTCGTCCAGCTTCGTGCGCGTGTAGTCCTCCCTCGAGGATCGACGCGAAGTTGAGGATCGCGCCGATCGGCGACCGCAGGTCGTGCGACATCGAGTGGCTGAACGCCTCGAGTTCCTTCATCGCCTCGGCGAGCTGCGTCGTCCGCGCTTCTACGCGCAGCTCGAGAGCTCGTCGTTCAGCCGGCGCAGCTTGGTGTCGCGCTCGTTCAGCTCGCGGATCTGCGCGTCGAGGCGGCGATTCGTCACCCCCATCGCACCCGAGGTACTTCTCGCAGCCGCACGAACTGGTACGCGATCGCGCCCAGCGCGAGCGGACAGCAGCACGCCGGTCAGCAGGAAGTAGTTGTGCCAGCGCGACACCACACCCTCGACGAACTTGGGCGGTCGGGTCGTAGCGCACCGTCCACATCCGACCGAACACCTGGGACAGGTTCATTTCCCTGCGACATCCCTGCGGAATCCGCTTGGCCGGCTCGCCCCAGCGGTAGACCTGCTGCCCATCATCCGACATCACCGCGTAGGCGTATGACGTCGCCTGTGGTCAGGTACTCGTGCCCGAGGAGCTTGGCCGGAGAGATCGAGGCAACGAGCATGCCGACGCTGTCCTGCGGCGTGCGCACGGGCGTGAACATCAGCACGGGATCGCCGGCGCGTCTTGCCCACCACCGCCTCGCTCCCGGGGCGCGCTGGCGCGATCCCGCGCCATCCTCACGATCTCGGGATCCAGCCGGGCGAGCGAATCGCGCGCGGCGAACCGGAACCCGCCGCTCTTCGCGTTCACCCACGCGATCCACTCGATGCCGCGGAAGTTTCGCAGCGTCATCTCGCTGTTGAAGTCCCACGCCTGGGGAGGCAGCAGGCCGTGAAGCTGCCAGAACAACGCCAGGTTCCGCAGCGCCTCGACGTGGCGGTCGAGCCGCACGTTGAGCACGCCGTGAATCTCGCGAGCCATGGCCGCGATGCTGGTGGAGGCGCGCTGGTTCGGAGTCGGTCATGGCGCTCCACCAGATCACGCAAGGTCGCGGCCGATGCCCAGGAGCGCGAAGCTCATGAGCATGGTGAGACGTTGCGGCCAGGCCTCCGCGCGGCCAGGCCTTTCGACTCGGTCTCCTGCTCCATCGGTTCTCCGGGTGCGATCGCCCGGGGGGACGGACGGGATCGCCAGGATCGTCGGTGCACGGAAACGCCGCTCCGGAGAGAAGCGACGCGTCCTAGGCTACGGGACCCGTTCCCGCGGCTCAGCTGGCCGAGGCTTCCGTCCCCGACCCCAACGATGCAATGTCGGTCCGGGAGTGAGGTCGCGCGTTGCTCTGGAGGACCGCGCTCGCTCCACTCCCGGCCCGATCGATCTCTGAAGCGATCGTCCGCTTCGATTAGGGTCCGGGGGCGAATCACGTGTTACTCCCACACCACGCTTTCCGCCCCCGGCGTGAATCGGCTCAGAATCGAATACCGCCCTGCAGCACGACCTGGCTGTTGTCGGCGACGATGCCCTTCAACTGGGCGAACTGGCCGTACCGAACCGCTCGTCCCGGGCTGGAGCCCGGTCAGGAGATTCAGCCCCACGTCGGTCCGCGAGCTGCCGGCGGACGGATCGGTGACGATCACCGCGGGTCCCGCGCCCATCCAGAACGACATGTTGCTGCTCTGGTTCAGGTCGTAGTGAAAGTCGCCGTTCATGAGGATCAGGTTTTCGTTGTCACCGGAATCCCACCTCGAGATTCGGATTGAAGAACCAACGGTGGTCGGAGCCGACCGGCGTGAGCACACCGCGCCGACTCCCACCGCATCCGCGTCCGCATGTACACGCCCGCCCGCAGATCGGTGTCGACCCCGGCTCGTGCCGAGGCTGGTCCGATCGTCCATCCACGCCGCTGATCAGGCAAATCAGAACGGGGATCGCGATGCGCCGCGCAGTGCGTGATGTCATGAGCTTGGGCATCCTTTCTCCTTTCTGTTCGGCCTTCGGTCGGGCCGCGCTCATCCGGTGACCCGATGGTGGGAGCCAAGAGCAGCCTCCATGCCACCTCCGTGCCCGTCGCGCTAACTCACGGCGTCAGCGCGTCGAGGCGCCGGCGCGGCCCCCGACGCGTGTAAGGGGCTCCGTCCGGCGTGTACGGATTACAACCTGCGAGATGTTCCAACCGTGTCATTGACCGAAAGGCCCGCCGAGCCGCGATGGGCCCGTTCCGATCCGCGCTCGCGCGGTCGGAAGTTGCCCGCGCGCCGCGCCTGCGCTACGTCTGTCCCCTCTACATCACCACCATCGGAGGGGGAATGATTCGCTCGAGCGTGATTCGCCGCGGCCTGGCCGTCCTGATCCTGTGCACCGTCGTCGCCCGGTGCGCGCGCAGCTGGAGCGGGAATCGTTCAAGAACTTGAAGGTGTTGCCGCGCGGACTATTGCGCCCGAGAGAGCTGCGCACGATCATGGGGAACTTCACGCGCGCGCTCGGCGTGCGTTGCGTCTACTGCCACGTCGGCGAGGAGGCGCAAGCCGCCCGTCGCGAAGATTTCCAGCTCGACGACAAGCCGACGAAGCTCAAGGCCCGCGCGATGATGAAGATGACGAAGGCGATCAACGACACGTTCCTCGCTGGGCTCGACTCGCGGTCGCAGCCGCCGGTCGGCGTCCAGTGCGTGACCTGCCACCGCGGCGCGACTCAGCCTCGCATGCTGCAGGACGTTCTGAAGCGCGCCTACGACACGGGCGGCATGGACTCGACCCTCGCCCGCTACCAGGCGCTGCGCGACCGCTACTACGGTCGCTTCACTTACGACTTCGGCGAGGTTCGCTCTCCGATCTGGCCAACCAGGTGCGCGCGTCCGGGCACCCCGACGATGCCGTGAAGCTCCTCGCCTACAACGTCGAGATGAATCCCAAGTCCATGTTCGCGAAGCGGCAGCACGCCATAGTCGCGATCAGCCAGGAGTTCCAGACCAGCCCTGACAGCGGCGCCGCGGCTATCGCGCGTTCAAGGCGGAGTACGGCGCTCCGGTCGTCTCCGAGGCGTTGATGAACGAGGTCGGTACAACTTCCTCAACGCCCATCAAGTGGATCCGGCGCTTGGCGTCTTCAGGCTGAACGCCGCCGACAACCCCACGTCCGCCAACGCCTACGACAGTATGGGCGAGGCCTACATGCAGAAGTCCGACTGGAAGTCGGCGACCCAGGCCTACACCAAGTCGCTCGAGCTGACCCCACGAACGAGAACGCCAAGAAGCAGCTGGGCGAGATCAAGGTGCAGTCGAAGGCCAAGCCGAAGAAGAAGAAATGAGCGTTTCGGCCTTGACGGAGCGCAGCCTCTCCCCGATTATTGGGGCTCGCAACACTAGGCCTTTCGACGAGGAACCGGAACGACCAGTGTCCTTCAACTTCGCGCCGATGTGTATGTGTATCTGTCGCACGCTCCGTGGGAGCCTGCGATGTCGGCGCGTCGGTGCTGAGGCATGAGACCTAAGAACTAGCACTCAGAACAACGATCCGATCCCGCGGCTCCCACTCCGGTGGGGGCCGCGGTTTTTTCGCTCGAAAGGAGACCCTCATGAGTCCCAACCTCTACGCCGTCGGACTGAGCGCGAGCCCCAGCGGCACGTCATCGCGCTTCGGGCGCGCTGCTGACGTCACGCTGTCGCTGCTCGCCGAACGCGGCGGCGCGTCGAACGGTACGATCTCGCGGCGCTGCCCTCCGACGGCTTGCTGGGACGTGATCGGTCTCCGCAGGTGGATCGGCGCTGTCGGCCGTGAGCCGCGCCCACCTGCTGGCGCGGTGGCGACGCCGATCTATCGCGCGACGTACACGCCGGAGCAGTTCAGCGGCGGGCACCCGACCGAACGCTCGTCGAGCGGCTCGAGCGCGCCGTTCACGAAGCCCTTGCGTCCTGCCGAGCCGTCGTGGCTCGCGACGCCGTCCCTCCTCGCTCGCGCCCGAGCTCATCACCCACGAAAGGTAGGTGTTCCAGGCCCGTTCATCCCGACCGACCCATCGCGCATCTACCACGAGCACCCGGACTGGTTCCGGCCGCTGTTCACCGAGCTGGAGCGACGCGGCGTGCCGTACGCGCGGCTCGGACGCCGCGCACCATCGCTACGAGCCCGGTGCGCCGCGCGTCCGCCGTACTCGCTGCTGTTCAACCGCATGAGCCCGTCCGCGTGGCGGCGCGGCGTCGGCCACGGCATCTTCTACACCGCGCAGTATCTCGATCAGCTCGAGCGGCATCGGCGTGCGCGTGGTGAACGGCACCGCGCGCGTTCCTGACCGAGATCTCGAAGGCGCGCCAGCTGGCGCTGCTCGACTCGCCTGGGCCTGGCGTTCCCGGCGCGCGTCGTGATCCACGACCCGAGGCAGGCGCCGGCGGCCGCCGCATGGCCTGCGCTTCCCGATCGTGGTCAAGCCGAACATCGGCGGCAGCGGCGCCGGCGTGCGGCGCTTCGACCGCATCGAGGCGCTGCAGGCGGCCGGCCGACGACGGCACGCTCGACCTGGGCATCGACCACACCGGCGCTCGTCCAGGAGTTCCTGCCCGCGCGCGACGTCGCGCATCGTGCGCGTCGAGACGCTGGGCGGCCGCTACCTGTACGCGATCCGCGTGTACACGACCGGCGAGACGTTCGACCTGTGCCCGGCCGACATCTGCCGCGGCCTGGACGGCGCCGAGCTCGAGCGCGCCGCACTGCCCGGTGGACGCGCCGAAGAACGGCCTGCGCGTCGAGGGCTACACGCCGCCGCCGGCGATCATCGCCGAGGTCGAGCGCATCGTGGCGGCCGCCGGCATCGACATCGGCGGCGTCGAGTACCTGATCGACGACCGCACCGGGCGAGCACGTCTACTACGACATCAACGCGCTCTCCAACTTCGTCGCCGACTCGGCGCGCGTGGTGGGCTTCGACGCGTTCGCGCGGCTCGTGGACTACCTGGTGGACGAGGCCGAGCGCGCCGATCGCCAGCGAGCGGCGCTGCAGCGGCACGGTCGGAACGGCGTGACGTCGGCCGGGAAGGCGGCCTGACATGCGGTTCGGCTACTGGCTTCCCGTGTTCGGCGGCTGGCTCCGCAACGTGCCCGACGAGGGCATGGCCGCGAGCTGGGACTACGTGCGGCGGCTGGCGCAGCGCAGCGAACGAGACCGGCTACGACCTCACGCTGGTCGCCGAACTCAACCTGAACGACATCAAGGGCGTGGATGCGCCGTCGCTCGACGCGTGGTCCACCGCGGCGGCGCTCGCCGCGGTGACCGAGCGGCTCGAGATCATGGTCGCGGTGCGGCCGCACGTTCCACCCGCCGGCGCTGCTCGCCAAGCAGGCCGCGAGCCTGGACCAGCTCTCGCGCGGGCGGCTGTCGCTCAACGTGGTGTCGTCGTGGTGGGCGGACGAGGCGCAGCCAGTACGGCGTCGCAGTTCGACGAGCACGACGCAGCGCTACGCACGCACCGGCGAGTGGCTGAGCGTGGTGACGCGGCATGTGGTCGGAGGAGCGGTTCAGCTACGCCGGCCGGTTCTACATAGGTCGAGGACGCGGCGCTCGAGCCCAAGCCGTGGAGCCGGCCGCGGCCGACGCTCTACGCCGGCGGAGAGTCGGAGGCTGCAAAGGAGCTGATTGCGCGCTCGTGCGACGCGTACCTGATGCACGGCGACCCGCCCGAGCGGATCGCCGCCAAGATCGCCGACCTGCGCGCGCGGCGTGAGCGCTGGGGTGACCGCCGCCTGCGCGTTCGGCGTCGCGGGCTATGTCGTCTGTCGCGACACCGGACGCCGAGGCGCCAGCGAGAGCTCGAGCGCATCACCACGTTGCGACCGGGCGCTGCCTGGGTTCGAGAACTTCGGCCAGTGGGTGAACGGCACGCAGCTCGAGCAGCGGCTCGAAGCTCGAGGACTACTCGGTCTCGAACCGCGGCCTGCGCTCGGGGCTCGTGGGCACGCCGGAGCAGATCGCGGAACGCATCGCCGAGTTCGAGCGCCGCGGGCGTGGAGCTGCTGCTTGCTCCAGTTCAGCCTGCAGCTCGAAGAAATGGAGCGCTTCGCCGACGCGGTGATTCCGCTCCTTCGAAGCGGACTCCATTCCGGCTATGGCCGGTCGGACTTGAACGGCTCTGAGTACGACCTCGACGCCGGAGATCGATCCGGTCACGGCATTACGCCACCTTCTCCGCGGCGCTGATCCGACCTTGCCCGCGGCGTCGAGCGCGCTCCGTCGCCGCCGCCGAGGCGGCCGCCTGCTCGGCGTTCACGCCGACATCGCGCGCGCCGCGGATCGCGCCCTGGACCAGTCCTTGGCTGCCGTGCCCAAGTCGCCGACCTCCGCCGTGCTGCGAATGATCGAGCCCGACGTGTGGCCGATGGTGTCCATGGCTTCCGAGCCCATGCGCTTGGTGCCGGAGCACGCCGATCACCGCGCCCTGAGCCACTCTCGCCCAGGTCGCTTCCGATCTCGCTCGCGCCGTGGATCACGCCGCGGGCGATCTCGGTGATCGCGTTCGCGCCCTCCGCGCCCGTCTTTCCGGCGCTCATGGTCGCCGCCAGCGTCGTCGAGGTGGTGTCGACGACCGCCTTCACGACGTCGCCGGTGCCCCGATGGTGGCGACGAGCCCGTTCTTCACGGACTCGAACACGCTCTCCCGATTCGAAGCGGCATCGCTACGCTGCGGACTCTCTCTTCGTTGAGCCATGACCGCGCTCCTTCTCAGGTTGCTACCCTCACGGCCGTGACATTCGAATGCGGCGCTGGCCTCACACGCGGACCGCGACGTCCTCGCTGACGACGAAGTGCATGACCGTACCGTTCGACAGCACGACCTGGTAGCCCTTCGAGGCGGCGACCGCGCCCGTCGCGACGGCACCGCCGATGATGGCGCCCGTGCCGGGCTTGTCACCGGTCGCCTTGCCGATCAAAGCGCCGGCGGCGGCCCCGCCCGCGATGGCGCCGAGATTGCGAGCACGCGTCGAGCCGGCGATCACGGGGTTGGCGTTCGCGCGCAGAGACAACTGACGCTCCCGCACGCGCACGCTCGTGACGCCGAGCTGGAGGCGCGCACGGCTCCCGCGCTCCGCTTTCGGACGCTACGACGACGCCGTTCACGGTCGAGCCGCTCGGGATCGCCTCGCGGCCGTCGACGACCACGGGGCTGACGACCGTGCCCCGCCAGTGATCGCCTTCATGCACGGTTTTTCCGACGACAGCGTCCGTGCCAGCCGCACCTCGATCGTCGAGCCCGACGGCACGGTGACCTTCGGTCCGCCGAAGAGCCCGATGCCGCCGGTGTTCGCGCCGGCCGTCTGATTCGTTTCCCTTGCAGCCCACGAGCAGCACGCCCACGAGGGCTACCGCGAGCAAGTGAATCCGGATCTCGAAAACTCTCGCGACGCCCTCCCTCTCGCGACCGTCGGATCGAGGCGCGCATTCACCACGCCTTGACGCACACCATTCCGGAGTCCTGGCTCGTGTGCGCGGAGCACGCGGTGAGCTGAGCAGCCGACAGCAATACGTAACTGAACGAAGTACAAAT
>ERZ1370068.1556-contig-11462_pt1 | contig 36365 bp, 48 predicted proteins | sample MGYA00561227_ERZ1370068 | MGnify/ENA primary metagenome ERZ1370068 (study PRJEB38410, sample SAMEA6850437) | metagenome | study: Metagenomic assessment of the ecological functions of the soil: analysis of the soil microbiota associated with the... | reverse complement strand
CAGTTACGTATTGCTGAACAGCGGCGGCGGGTCGGGCTGAGAAACTTGCGCCACGCCGGCGCGGAAGCCGAACGGCGTGCGGGTATCGAGCTTCGGCGTCAGCCGGATGTCGGCGCGATCCGCCCCTTCTCGACCCGCACCGCATAAGCGCGGCATCCCCGAAGGTGAGCGCCGAACGTGGTTAGAGAACCAGTCGCCGATGACCTTTAATTCGCCGATCGCCATTCACCCGGGCTTCGCGGTAGCGCGCGAGCCGCGCCGCTCCCGGATAGTCGCTCATCGTCCTGAACCTCCATCACCGACAACAGGGAGGAAACTAGCATGGACAAGGAAACTTACGAGACCGGCCTGAAGATCCGCAGCGAAGTGCTGGGCAAGGAGTACGTCGAGAACTCGATGAAGTCGGCCGGACGACTTCAACCGGCCGTTCCAGGAATTCGTCAGCTGCAGCTATTGCTGGGGCGCGGGCTGGGGCCGGCCGCGGCCTCGTCCCAGCAGGAACGCAGCATGCTCAACCTCGCGATGATCTCGATCCTGCAACCGCCCGCATGAATTGAAGCTACATCCGCGGCGCGCTGACCAACGGCCTGACCAAGGACCAGATCCGCGAGATCTCTCATCGCAGGTCGGCATCTATGCCGGCATTCCGGCCGGCGTCGACGCGTTCCCGCCAGGCGCGCGAGAGTGTTCGCCGGAGACGGCGAAGAAGTAACGCGCCACACAACATGCGAGGGAAACACCATGGATATCGGCTTCATCGGTCTCGGCAACATGGGCTATCCGGATGGCCCGCCGCCTGGTCGAGGCGGGACACGCGGCTCGTCGTCTACGACACGTCCGGGGCAGATGATGTCGCGCCTGACCATCGATCGGCGCGGTCGCGGCGAAGTCGCCGCGCGACGTCGCCGATCAGGTCGAGACCGTGATGGCGAGCCTGCCGACGCCCGACATCGTGCTGGCGGTCGCGACCGGCAAGGACGGCGTGATCGAAGGCAGAAGGTCGCGCTCCCGATCTTTCGACCACCGGCGCGCGCATGGCAACGCGTCGCCGAGGCCTGCAGGCGAAGAACATCACCGGCATCGACCTGCCGGTGGGCGGCGGGTCGGCGGCGCCGAGAAGGCGCTCGCCGTGATGTATGCCGGCCGCGCGACGGCTTCGACGAATTGAAGCGCGATGTGCTGTCGGTGATAGCGCAGTATTCTTCCGGCGTTCGAGCGACGTCGCAGCATCGGCGGGCAAACCAAAGCGGCAGGGAGGGAATACGCCGGGTATCGTCACCGGATTGCGTTGCTTCATTTGCGACTCAAGCGCGGCAACCGGCTCGGCGATAGAGAAAGACCCAGCGCACATCCGGAAAGAGCGCGACGCACGACTGCGAGTTCGAGAATATTCCAGGCGCTGAAGACAACAACCAGGTGCTGTTCTGTTCCCCTGCGCGGCTGGCCCAAGACCCGTTAGCAAGCACCGTAGTAGTCTCCTGGTCTTTCAGCTCATCGGCGCGGGCGGGAGCTCCATCTTGAATGCGGGACTGCATCACGGATTGCAGTATTGAATCGACAGGACTCGCTCTGAAATGATGATAGTTTGCGGCAGAGGACGCCAGCAGCCGAGACACCAGCGATGCTCCGCTACGAGACATGTGGAAGACAAAACCACTTGGTTTGAGGCTGGGCTGAGTCTCACTCACCTCACGGAGCACGTCGAGCGAAGTCTGGTGACGCAAGAGGAGATTGGCGGGATAGTGCAAACACTCTTCAATGGTTTGCGCAAAGGTTGCCTCCCGGAAAGCGCGCTTACCGAGGTAGCACCAATCGACCATAGTGCCGCTGTCGCTTTCGTAAATGCGCACCGGAACCCAGCCTTCGAACCGCGCAATGTTGCTCAAAGTTAGTAACTCGTTGCTTGTTGTCGCCATTGCTGCCGGGCTTGCTGCAACGTAATTTCGATCCATTCACGGGCAATCTCGACGGCACAGGTCGATGCCGTGTTCTCGAGTGGTGGACGGCTGAACGCTATTCCGCAAGGGCGCCTCAACGGCCCGATGATGACGATGCTCGGCGCTGGTGCCCCAGCCCAATCAGGCAGGGGACTTCGAGAACTACTTCGTTTCGGGCAAGCAGCGCCTGAACCGCAACAACGTCGACGCCAAGGTCAACTGGAACCGCAACGAGCGGCACCAGCTCTGGTTCAGACTTACAGCGTCGATGGACCGCTCTGGTGCACGGAGATTTCGGCCTCGGTCAAGCCGGCGGCGAATGCATCGTGCGACGGCGGCGTCGGCGACGGCACACGCTCGTGCAGATCGCGGGCATCGGGCACACCTACACCGTCTCACCGACCTTCTGATCGACGGCACGTTCGGCTGGACCCGGTTCGGCCAGGACGTGCATCCGCCCGACCTCGGCACCAACTTCGGACTGGACGTGCTCGGGATTCCGGGAACCAACGGCCCGGACCCGCGGGAGAGCGGCATGCCGGCGATGTTCATCTCCGGCTACTCAGACCTCGGCAATCCGCGAAGGCTGGAATCCCGCTCTTCCGCAACGACCAGTCCTACACCTTCAACACGAACGCGAGCTGGATGAAGGGCACGCACGATATCCGCTTCGGCTTCGACTTCGTCCATCACCTGATGAACCACTGGCAGCCGGAGCTCGGCGAAGGCCCGCGCGGCGCGTTCCATTTCGATCCGGGCGTGACCGCGTTGAATCCCGAGGAGCCTCGAGGCGACCGTGGGATTCGAGGGAGACACGCCGTCGTTCGAGAACGACTGGAACGCGACTGGCGGCGTTCCTGCTCGGCACGCCCGACTGCGTCCGGGAAGAGCAGCCAGTTCATCAAGATGAACAGTCTGGAAACCAATGCGCGCTCTACGGGCGCGATCGCTGGCGCGTCGACTCCGAAGCTGACGCTCGACCTCGGACTGCGCTGGGAGCTCTATCCGAACCGGCAGCGCTCGGCAGGCCTGGGCATCGAGTCCTACGACCCGACGACCAACGAAGCGTTGATCGGCGGGCGAGGCGGAATCCCGCAGGACAACAACGTCGGGCTGCAGCAAGAAGCTCTTCGCGCCCCGTCTCGGTTTGCGCTACCAGATGAACGAATCGACGGTGATCCGAAGCGGCTACGGCATCACCTACCATTCGCATCCCTGGGGCGCTCAGGCGCTGCGTGGCTGGTTTCCGCTGACGCGTGATCGCGGTGTTCTCGAGGCATCAACGGATTCGCAGCCGGTCGACGACGATCCCGCGTTACGTGGCTGCCGGTGTCCCGAACGCACCGCTCGGGCCCGACGTCGGGATTCCCTCGATCTGCTGCCCCGACATCAGCACGGGCGGGTTCCGCTGCCAAACGCCGCGGCGAGACGGGATACCCGGTCGCCAACCAGTTGCTGCATCGCGGCTACATCCAGTCGTGGAACCTGATCGTCGAACGCAAGCTGCCCGGTCAACTGGTCGGGTCGCATCGGATACGTCGGGTCGGCGTCCGTGCGAGGCTTCGCGTTCCTCGACATCAACGCCTCGCAGATCCCCGGCTCGGGCGACGACGGCCGACCGCTCTTCGCAGCAATTCGGTCGCACGGCGACCACCAGGGAGTTGGATGGCCGCACGCACAGCAACTATCACTCGCTGCAGCCGACGCTGAATCGGCGTTTCACAGGATGGCCTGATGGTCAAAGCGGCGTACACCTACTCGAAGGCCATCGACCAGGCCCCATATTCCGACTGGACGGAGTTCACGCTGGAACGCGCCGAGCGTGTTCTCTCGCAACCGTGCCCAGGCGGATCTTCAACATCCCTCAGAACTTCCAGTTCGCAGTCGTGTATGAGCTCCCGTTCGGCCAACGAGAAGAAGTGGGCGACCAGCGGCACCAGCGCCGCAATCCTTGGCGGCTGGCAGCTCAACGGAGTATTCAGCGCCTATGACGGGACGTCCGTTTACACGCTGATCGCGTCGGACGCGTCGTTGAACATGCCGGGCAACGCGCAGACGGCGGATCAGATCAAGCCGGACGTCGAAATATTCGGAAACGATCGGCGACGACGGGACGTATCTCGACACCACCGCATTTGCGCCGCGTCACCGACGTCCAGCTTCGGCAACGTGGGCCGCAACATTCATGCGCGGCCCCGGTGTGGTGAATCTCGACATGGGCCTGTTCCGCACATTTCAGCTGACGGACCGGTATCAGCTGCAGTTCCGCGCGGAGGCGTTCAACCTGAGCAACACGCCGCACTTCGCGAACCTGGACAACGACGTCAACAGCTCGGACTTCGGCAGGATTTTCTCGACGCAACGGAGACGATGCCTCGCGCGGTCGCGGGAGTTCCGCTTCGGCTTGCGCTTCCAGTTCTAGCGTCTCCGCGGTCATGCGGGCGCGGCCATCAGCTGGTGGCTTGCGCCCGGCATTCAGCGCCGGTAGCCGGACCCTCCCGGTCCAACTTCGAACTATCGGGAGTACTCGTGAAGACGGTTCAAACCTGGGCCGCGGTCCTGGTGGCCATGCGGTTGGCCGCAGCTCCTGCGATCGCACAGCCCAGGACGGAGCCTGAGCTCCCGGCACTGCCGGACATCGCGCTCGAGACGCTACCCGCCGACGCTCGGACGGCGCTCGAAACGGCACTCGCGGATGCGAGGCGGAGCCCACGAGACGCCGCGGCCGTCGGCAGGCTGGGAATCACCCTTCAAGCGTGGGAGCAGTGGGAAGCGGCACACCTCGCATATCTACGGGCTCAGGTGCTGGCGCCGACCAGTGCGGACTGGCGGCATGGACGGGATGGTGTTGCAGCGTCTGGTGCGGCCGGCCGAGGCGGCCGTCGCGTTTCAGAAGGCCCTGAACCTGTCACCCGGGCTGCTACCGGCGCGGGCGCGGATGGCAGAAGTGCTGTTCTGACGTCGGTGACCTCGACGCGAGCGCGCGAGCGTATGAGGCGCTGGCGACGCAGCCGGCCGCTGCCCCTGTGGGCGAGCTTGGCCTGGGGCGGGTCGCGGCGCGTCAAGGCCGGCACGCCGACGCAGTCGCGCATTTCGAGCGTGCCATCGCGCTCTCTCCCGGAGTTTGGCGAGGCCTACCACGGCCTCGCGCAGTCACTGCGCGCGCTCGAGCGCCGTGACGAAGCTCGTGCCGCGCTCGAGCAGCATCGCGCCCACGGCACACGATGGCCAGCGATCGACGACCCGCTCTCCGCACGCGTCGTCCGTTCGCGACGACCCACGTGCCCAGCTGCTTCGCGGCCTGCGTCTGGCCGAGGCCGGCGATGTCGCCGGCGCCATCGAAGCGCACGAAGCCGCGCTCGCATCGCAATCCGTCGCTCGCGCAAGCGCACGCCAATCTGATCTCACTCTACGGCCGTAGGGCAATCGGCGAAGCGCCGAGCAGCACTACGCAGGCCGTGCTCGCCCTCGGCTACAACGTGGACGAGGCCCACTACAACTACGGCGTGCTGCTCGGCTCGCAGCAACGGTGGGAGCGAGGCCGCGGCCGCTTGATCGTCTGGCGGTGGCGGCCAATCCGCTGCACGCGCAGGCACGCAACAATCTGGGCCAGCTGCTCGAAGGCGACCGAAAACTGGACGAGGCGCTGGACCAGTATCGTCAGGCCGTGGCGGCCGAACCCGCAGTTCCGCCTCGCGCGTTACAACCTCGGCCGAATGCTTGCTGGCCGCGCGGCGTTTCGACGACGCCATCGCCGAGTTCGAGCAGCTGCGCGAGCCGCAGGATGCAGAGGCACCGCGCTACTGGCACGGCCTGGCCGTGGCACACGTGCAGGCCGGCCGGCGGGACGAGGGGCTGGCGCTGGCGCGCGAGGCGCGGGCGTCTCGCAGAGTCGTTCGGCCAGCACGAGCTGATCGGCAGCGATCGACCGCGACATGGCGAGCCTCAAATGAGGCCCGATCGCCAGTCGTGCTTCGCGACGGCCGGGCGTCTGGCGGCGTTCGCAGCGTCGCAGAACCGAGACGATCACCCGATCTTCGACGAGGTCGCCGCCGCGCGTGGGCCTCACGTTCGTCTACCGCAACGGCGCGAGCGGGCAGTTCTACGTCCCGGAGGTGATGGGCGCCGGCGCAGCGCTCGTCGACTACGACAACGACGGCGATCTCGACGTACCTGTTGCAGGGCCAAAGCTTCGACCAGAACGCGCCGCGCGATCCTGCCCGCACGCATCGCCTGTTTCGCAACGAGCTCGTCGAGAGCAAGATGCTGCGCTTTACCGACGTCACCGCCGCCAGCGGCCTCGGCGGCACGTCCGTATGGGATGGGCGTCGCCACGGGCGATTACGACAATGACGGCGATCAGGATCTCTACGTCACCGCCCTCGGGCCGAATACGCTGTACAGGAACAACGGCGACGGCACGTTCAGTGACGTGACCGCGGCGGCCGGCGTGAGCGACGACCGCTGGATACGGCGGCAACGTTCGTCGACTACGATCGCGATGGTGACCTCGACCTGTTCGTCGTCAACTACCTGGACTTCTCGGTGACGGCCAACAAGCAGTGCTTCGATCCCGCGGGTTCGCGCGACTACTGCGGGCCGCGTTCCTATCGGCCGGTGCCCGATCGCCTGTTCCGCAACGACGGCGGCGGCCGGTTCACGGACGTCAGCGAAGCCGCCGGCATCACGCAGGGCCGATGGCGCAGGGCTTGGCGTCGCGACCGGCGACTACAACGGCGACGGCTGGCTGGACCTCTACGTCGCCAACGACGCGACGCCGAACCAGCTGTGGATCAACCAGAAGAACGGCACGTTCGTGGACGAAGGCCGCTGGCGGTGCTCGGCGCTCAACGCCGCCGGCGTTCCGGAAGGCAGCATGGGCATCGCCTCGGGCGACTACGACCGGCGATGGCGACGAAGGACTTGTTCGTCACCAACATCATCGGCGAGACCTTCGCGCTCTACACCAACGACGGCCACGGCGGCTTCGAGGACACGCGCGTCCAGTCGGGGCTCGCGCCAGCCGACGGCGGCGTTCACCGGGTTCTGGCACAGGCTGGATCGACTACGACAACGACGGATGGCTGGACTTGTTCGTCGCCAACGGCGGCAGTCAACATCATCCAGGGATTACGCGGTGACCGCGTGCCTCTACCGAATGCGAAATCAGTTGTTCCGCAATCTGGGCACTGGAAAGTTCATCGAGACCTCGGACCGGGCCGGCCCAGCATTCGCTCGTCGCAGAGGTCGGCGGGCGCTGCGCCTTCGGCGACGTCGACAATGACGGCGACACAGACGTTCTGGTCACTAACAACATGGGGCCCGTCCGCTTGTGGCTGAACCAGGTCGGCACACGCGGCTCGTGGCTGCAGGTGCGCCTCGACAATGGCCCCCAGAACCGCCTGGGTCTCGGCGTCCTCGTGCACGTCGAGCGCCCTGGCGCGCCGTCGCTCATCAGTCGAGTGCGCACCGATGGCAGCTACCTTCCGCGCAGGACCCGACGGCGCACTTCGGTCTCGGCGAGTGGCGCGAACCGGTGACTGTGCGCGTGGATCGCCGAGCGTCCGTCGGAGCAGTGGACGCTTCCGAAGGTCGAAAGCGAGCGAGTGACCCTGATCCGCGGCCGCGGTGCGCCCTCTCGGCAGCGGTAGCGCCTAACCGCGTCTACTCGCAACCGGGGCAGGCACCGTAGAACGCGTTGCCCTTGTAGTCGAGCTCATCAGACCGGCTTGTGACGTGAAGTAGCCGCGAATTGCCTCACGCCGGAGGAAACAGATAGCAGCGACCGAGTGGTGATTCCGGCGGCGTGCGACTGATTCTCGAACGAGGTCTGTCTGCGCCGTTCCGCCAGCCCGGAAACTCGCGGCCGAACCGCTCTCGGCGATTGCTGCTCTCAGCAGTTCCAAACCGGTCCGCACGAGGGCCTGCGAATCCACGGTTTCCAATTCCACCACCCTGGCTTGTCCGTAGTAGGCGACGGCGCAGCGCGCGATGCAATGGATCGAGGGTCCGGGGCGGCTTGGCGGATGCCGGCGTCGCTCTGCAGGCGCAAGTCGATCCACGCAATCGCGTCCGACAGCGCGCGAGCGTCCACGTTCCCAAGCAGGATTCCGACGAGACGGGTGACCACGTCGAGTTCGTGATGAGAAAAGAACGAGGACTGAAGCGGACCGCGTCGAGGCACGGCGTAAGTCGGTTTCGGCGCCGCGTGGGACGAGCGGCGCATCTCGGGCCGCCAACACGTGAGCTCAGGATGCTCGGCTGAAGCCGTAGGCGCCAGGCGGCAACCTCGGCCGCCGCCCCCTGAACGGGCGGAGTCATCGCACCGGCCAGGTCCGGCACCAGGCCAGCGACGCCTGCAAGCGCCGTGAGCTCTCCCAGGCGCAGGAGCCACGCGCGCCGCGTGAGATCGTCGTCAGCGTCGTCTGGCGCCGCCGCCTGTCTCTCGCTCACAGCTCACCTCGACGGAACGACTCGGCGATGTGTTCGCCCGCACGCGCGGCAATCGCCATGATCGTCAGCGTTGGCTCATAACAGCTTTGCGTGGGAAAGACGGCGCCGTCACCGACAAAAAGGTTGGGACGTGATGCACTTTGCAGTTGCGATCCACGACGCTCGTCTGTCGGGTCAAGCACGCCCATGCGGGCGGTGCCGCATTCGTGAATGTTCTCGCCGGAAGACGCTGATCTCGTCGGCCGGCGGCGTCACCTGCTCGAGCTTCATTTCGTTCAGAATGGCGCCGATGTCCCGCCGCATCGCCCTGGCTATCGCCTTCTCGTTCTCACCGTAGCTCGCGACGATGTGATGGGCAGGGGATGCCCCACTTGTCCTTTCTGTCAGGATCGAGCGTGACGTAGTTCTCCTTCCGCGGTGCAGGCACTTCGCCCCGGGCTCCCATCGCGAAATAGTACGGAATGTCCTGTCGCACTTTCTGACGCCAGGCGTCGCCGAATTCCTGCGACAGGAACGCATGACCGTAGAGCTCCTGACTGCCGTCGCCGTCGAAGCGGTAGCCTCGAACGAAGTTGGGATTTCTGCTGGCGCCCAGGTTCGTGTAGTTGGGAATGATGAAGCCGCAAGGGCGGCCAACGGGCTCACGGGAGGACGAGCGCAGGCCCGGCATGAACCCCTCGCCGCCTTCGACGGTGAAATGGTCCATCAGGTAGTGGCCGAGCGACGCCTTCCTTCATTCCCCACGCCCTCTGAAAACAGCGGCGAGCGGGAATTGAGCAGGATGCGTGTGGACTCTAGCGCGCCAGCGGCCAGGACCAGGACAGCGCGCGGAGGCCTCGCGATGACCGATGCGAGAGGCGGTCGATGTAGTGCACGCCTGCCACGGCCACGCGAATCGATGCGCACGTGGCTGACGACCGCGCCGCTGACCAGCGTGAACCTGCCGGTCCGGGCAGCAGCAGGCAGCGTCACCGGAGGGGCTGTTGAAATACGAGGCCGTGTGACAACCGCGCTGACACTGGTCGCAGTAGTGGCACGGCCGGCCGCCCTCGATGGGAGACGGTCAGGTTCGCCGACTCGGTCGGGCATCACCCGCCAGCCGAACTTCTGGCCGATGACGTCGCGTGCCAGGAGTGCGCCGCAGGACAACGCCATCGGCGGAAGGAATTGCCCGTCAGGAAACTGTTCGAGACCTTCACGCGAGCCGCTTGACGCCGATGAAACGTTCCACGCGATCGTAGTAGGGCGCGAGCTCTGCATAGCTGATGGGCCAGTCGTCGCCGTAGCCGTCGCGGCTGGCGGCCTTGAAGTCGAAGGCACTGAACCGGTAGCTCTCGCGCGCCCAGCAGAACGTCCGCCCGCCGACCTGCCGGCCGCGAATCCACATGAACGGCTTGTCGGCGGGAAAGGTGTAGGGATTCTCGTGATCGTTGACGAAAAATTGATGACTGTAGTCATCGCAGGCGTAGCACAGCCGCTGCACCGGCTGGTTCTCGAGCAGTCGCTGCTGATCGCCGAACCCGCGAAATTTCAGCTGGTAGGGCCAGATGTGCTCGGTGAAATCGCGGGTCGGCACTCGGGGCGGTCCGGCTTCGAGCATGAGCACGCTGAGGCCCCGCTCGGCGGCCTCCCTGGCTGACCCAGCCGCCGCTCGCACTCCGACCCGACGATCAGCACGTCATACGGCACGGTGTTTACAAAACCCACTCCGGGAGTCGATTCTGAAGAAACTCTGTCGCTTTGCCTACTGAAAAGTTCGTTCCTGTTGTCTCCGTCGATGTTCGGGCAACCATGGGGCAGGTGGTATTGGCCGAGCTGAAGCCCGGCCCTGCGCTTACTCGCAGAATTGACGAACGACGAATGACGATTACAGACGTAGGGCCGAACTCTCGTTCGCGCCAACCACGGCGCAGCTGAAGTTGCGCCCTTACGGCTGATCTTACGCGCCAGGGTGGTGCCCCCGCGACCAGCACCAGGCAGAACGGCACGCGCCGAGCGCGATGGAGGGCCGAGGCCAGCCAGAGCCTGGCCGGGCGCGGTCATCAGCGTGTTGACGACCAGCCACAACTGTCACCAACAGGAACAACGCGGGGACGACGGGATAGCCGGAACGTGTGATAGGCCCAGCCCGCATCAGGGACGGCGGATGCGGTGCGGTGAAGAGCTGCGAGGCGCCGAGCATGGTGGAGAAGGCGAGGGGATCGCGGAAGATAGTGTAGTCGGTGAGCGCGGAACGAGCCTGACAGGGACCAGGACGATCGTCCACGCGGACCGGGCAATCAGCGGCCCGAATTGGCAACATCGGGCGCGTGACAGACACGTGGGCGAGGCCCGGAAAGAACAACCCGTCAACCGCCATCGCGCACGGAATCCGGGCGCGGACACGAGGTACTGCGACGACGAGCGCTGCGCGAACGACATCGCCGCAGCACGGCCGCCATGAGCCGTCCCGCGCATTACACCGTGGAGGAAGGTGGCTGCGGCTGCTGTGGCGGTCGCAGAGGACGCCCAAGGCTGGCAAATGACCGTCGGCGGCAGCACGAAGAAAATACGGATGTGTTGGACGAACACGCAGAGCAGGCCGATCGATGCCGATGCCAGCGCGACCAGCGCGCGCGGATGTTTCGCTTGGGATCGGCAATCTCGCCAGAGAGATTTACGTCAGTTCAGCATCCGTCCGCTAGGCCCACATCGCCGCCATCATATCGCCGCGCCAAAACCGGGCCAGACCTGCCGCGCGCGGCCTCGGAGACTCCTCAGCATGTCCCCGACGCGCCCGATTGCGCGAAGTGGCTCCAGTCTCCGTGGCCGAACAGGAACACTGAGATGCCCAGGCCGACAATGAGCAGGGACCTTGAGCGTCGAGAGCACCGACGCGATGCGGCCGCCCATGGCGACTTCGGCGCAATTGGCCACCGCCACCAGCACGATCGCGGTGACGTGGCTCACCATTTCGAGCGCACCGAGGTGCAGCTTCGGAGGCCACCGGCCAGGGAAGCCGGAAGTCATGCGCGCCGAGCAGTCCGCCGGTCAGCAACGTTGGATGAATATGGCCGAAGCCTGCGGCCAGCGGCGCGGCGCTGCGCCGCCGCCGCTGCCGATGAAGAAGCGCATCCAGCCGGAACAGGAACGCCCAGAGCCGTCCGCATTGCCCGCGCGTAGACGCACTCGCCGCCCGCGTGTGGCATCATCGCGCCGAGCTCGGCATAGGCGGAGGGCGCCGGCCAGCGATAGCAGTCCGGCCACCACCACGCCAGCGCGATGACCAGCTCAGGCGTCCCCACGTTGCACGTCATCACGCGTGCCTTGAGGTAGACGCCGGTGCCGATCACGTCTCCGATGACGATCGCAATGGCTGCCGTGAGGCTCCAGGCCGCGGACGAGCGTCGTGGTGGGTGACGAGGACGACATCTGGAACAGATGTTACTTCCGGTGGAGAGCGTGCGCATGAGCTTGATATGGCATCGGCCTTGCCCCATCAGGGCTTGACCGCAGTCATTTCTAACAATGGAGGCACGCATGTTTCGCAATCGCACGTTCTCGCAACCGCAACCGTTGCGCTGACCGCGCAATTTTTTCCCGGCACACGCCCTGGCTAGCACGCCAGAACGCCTCACCGCAGCCGCAGCGACGGTAAACGAGCTGTCGGCGGCGCCCGACAAGAGCATTCCCGCCGATCTCCTCAAAGAAGGCCGAGTGCATCATCGTCGTCCCGTCGCTCAAGTCGGGAGCGATAGTGGTCGGCGGCGAGTATGGCCGCGGCTTTGCGTCGTGCAGGACCGCAAAGCGGGTGGTCTGCGCCGGCAAGCGTCAAGGTCGAGGCCGGCAGCGTCGGCTTTCAGATCGGGGCGCTGAGACAGAAGTCGTGATGCTCGTGATGAACAAGGAAGGCGTCAACCGTCTGCTGTCCACTCAAGTTCACGCTGGGCGGCGAGGTCAAGGCGGCCGCGGGTCCGGTGGGCCGCACCGGCACAGCGCAGACGGATGCCGCGATGACGGCGGAGATCCTCTCGTATTCACGGACGCGAGGCGTGTTCGCGGCGTCTCGCTCACCGGCGCCACGCTGCGTGAGGACGACAGCGCCAACAAGGATCTCTACGGCAAGGAGATGAGCAACAAGACGATCCTGACCGGCGGCGTGCCGCCGCCCGCCGGAGTCCGGGCCATTCCTGGCTGCCATCAGGAAGTTCTAGTTGAGTGGCGCTGAAGCTCGGCCCTACGTCTTTCGCACGTAGGACCGAGCTTTAGCTCGGTCAGTTCGTCAGTATGTAGGACCGAGCTTTAGCTCGGTCAGTTCCCCGCAATCGTCGTCCAGCCCTGCGCCTTCATGTCGTGGAGCAGCGGCAGCTCCCACCCGAACTCGGGGTGCGCCTTGAGGTGATCGGCGACGATGAAGTCCTGGCCGCACGCGTGGCCGGCGGCCGCGGTGAACGTCATCTTCGCCGCCAGCGCCGCGTCGGTGGCCTTGTTCTGCACGGCGCCGGCGATGCCGAACGGCGGCTGCCAGTTGCCCGAGCCGCGCGGCGACGCGTCGATGTGGCCGCAGAGTGTGCGCTCGCTGGGCTCGGTCTTCCCGCTGGTGCTGTCAACGTGGTCGGCCAGGAAGGCGTGCGCGCGCTCGAGGTCGATCTTCCCCTTGTTCTCCTCCATCAACTGCACCCAGCGCTTGTGCCGGGCGTTGGCGCTCAGGCCCATGTCGTGCAGGTTGAAGCTGGTCTCGTCGGCGGCCAGCTGCGGGTTGATGGGGTAGTTCGATCCGACGAAGTAGCCGTCGGTCTTCCGCTCGAGCGTGACGTGCTTCAGGCCGAGCTCCAGGCTCGCGATCTCGTTCGTCCGCGTGTCGGCAATCAGCCAGTCGTTCGCGTAACCCCGTTGTTGCCTTCCTTGAAGATCCGGGCCACATCGTCGATCGACGCGGATGCACTGCATGGCTTTCCGCGCGCGCACGAACTCGGGGATGCCGTTCACGTCGAAGCCCGCAAAGCCGGTGATCGTCGTTTCGGTGATGACGATGCCCGCGTCGTTCAGGCCGAAGTCGTCGGCGCTGTGTATGAGCCCGGCAGGCCGTCCATCAGGAAGTGATGGCCATGTGCGGATGGACGTCGAACGCGATCGTCCAGCGCTCGCCGTCGATGTATCTGGTCCAGTTGTTGTGCGCGATGACGATCTTGCCGTCCTTCGTGTAGCTGCCGGTCGCGACGAACGCGCTGCAGTGGTCGCCGTGCAGGCTCTTCGGACGCCGTCGTCGACGGGTGCAGCTTGTCGTACGCCTCGGTGAAGTAGCTCCACCCAGGTACGCGTTCATCGCGACGACGTCCCAGAGGTCAAGCGTGCCGCCCTTCGCCTTGATGCCGTCGGCAATGCCCCTGCAGCTCGTCGCGGGCATCCTGCTCGATGTGCGGCCACAGCACGTCGCGACTCGCGGTGCGGAAGAAGGCCCAGTCCTTCTTCGTGTCGTGATTGAGCTGCAATGCGATCACTCGCTCGGTGTCGGCGATCCTCGGGCGCCAGCAGTACCCGTGCTGGTAGCCGATCTGCGCCGGCGTGCCTTCGAGCCTGACGCACCGTCCATCCCTCGCTGCGGCGGCCGCCGTTCCGACCCCGTGAGGCGCGCGTCGACAGCGGGAGGGGTGGCGGCGGACACGCCCACGAGAGAAAGCGACACGACGACGCTCAGGAGCAGCGCGATACGGACCATCTGAATGCCTCCGGTCTTACTTCGCCGGCTTCGGCGCGTCCAGCTTCGGCACGATCGTCTTCTTGATCGGGCCGTGGGAGTGCGAGAAGCCGACCTGGTTGCGATCGAGCTTCGTGCTCTTCGGCGTCTTGAAGGTGCACACGATCACTTCACCCACCTGGATCGGCTTGGGATGCCGGTAGGTGCCGCCGCCGAGCGCGTTGCCGGCGCGGTCGCACTCAATACTCCTCGGCGACGAATCCGGCGATCGGCGCCTTGTCCACGTTCTTCACCAGCACTGTGGTGACGACATCGCCGCCAACCACCTTGGTCGCCGGCTTCGTGATCTGAATCTGCGCTTCGCCGTAGATCGGGCTGACCAGCTTTGGCTTTGGAGGCGGATTCTGCGCCGCTGCCGCCTGTGCCCCGCCGAGCGTCACCGCCACCACCACCGCCGCCACACCCCGGATCGATCCGACCATGATCGTCCTCCCCGTTGGTATTGCAGATTGACGATTGCAGATTGACGTTTCAGCGCACCCTGCTCACTCCGACATGATTGGCGCGACCGTGTGATCGGCCTCCCGCGACCGCTCCGGGAATCCGGTGCAGCAGCCGCACGCACGCATTCCATCGCAGCACGGCGTCGTCGTTCCCGGCCGGCCGCAGCGCCATCGCCTTGTCGAACCCGTGCAACGCGTCCACGAGCCAGTCGTGCGCCAGCGACAGGCGCTCGTGCGCGAAGTAGGCGCGGGCGCGCCGTTCCTTCATCAGCGCGCCGAAGTAGGCGCGCGCGTACTCGTCGTGGATCTCGGGCAGGATCTGCTCGGCCCGCGCGGCACGTGCCGCGTCGCCCTCGCCGCTGAACTGATCGGTAATCGCCAGCAGCATCATGGTCAGCGCGTCCTGGTGCGCGGGGTCGACCGCGAGGATGTCGAGGCAGATGCTCTCGGCTTCGCTCGGCTCGTTGAGGAGCCGGTAGCGCTCGGCCTTGGCCAGCGCGGCGGGAATCGCGGTCGTAGACAGCGGACGAAGCTCGAACATGGCCGCCTCCTGGTGCGTGCCGGCACGTGAGGCCTGCGGACGCACTCCGACGGGCCTACGTTATTGCATCGAGCAGGTGGCGGGCAAGCCGCCGATGGCTAGTCGGTGCGCAACGCGACCAGCGGATCGACCGAGGCGGCGCGCCGCGCCAGGTACCCAGCAGGCGGCCAGCGCCACGGTCGAGAGCAGGATGGCGATTGCGGCGAAGGTGGCCGGATCGAAGGCGCTGACGCCGAACAGGAGGCCCGAGAGCAGGCGCGTGAGCGCGAGCGCGCCGGCGATGCCGATGGCGACCCTCGCCAGAGTCAGGCGCAGGCCGTCGAGCAGGACCATCCTGACCACCGTGGCGCGCGCCGCGCCGAGCGCCAGGCGGATGCCGATCTCCCGGCGCTGCTGGCTGACGGCGTGCGCGACGACGCCGTAGATGCCGAGCGCGGCGAGGAGCAGCGCCGAGAGACCGAAGAGGCCGACCAGCAGCATGGCGAACCTGCGCGATGCGTTCTGCCGTTCGATCAGCGACTCGAGCGGCCGGACGGCATAGAGCGGCAGGTCGGGATCCACGCGCCGTGCGGCGCTGGTGAGCAGGTCGGCGGCGTTCTGCCCCGGTCGCGGCTTGACGACAACGGCGATGGCGAGGCTCGATTGCTGCCACATCGATCCGCACATCTCCGGCGGCACCGGGCGGTCGAGGCCGTCGCTGTGGACGTCGCCGACGATCCCGACGACGGTGATCCAGGGATCGGCGGGGCGCCCGGAGGCTGGCTGCCGGGGCGAATCACCTGACGGAACCGCTTGCCGATGGCGTCCTGGCTGGGCCAGCATGTGCGCGCCATCGTCTCGTTGATGACGACAGCCCGCGGGTGCTGCTCGTCGTCCTGCTCGAGGGGCAGCCGGCCGCGAACGAGCGGAATGCCCAGGGTGGCGAAGTATTCACCGGCGACGAACGAGGCGCGCGCGGTCGCGACCTCGGTCGATTCCTCCGGCCAGCCCCTCGACCGTGAAGCTGAAAACCGGTTCGCGTTGGTCAGCGGCAGGCCGGTGGAGATCCCGACGTGCTCGGAGAGCGGGCGGAGCCTCGGCCAGGTAGTCGCGGAAGAAACGGGCCCGCGCGGCCTGCGTGAAATACGGTCCCGTGGCTGGGTCATTCGGCTGCGGCAGCCACAGGCGTGCCATCGTCACGCGACCGGAATCGAAGCCGGATCGACGTGCTGGAGCTGCCAGAAGCTGCGCACGAGCAGCGTGCCGCCGACCAGCAGCACGAGGGCGAGCGCGAACTCGGCGACGATCAGCACGCGCCGCATGCGCGCGGCTTTCGGGCGTCGCACTGCGGCTGCTGTCCTTCAGGACGCCCTGGATCGACGCCCGCGCCGCCTGCAGGGCGGGCGCAACGCCGAACACCAGCCCGGTGACGAGCGCGGAGGCCAGCGCGAACAGCGCGACGGTCCAGTTCAGGCCCACTCCCGCGCGACGCGGCAGGCTCTCGGGCGCGAGCTGCATCAGGCCGTCGAGAGCCCACAAGGTGAGCAGCAGGCCCAGGCCGCCTCCGACGGCGGCGACGACCGCGCTTTCGATCAGCTGCTCGCGCGCGATCCGGCCGCTGCTGGCGCCGAGGGCGCGGCGGATCGCCATCTCCCGCTGTCTGGCGCGCCGCGGGCGAGCTGCAGGTTGGCGATGTTCGCGCAGCAGATGACCAGCACCATCAGGACGGCGCCCATGACGATCATCAGCGCCGTCGCGCTCGACGCGATCAGATCCTGCTTCAGGGGCAGGACGCGCGGCACCCAGCCGAGCCGCGCCGGGTAGTCGTCCGCGAACTCGTGGCCGCAGTTCCGCGCCCATGGCCTCGAGCCGCGCACGCGCCTGCTCGATCGTCACGCCTGGCTTCAGCCGTCCGATCGCGCCGGGCAGGAACCGCAGGCTGTGCCGTGGCGCAGGGAACGGCGCCGTCTTCCATCCGCTTGGCGCCCACACTTCCGCGTCGGTCTCGAGCGTCAGGCTCGGATGACGGAAGTCCTTCGAGACGACGCCGATGACCTGGTGCACGTCGTTGTCGATTCGCAGGGTGCGGCCGAGCACGTTCGGGTCGCCGCCGAAGCCGCGACGCCAGAGGCCATCGCTGATCACGACAACGGGTGAGATGCCGGTCTGGTAGTCCTGCGGTCCGGAAGAGTCGTCCGATTTCCGGGCGGCGCGCCGAGCAGGCTGAAGCTAGTTGATGTCGGCGAGGATCGTCTCGACCCGCTCGGGCCTCGTTGTGCCCGTCAGGTTCGCGGTGATCGGCCAGATCGCGGCGACCTCGTCGAACACGTCCGACCGATCGCGGTAGTCGAACAGCTCCGACGCCGACAGTCCCACGTCCGGGACGCCGAGTTTCTCGAAGTCGGAGGTGATCCGCACGAGCTGCTCGGGCTCGCGGTAGGGGAGCGGCCTGAGAATGACGGCTTCTGACGACGGTGAAGATGGCGCTGGTGGCGGCGATGCCGAGGGCCAGCGTCCCGACGGCAATGGCCGTGAACGAAGGGGTAGCCCACAGCCGCCGGCACGCTCGCTTCAGGTCGCCAGCCAGTTCCACCATCAGGCCTCCCGGGACGTAACGCCACAGCGTCAGTGCGAGCGGCGTGCCATGACCGGGACTGTCCCCCACCGATCTCGGCGCGCGGGGGACTGTCCCCGGCTGCCGGCCCGTTCCCTGGGCGCTAATGGGGACAGTCCCCTGCATGGCGTCGGAGAACGGAACGGGACAGTCCCCTTGAGCCCTCCTGCCGTCGAGGGGACTGTCGTCCCCTAAACGCGTTTCGAGGGGGACTACCGTCCCCACGCTCCCCACTGTGCGGGAATGGGACGGGCGCGTTCGAATCCGGCCAGCCGGCGATCCTGAAGCGGGCCTATGATTGGAGCTTCCGGCGGACGGCGTCCGCCGTTCTGTCGAGGGGGGCACCATGGCCAAGTTTCTCGTGCGTTCGAACTACAGCGCCGGCGGCACCAAAGGGTCTGATGAAGGAAGGCGTGATCGGCCGCAAGGCGGCCGTGCACAAGGCCGTTGAAGCGCTCGGCGGCAAGGTGGAGGCGTTCTACTTCGCGTACGGCGACAGCGACGCGTTCGTGATCTGCAGATTTCCGGACGCCGCCTCCGGCCTCGCGATGGTCATGGCCGTGAACGCGTCGGGGGCCGCGACGTGACGAGCGTCCCGCTGATTACGCCCGAAGAAGTGGACGCGGCGTGCAAGAAGACCGTGAACTACCGGGCGCCAGGCGCGTAGCTACCGCCCTTTCACCATCTCCTCGAACCGCGCGCGCTCTCGTCGGGCATCGGGGTAAGTGTGGCGCGGTTCGGGGTAGATCCTTCGCGGACTTCCGTTCGCGCATGCACCGAGCGCGCGGCGGATCTCCGACGCGAGATCCAGCGTAGCGCTTTTGACGAAGCGCGGGACAGGATCGGGCGACACGCCGAGCAGGTCGTGCCACACCAGCACCTGCCTCGTCGCAGTCCGGTCCCGCGCCGATGCCGATGACTGGGATCGTCAGCGCACGCGCGATCGCACTGGCCACTTTCGGCAGGCACTGCCTCCAGCACCAGCGCGCAGCAGCCGGCGGCCTCTGACGCGAGCGCCGCATCGTACAGGCGATGCGCGGTGCCGGCGGTGCGTCCCTGCGCCCTGTATCCCCGAGCAGCGTCGCCGACTGCGGCGTCAGGCCGATATGGCTCATCACCGGGATCCCCGCGTCGCCGATGGCGCGCACGCGCGAGAGGCGCCGGTCCGCGCCCTCCAGCTTGACGATGTCCGCGCCGCCTTCCTTCACCATGCGCACGGCGCTGGCGACGGCCTTCTCGTCGGACTCCTGATACGACCCGAAGGGCAGATCCCCGACCACGAGCGCGCGCCGCGTCACGCGCGACACGGCGCTGGTGAGCATGAGCATCTCGTCGAGCGTGACGGGCAGCGTCGAGTCGCGCCCGAGGACCACCATCGCCGCGGAGTCGCCGACCAGAATCAGGTCGATGCCGGCCTCGTCGGCCAGCCGCGCGCTCGGGGCGTCGTAGGCGGTCACCATGACGATGCGCTCGCCGCGGCCGGTCATCTCGGCCAGCCGTGGCAGCGTGAGTTTCTCGGATGGACTCGGGCTCATGGCCTACTCTCCCTCGAGCACGACGTTGTCGATCAGTCGCACGCCGCCCACCCTGATCGCCGCTCGCAAGCACCGGCGGATCGAACGGCGCGACTTCCACGTAGTCCACGTCCAGGCCGGCGAGCATGTCCCGCGCGCGATCTGCGGTCGCGGGTGGCGAGTGCCCTCGGCAATGCGAGCGCCTGCGCGCGGTGCTCGGGCGTCAGCCGCATCGTTTCGAGAGGTGACAGCGCCAGGCCGTCGCCGTCGCGCACGGTGGGCATCACGCGCAGCTGCAGCGGCAGGTCGAGATCGCGAATCATGCGGCGGATCACGGCCACCTGCTGCGCGTCCTTCTGGCCGAAATTTACACCGCGTCTGGCTGGACGATATTGAACAGCTTGAGGCAGATCGTCGCCACGCCGCGGAAGTGCCCCGGGCGGCTGGCGCCCTCCAGCATGTGGCTCAAGGCCGCCACTTCGACCCACGTGTCGAAACCGACGCCGTAGATCTCGCCGACCGCCGGTGTGAACAGGATGTCCACGCCCGCCGCTTCGGCCATCGCGATGTCGCGCGGCAGGTCGCGCGGGTAGCGCTCGAGATCCGCCGGGTCGCCGAACTGCGCGGGATTGACGAACAGGCTGACGACCACCGTGTCGCACTCGCGGCCGGCCGCGTCGAACAGCGACACGTGCCCCGCATGGAACGCGCCCATCGTCGGGACGAAGCCGATGCGGCCGCGGCCCGGCAGCGCGAGCGCGGCGCGGACCGCTGCGATGGACTCGACGACTTGAATGGCGCCCACAAAGACAGCATAGTCCTGATGATAGTCCGGGCGAAAACGAGGCCCTCCATGATTCGTTCCCGCGGAATCGGCGCGGCGTCAGCCGTCGCGCATTTCTCGCCGGTGCGTGGCTGCGCTGGCCGGCGGCCTGACCAGAACCGCATCGGCCGCGACACGCGCGCGCCGTGGCGTGCCCGGCGATCGCCTCAGGGTCGCCATCGTCGGCGCCGGCGGCCGCGGCGGCGACGACACTGCCGACCTGGCCGCCACCGGGCTGGTGGACATCGTCGCGCTCTGCGACGTCGACGAGCGGCAGGCGGCCGATGCGTTCAAGAACTACCCCGATGCCAAGCGGTACTCCGATTGGCGCCGGCTGCTCGACACCGGGAAGGACATCGACGCCGTGATGGTGGCGACGCCCGATCACAATCACGCCATCATCTCGATTGCAGCGATGCACCACGGCAAGCATGTCTACTGTGAGAAGCCCTCGCGCACAGCATCTGGGAAGCGCGCGAGATGGCGCGCGTCGCGGCGAGCACGGGCCTGGCCACGCAGATGGGCACGCAGGGGCACGCGATGAAGGCACACGCGTGGCCGTCGAAGTGCTGCGTGCCGGCATGATCGGCGAGCGTCAGGGAGCTGCACGTCTGGACGGATCGTCCCGCGGGCTGGTGGCCGCAAGGCGTCACCCGGCCGGTGGAGACGCCGGCGGTCCCGCCGGAGCTCGACTGGGACGTCTGGCTCGGCCCCGCGCCGATGCGGCCGTACAACGAGGCCTACGTCCCGTTCAAGTGGCGCGGCTTCTGGGATTTCGGGACCGGCGCGATCGGCGACATGGGGATCCACAACCTCGACACCGCGTACTGGGGCCTCGAGCTGGGCACGCCGACGTCGGTCGCGATCAAGGATTGCTCGCCGTCGCTGACGGATCCGTCGGCGAAGGAGACCGCGCCGCTCTGGAGCATCCTCGAGCTGCAGTTTCCGGCGCGCGGCACCAAGCCGGCGGTGACAATGTCGTGGGCACGACGGCGGCAAGCTCCCGCCGCAGGAGCTGTTCCAGGGTGAGAAGCTGATCACCCACGACGGCGGGTCGCTCGTCATCGGCACGAAGGGCACGCTCTTCACGCGGACCTGGCACGGCGGCGAAACCGACGTCGATCGCTTTCTCCTGCTGCCGCGCAAGCAGTTCGAGGGCGTTGAGATGCCCGCGCCCACGCTGCCGCGCACGCCGAGCCATCACCACGAGTGGGCCAGCGCGTGTCTCGGCAAGGGGACGACGCTGTCCCCGTTTTCCTATGCGTCCGTGCTGACGGAGTCACTCCTGATTGGCAACGCCGCTGCGCGCAGGCAAGACGATTCAGTGGGATCGCGACGCGATGCGCGCCGTCGGGTGCCCCGAGGCGGACGCCTTCATAAAGCCTGAATTCAGGAGCGGCTGGAGCCTATAGCGCGCCCGCGCTCGCTATCGCTCGCGTGGGGCTCGCGCCTTCCGGCGCGAGGAGGGCTCGGCCTTCGGCCTCGCGGGGCGTGCTCGGCTGTCGCTCGCGTGGCTCCGCCTTCGGCGCGAGGCGTGGCACGCTCATGCTCGTCGCTCGCGTGGAAGGGTGCTCGCTTCGCGTCGCGCGCTCGATTCGCCGAGGGAGCACTGCTCGGCTCGACGCTCGCTTCGGCTCCGGGCGAAACTCACTGCGTTCTCCAGGTGGCCGTGGCGAAACTCCCTGGCAGCTGACCTTCCGTGTGTCTCCGCGGCCTCCTGCGGCCGAACTGAAGTTCAGCTTCTCTGCGTCTCTCCGCGTCTCCGTGGCGAAACTCCCTTGCCGTCCGCGTCTCCGTGGCGAATTGCTCCGCGGCTACCGGAGGTCGCTGCTGGTCCCCCCGCGGCGGGCACGTAGGTCTTGAGCACGTAGTCGGTCACCATGCGATCCGCGCTGAAGCGCCAGCCGAGCGTGCGGATCGCGCGCTTCATGCGCGCCGATCCACCGCTTCGGCAGCCCGTCATCGTCGCGGTCGTAGTACAGCGGGATAATCTCGTCGCGCAGGACGCGGCGCAGGGCTTCCGCATCTCGCTCGTCGTGCACGTCCATCGACGAGTGCGTCTCCCCGCGGCCAATCGCGAAGCCGTTCAGGCCGTCGAACGCCTCCGCCCACCAGCCGTCGAGCACCGAGCAGTTCAGGCCGCCGTTGAGGACGACCTTCTGGCCGCTGGTGCCCGATGCCTCGAGCGGGCGGCGCGGCGTGTTGAGCCACACGTCCACGCCCTGCACGAGGTGACGGCCGACGTTGATGTCGTAGTCCTCGATGAACAGGATCTTGCCCGCGAACCGCGAATCGCGCATCAGGCGGCTGACTTCCTGCAGCACGTCCTTGCCCGGCCCGTCGAGCGGATGGGCCTTGCCGGCGAACAGGAACTGGATGGGCCGCTGCGGGTCGTTCACCAGGCTGGCCAGCAGCTCGATGTCGCGCAGGACGAGGTTGGCGCGCTTGTAGGTCGCAAACCGCCGCGCGAAGCCGATCGTCAGCGCGTCGAGGCTGAGCGCCGTGGCGAGCTGATCGACCGTGTCGGCCGACTCGCCGCGTTTCTCCGCGCTGTCGACGACCCTGCGGCGTGCAAACGCGATGAGCCCGTTCTTCAGGAGCTGGTGCGTCTCCCACAGCTCGCCGGCGTCGAGCGTCTCGATGGCATCCCACGTCCCGGGTCGGCGGAGCGCTGGGTCCAGTCGGGGCCGAGGTGCCGATCGAACACGCGGCGCATCGGCGGCGCGAGCCAGCTCGGCACGTGCACGCCGTTGGTGATGTGGCCGATCGGCACGCGCTCCAGGGCGACGCCTGGATAGAGCGACGTCCACATCGCGCGCGACACCTCGCCGTGAAGCGATGACACGGCGTTGGCCTTGCGCGAGAGCTTCAGCGCGAGCACCGTCATGCAGAAGGTCTCGTTGCCGTCGGACGGGTTGACCCGCCCGAGCCCCATCAGCCGATCGAGGTCCAACCCCAGCGCGTCGCCGAGCGGGCCGAGGTGCTGATCGATCGCATCGGCCGTGAACCGATCGTGGCCGGCGGGAACCGGCGTGTGTGTCGTGAACACCACCTGCTGCGACACGCGGCTCATCGCCTCGTCCACGCCGATGCCTTCGCGCTCCATGCGCTGGCGGGCCAGCTCCAGCGCCGCAAACGCGCTGTGTCCTTCGTTGAGGTGCACCACGCCGGGGATGATGTCGAGCGCCGCGAGCGCGCGCACGCCGCCGACGCCGAGCAGCAGCTCCTGCCGGATGCGGACGCCGTGGTCGCCGCCGTACAGGCGTGACGACAGCTCGCGATCCTCAGGCCGGTTGCCCTCGACGTCCGTGTCGAGCAGCAGCAGCATGTTGCGTCCGACGGCCAGCTTCCAGACGCGGGCCGCGATCGGGCCGCCGCGCGTGTCGATCGTCACGCGCACCGGTTTTCCGTCGGCCGTCTTCGCGCGCTCCGTCGGCAGCACCGTCCTGTCGACGTCGAGTACTCCTCCCGCTGGCGGCCGTCGGCGATCGAGCCGCTGCCGGAGCTAGCCCTCCTCGTAGTAGGAGTCCGACGCCCACGAGCGGCAGTCCCAGATCGGACGCGGCCTTGATGTGATCGCCCGCCAGGATGCCGAGGCCGCCCGAGTAGATGGGCAGCGACTCGTGCAGGCCGAACTCGGCGGAGAAATACGCGACGGGCCGCGCCCAGAGCACGCCCGCATGGCGCACGCCCCAGGTCTGCGTGGACGCGAGATACTCCTGCATGCGCCGGCATGAGTGGTTGATCCGGCCGTGCAGGCCCAGCTCCGAGACCCGCGATTCCAGCCGCTCGGTGGTGAACCGCTGCAGCAGGGCGATCGGGTTGTGCGCGAGCGCGCGCCACTGCCGCGGGTCGAGATCGCGGAACAGGCTGGTCGTCTCCGCGTCCCAGCTCCACCACAGGTTCGACGCGAGCGCCGACAGGCGGCGATGCGAGGGCGCCAGAACTGGCCGAGCGTGCGCGCTTCGCTGACGATGGGCGCCACCTGCGCGCCGGCGGCCGTCAGCAGGCCGACGACATCCTCGCTGTAGGCGCGCGGCTCCACCGTCTGCAGCACCAGCACGCCCTGCAGCAGGCCTCGATCGACGATCGGCACTCCGACGAACGAGTGATACGCATCCTCGCCGGCTTCAATGAAGTATTTGAAACGCGGATGGGCCGTGGCGTTTTCCACCACCTGGGGCGTCAATGTCTCGCCGACGAGGCCCGCGAGGCCTTCCGACAGCCTCATGCGGATGCGGCCGACGCTTTCGGGCCGCAGGCCGATCGTCGCGGCGAGCACTAATGTCGACCGATCCGGCTCGAGCAGGTACACCGAACACACGTCGCTCGCGAAGCGCTGCTGGATGAGGCGGACGATGTTGCCGAGCGTCTCCGGAAGGATTGCCGCTGTGCGAGACAAGCCGTCTGATTTCCTCGAGCGTCAATAACAGGGAAGTCTCGGGAGTGGCCACGGATCGAGCTCAGCAAGCGCAGTGTCAGCCGTCGCGCGTGAGTGCGCGATCGGCGCGTCGATTCGGGGCGCGCGCCTGCAGACGCTCCCACATTCTCGTTGCTGACGCATTGCGATTCTACAGGGATGTCGCCTGTTCGTCATATGCGCGAGCGACGATGAGGCATGGCGATGGCGAACTGGTCGGACCGCATACGACGAACCACCGCGCGTGGCGCGATTCTTGGAAGCGCGAAGCAGGCAGCGCCCATCACCGGGCAGATGGACGGCACCGAACGAGAGGGTTCCATGGACGTCGAGACGCTGGTGCATCGCGTGTGCTCGAGTTCATCGAGATGCCCGGGCTGCGCCTCACCTTCGCGCAGGCCGTGCGTTTGTGGGGATTGACGCCGGCCGTGTGCCGCCGCGTCGTTGACGAGCTCATCGCCGTCGGCTTCCTTCGGCAGACGCCAACCGGCATGCTCGTGCGCGCGGATTGCGAGTAGGTTCGGGGCTCACGGCGGACATGCTCGCACCACGGTTGTGGAGTACGGCGACAGGAATGTCGCTCCGTCTCGCGCCGCTCGCTCGACCCTTATTCCACCTATTCAACTCCCGCGCCCGCCCCGATAAGGAAACCCTAGAGCGGCGCTCGTGTGTCGTTGCGCGCGGCTGTGTGCAGCCACAGGCAGCGACGAGTGGAGAGGCGCCGAGGAGCCGGGGCGCGGGCCCGCGCGCGGAGGAGTCGGGCGTCCCCTCGCACACTGATATGAGGCTGCGGATTTCGCTCGGTCACGACGGGTTCCTGCTGGCCGGCCTCGCGCTGGCCCTGCTGACGATATTCGACCCGACAATCGGTCGCACGCTCCAGCTCGCCTCGGAGGTGGAAGCCGCGTACCACGTTCGCCTGCTGCCGGCGCTCGTGGTGCCTCGTCACGCTGCTCATCGTCCATCTGCTCACGCGCGCGCCAGGAGCTGAAGAGCTGGCCCGCGCCGCTGCCGCGGAAGCTCGCGCGGCGCAGGAGGCGCGCGCGACCTGGAGCTGCTTCGCCACGTTCGGGCGCGCCCTGGCCGGCGTGCTGACCGACGATGCGCTGCGTGCCGCGCTGTGGAGGCACGTGCCGATCATCGCGGGCCGGAGCGAAGTCTGGGTCGCGCTGGGCGAAGGGTCGCGGGTCGCCACGCTGCTCGACACCACGGGCAATACCCACCGTTGCGGTCACCGCCGAAGACACCAGCCGCCGCGTGCTGACCAGCCGCATCGGGCACGACGACCCGTTGGGCACGGTCGATGGCCGCTACCGCTGCTTCGCCATCGTCGCGGCCGGCCGTCCCCTCGGCGTCATGGGTGTGCTGAACGAAGGCGATGCGATCGACGACCGGACGCGCGCCTGCTGAACGCCGCCGCGGCGCTGCTGGGAATCGCCGTCCGCAACGTGCAGCTGTTCACCGAGACACGCGAGAACGCCCTCACCGACTCGCTGACGCAGTGCTTCAACCGCGGCCACATCATGCAGGTGATCGAGGCCGAGCTTCGCCGGGCCCGCCGGACGCGGTCGCCGCTGTCGGTCGTGATGCTCGACATCGATCAGTTCAAGACGATGAACGATCGCGCGGGACACCTGGGCGGAGACGCTGATCCTGTCCGCGATCGGCAACCGGCTGCGCGCCGTGCTGCGCCACAGCGACGTGCGCGGGCGATTCGGCGGCGACGAGTTCCTGATCGTCCTGCCCGACACGCCGGCGGCTCGGCGCGGCCTACGTCGCCGGAATCGCTGCGGCGGGAGATCGAGGACCTGGCGGTGACCGGTCGAGGGCTTCACCGCGACCGTCACTGCGAGCGTGGGCGTCGCGACGGCGCGGACCGACGAGCTCGAGCCTCGCGGCCTCGTGCGCGCGTGGACCGCGCGCTCTACGATGCCAAGGAAGCACGGCCGGAACCGCGTCGTGTCGGCCGATGGCGCCGAGGCGGCGCCTGCCCCACCGGCTCGCGTGCCTCGGGCGAGCTCGACCTACCAGACCTGACAGCGCTGCCCGGGCGGCCGCACCATCGGTGAGCCGGCCGGACACTGGAACGCCTGCTGGAACGCCGGCAGGTTCGACAGCGGCCCGATCACGCGGAACTTGCGCGATCGGGTGCGGATCGCTCTGCACCATCAGCCGCGCGAACTCCGGGCGGACCGCGTCGCCGCGGAACTGCCCCCACGCGATGAAGAACTGCTGGTCGGGCGTGAAGCCGTCGAGCGTCGGCGCCGGATGCGCCTGCTGTGCGCTTCTGGAACGCCGGTACGCGATGCTGCGCGCCCGCCGAGATCGCCGATCGACTCTCGCCGAGCACCAGCTTGCCGTTGTGATGGATGCCAGGCTCGACCTCGAAGTAGCGCTCGAACTGATCGACGACGCAGGCGGCGCGCGCGTCTGGAACTTCTTCCAGGTCGTCCGTCGGTCCACCAGTTCTTCAGCCGGCCCTGGGCGTCGAACTGTGCGCCCTCGTCGTCGAAGCCGTGGCGTGATCTCGTGGCCGATGACCGACGCCGATGGCGCCGTAGTTGACGGCGTCGACGGCGTCCACGCTGAAGGCCGGCGGCTGCAGGATGCCGGCGGGGAAGACGATCTCGTTGAGCGATCGGGTTGTAGTAGGCGTCCGAGGTCGGCGGCGTCAGTGCCCCAGCGGCCGCGATCGACGGGCTTGCCGATCGTTGCGAGGTCGTCGGCGACGTTGAAGCGCCGTCGCCGCCAGCACGTTGTCCCAGAACGCGTCGCGCCGGATCGGGACGTGGCTGTAGTCCTTCCACTTGTCCGGGTACGCCGATCTTCGGATTGAAGGTGGAGAGCTTCTCGAGCGCGCGCGCCTTGGTCGCCGGGCCCATCCAGTCGAGGCCCTCGATCGATGTCGTGCATCGCGAGCGAGCAGGTTGTTGCACCAGCTCCTGCATGCGCGCCTTCGCGGCGGGCGGGAAGTACTTCTCGACGTACTTCTGGCCGAGCGCCTCGCCGAGCAGTTGATCGGTCGACTCGACGCACCGCTTCCAGCGCGGCTTGGGTTCCTGTCGCGCCGGTCAGGAACGACGTGAACAGCGAAGGACTCGTCGACGAACGGCGGCCGACAGCGAATCGGCCGCCGCGCTGCAGCAGCTGCGCACTCGAGGTACGTCTTCCAGTCGCTTGAGGGACGTGGCCGTCAGCTCGCGATCCACCACCGACAGGAACTTCGGCTCCATGACGTTCAGGTCGGAGGTCGGCAGGTGCGCTCCTGAAAGCATACGACGCCCAGTCCACGCGCGGCGCCAGCGTCTGCAGAGCGCCTCGAACGTCGTCTTGTGATCGACGGCCGCAGGATCGCGCAGCGCCACGTTGTCGAGCGACGCGTCGGCGAGCTTCGTCTCGAGCGCCATGACGGCCTTCGCCTTGCTCTCCGCCGAGCCCGGCCCTTCGCCTGCGAGCATGAAAGAGCTTGCGCACGAACAGCACGTATCGCGTGCGAGCCTCCACACGAAGCGCGGCTCGGTCTTGAAGTAGTAGTCGCGGTCGGGGAGCCCGAGGCCGCCGGCCGCCACCGTTGGCGATGACGTTGGTGGGGTCGTGCGGATCGGTGAGGCCGCTGACCGCAAACGGCACGCCGATGCCCATCGCCTGGAACTGCCGGATCACCGCCTGGAGCGCCGCCGGCGAGTCAATCGCCTCGATGGTCGCCATCGCGCTCTTGAGCGGCGTGATCCCGAGCTGGTTGGCGAGCGGCTCGTTTCATGCACGCGGCGTAGTGATCGCCGATCAGCTGCGTCGATGCTGCCCTTCGGCTGGTTCGACTTCGCCGTCGCCTCGTCCAGGATGACCTTCAGCTGCTCCTTGGCCTGCTCGCCCGCAGCCCAGCGGCGGCTCCATCGCGGCATCGACGCGGGGATGGGGTTGCTCCGCACGCCAACCGCCGTTGGCGCATTCCAGAAATCCGTGCACGGCTGGACGGTGCGATTGAGGTCGCCGAGCTCGATTCCATGAGGCGTCTGGGCGACGGCGAGTCCAGCCGGCAGCGTGAGGCATGAGCAGGCACAACCAGGTGGCGCATGAAAGTGGCTCCGTGAACAGGAGCATACCGTGAGTCACTCGTGATGACGGCCGATGCTGCCGGCGGCCATCACCGTGAAATACCAGGCGGCCGCACCTAGCCGAGCTGCCTCGTCACTACCTGCACGCGTCCCATCCGAATGGCCTGCGCAAATCGCGTCGGCACTCGGCGGTCGCGGCCTCCACCAGCGAGTAGGTCGTCCCCGGTTGCGCCGGCGAGGCGGATGTCCGTATTGCCGACGAGCGGCTTCCCGTGCGCGGCGGCCCACTCGACGGCCCGGCGATTGAAGTCGATGCCACGCGCATGCAGCGAGCTGATCTCCAGCGCGTCGAACGAGGTCGCCGTGCTTCGAGCCTCGACCCCCATCGCGCTCGGGATGGGGTAGAACGGATGCGGCGCGACGACGAGCGCGTTGGTGGAGGCCTTGAAGGCGCGGAGATCATCGAACGTGCGGACGTGCTCCGCCTCGCGCGGCAACGTTGATCAGCAGGACGTGCGCGCCTTCGATCGTGCGCTCGATGGCGGGAATCAGCGTGACGCCGCGAGCCAGGGCGCGGGCGTGCCACGGCGCCGGATCGTGCCAGCGGTCGTGGAGCGTCACGCGCCAGCGCGCCGTAGCCGAGCGTCGCGATGCGCGATCGATCGAGCCGGCCCGCGTCGTGCAGAATGCGATCGACGGGGTCGGCGCTCGTGTGCGTGTGGAGCTCGACCTTGATCGTCACGTCGTCCTAACGCTGCCGCGGATCACGCGCCGGTCTCGCGCGGCAGCGCCGCGACGGCTTCCGCGAGCTGCCGGCGCGTCTTGATGACCGTGCCGCCGAAGGCGGCGGGCCGCGGTGGCGCGTCGTCCCATCGCGCGCCCGCGCTGAAACACGGCCCAGACGTCCCGAGGCGACGGGCCGCCACGCGGCGAGGTCGTCGCGCGAGGCGAGCGCTTCCCACCGCCTTCGCCTCGTCCCAGCAGTGGGTGACGCGCGGATCGATGATGGCGTCGGCCGGCCAGAGATCGCGGGCGTCGGTGCGCACCATCGTCAGCCACACGACGGAGACCGCGACGTCGCGGTCCGCCAGCTTCGCGAGCACGTCCTCCTGCACCCACCGGGCGCCGGCGAGACACTCGGCTCACGTCGGCGAGAGCACCACGACCAGGCGCGGCCGGTTGACGTCGGCGTTGAACGCGGCACGGAACTGATCGAGCGAGCCGACGTCGTGCAGCGCCGAGGCCGGCAGCGACGGCGTGCGACCGCACGAGGCGGATGGCGGAGGCGATCAGGAGAACGCCGAGTGCGCGCCACATGCAGGCGCGCGAACGCAGCTGCACGAGTGTTGAATGGGAAGTCACGCGGCGCTTTGAGTGTATCCTGTTCCATGCACATCGAAACGCTGGCCGTTCATGCCGGCAGCTCCATCGATCCGCGCACGCGCGCGGTGACGCCGCCGATTCATCTCTCCACGACCTTCAGAGCGCGCCGCGGACGGCGAGTATCCCGGCGGTTTCATCTGCACGCGGTCGGCCAACCCCACGCGGCTCGCGCTCGCAGGCATGTCTCACGCCAGCTGGAAGGCGGCGCGGGCGCCGCGGCGTTCTCGTCCGGATCGGCCGCGACGGCGGCCATCTTCCAGGCGCTCGATCCCGCGCGATCACGTGATCGCGTCCGAGGATGCCTACTGCGGCACGCCGGTTCTGCCCGCGATCACTTCGCGCGATGGGGCCTGCAGACGTCGTTCGTCGATCATGACCGATCCGGCGGCCATCGAGGCCGCCGTGACTCCGCGCACTCCGGCTCATCTGGGCCGAGAGCGCTGTCGAACCCGCGGCTGCACGTGACCGACATCGCGAGCCGCTGCCGCGATCCGCGCGCAGGGCGGGCGCGCGGCTCGCCGTCGACAACACGTGGGCGACGCCCGTCCTGCAGCGGCCGATTGAGCTCGGCGCCGATCTCGTGATGCACTCGACGACCAAAGTATCTCGGCGGCCACAGCGACGTCCTCGGCGGCGTCGTCATTGCCCGCGAAGCGGACGACTTCTTCGCGCGCGTGCGGACCATTCAGACGGGGGTGGGCGCCGTGCCGTCGCCGTTCGACTGCCGGCTCGTGCTGCGCGGCATCCGCTCGCTGCCGTACCGCATGCGCGGCCACGTCGAGGGCGCGCGACGGCTCGCCGAGTACCTGGCGGGCCACCCGGCGATCGAGCGCGTGTATTTCCCGGGGCTGGCGTCAGATCCGGACACGCCGTCGCGTCGCGTCAGATGCGCGAGGCCGGCGGGATGCTGTCGATTGGCGTGCGGGCGGCCGCGCGGAGGCCTTCGCACTGGCGGCGCGCCTGAAGCTGGTCACGCGCGCCACGAGCCTGGGCGGCCCCGAGACGCTCATCGAGCATCGCGCCTCGGTCGAAGGCGTGCTGTCGAAGGCGCCGGAAAACCTCCTCCGGATCTCCGTCGGGCTGGAGCATCCGGAGGACCTGATTGCCGATTTCGCGCAGGCGCTGGAGTAGATCTGACACCAGTGGCAAGCCAGATGCGTTGGCCCAGTGCAGCACGCAGTCAGGCCTGACTGAGCGCGACTTCTATCCACACTGCAGCCCACGTCCTACAGTCACAGCTCCACTGCCGCAGCGCTATCTCGTCGCATATGCGGCTGCCTGGGGCGCGGCGCCTGCTGCAGCCGGTGTCTGCACTTCCTGAATCGCGCGCTCGAGCTGCGGATCCACGCCCTTGGCCAGTTGCGCCGGATCCTCGTCGACCGGGATATCCGGATCGACGCCGTGCCCTTCGGCGAACCACTTGCCGCGTCACGTCGAACATGCGGAAGGTCGGCACCGTGACGCCGCCGCCGTCGACGAGCGCCGGCGCGCCGCTGATGCCGATGAGGCCGCCCCACGTGCGCGTGCCGATCGAGCGGCCCGAGCTTCGCTTCGCGGAAGTAGAACGGGAACGCGTCGCCGCCCGATCCGCTCCAGCCGTTGATCAGCATCACCTGCGGCCCGCGATGCGCCGACCGGCGGCCACTGCTGCGCCGGCGCGTCGCGCACGGCCCAGTAGCTGAGAGCATCGGGCGATTCAGCAGCTCGATGAAGCGATCCGGGATCTGGCCGCCGCTGTTGAAGCGCTCGTCGACGATCAGGCCGTCCTTGCTCCACTGCGCCATGAACTGGCGCATCGAGCTCGTTCTGCGCGTCGACGCCGGTGCTCTGCACGTACATGTACGCCGACCTTGCCGCCGGTGCGCCTTGTCGACGCGGCGCGGCGCTGCTCGATCCACTCGCGGAATCGCAGCTCGACTCGTCGCTCGAGGCACTTGACCGCCACCTGCGTCGACCCGGTCATCGACGCCGTGCTGTTCACGCGTCAGCAGCACCGTCTGATCGGCCATGCCCGCGAAGGCGGCCCACGGGTCCCTGCTCGTGTCGAGCGGGATGCCGTTCACGGCGAGCACGTAGTCGCCCTCCTTCACGCCGAGGCCCGGCTCGGCGAGCGGCGATCGCACGTCCACGTCCCAGGCGCCGCCCGAGACGATGTGCCTGATGCGATAGGCGCCGCCTGCGAGCTCCCAGTCGACGCCGAGCATGCCGACGCCTCGCGGCGGCGCCTCTTCCTGATCGCCGCCGCCGCCGATACGTGTGCGACGAGTTCAGCTCCGCGATGAACTCGCCGAGGACGAAGTTCACGTCCCAGCGCGTGACGGCCGCATCCAGCAGCTTCTGGTAGCGGTCGCGCGTCGCTGCCCAGTTCGACGCCGTGCATGTTCGGGTCGTAGAAGAAGTCGCGCTCGAAGCGATACGCGTCGGCGAACATCTGCTTCCACTCGGCCGCCGGATCGACGGTCAGCTCCATCTCGCCCGTCGCGCAGCGGCTTCTCGAATTTCTCGTCTTTCTTGACGTCGATGATGGCGAACTGATCTTTCCGCGCCACCAGCGCCTTCTTGCCGTCAGCGCGCACGTCGAAGGCGGCGACGTCGTCGAGGATCGTCTTCTCCTCGCGCTCGTCGAGTCGAGCAGACGAGCGCCGCCTTGTCGCCCGACGAACCGGCGCGGGGCAGCCGCCGGTAGAGGAGCTTGCCCTTCACCGCGACGAGCTCGCCGTAGCGGCCAGCCTCGGGCGGCAGGATCACCGCGCGCGACTCGAAGCCGGTCGAAGTCGATCGTCGACGGCGACCGGCGGCTTGGCTGGCTTCGCCCCTTGTCCTGCTCGCCCTGCTTGCCTCCCTTGCCCGCCTTGCTCGTCCTCGCCCTTCGTGCTCTCGTCGGCCTTCTTGCCGTCCTCCACGTCGTTGCGCGGCGCGATGGGCGAGGGGACGTCCGCGCGCAGCGGCACGGCGACGAGCCGCGTCGGGTTCGCGTAGGTCCAGCTGTTGTCGAAGTCGCCGTAGACCGGCGCGAACGTGCGATCCGACTCGTAGTAGAGATACTTGCCCTCGGGATCGAACGTCGGCACCTGGTCGTTGAAGTACGCCGAGGTGACCTGATGCTTCGTCGCGTCCTTCGTGTCGTAGACGAACACCGCCCAGTTCCGTGCCGGTCACCGGCCGCGACCACGCGAGATACCGCGAGTCGGCCGACCACACCGAGCGCGAGCGCCTTCCAGCGTGCCGTGGTTCTCGAAGATCTCGCTCTTGTCGAGCTCGCTGACGGTCTTCGCCTTCACGTCCACGAGCCGGAGCGCGTGAGGCCTGATCGAAGAAGGCGACGCGTGTGCTGTCGGGCGACCAGTACGGCGCGTAGCGGAAGCCGGGCCCGAGGTGCGTGACGATGTCGTCCTGGCCCGACCCGTCCGCCGGCCGCAGCGTCAGCTCGTACTCGCCCGAGCGATCGCTCCAGAACGCCAGCGTCTTGCCGTCGGGCGACCATCGCGGATAGCGCTCCGCGACGCCCGAGCTGCGCGTCACGTTCAGGATCGGTCCGTGCTCCTGCGGCACCGTGAACACGTCACCGCGTGCCTCGAAGATGGCGCGCTTGCCGCTGGGAGAGATCCCGGCCCAGTTGATGCGTGCGGCGACCTTCGCGCTGCGCTCCTTCAGCGTGAGCCGGTCGGTCACCACCTGCACGGCGACCTCGTGCGTCTTCTCGGTCTTCAAGTCGAGCAGGTACAGCCGGCCGCCCGCCTGGTAGACGATGTCGTCGCGGCCGATCGCCGGATACGTGATGTCGTAATCCGACTGATGCGTCACCTGCCGCGCCTGGCCGGTCGACGGGTCGAGCGCCCAGATGTTGTAGCGCTCGTCCTCGCCACGATCGGAGAGGAAGTAGATCGTCTTCCCGTGCCACATCGGGAACTCGTCGTTGGCCGGGTTGTGCGTCAGGTTCTTCGACTCGAACGTCTTCAGGTTGAAGCGCCAGATGTCCGACGCCCATCCGCCGCGGTACCGTTTCCACGTGCGGTTGGACTGCGTCTGCGGCACGTACGCGATATCGCTCCCATCCGTCGAGAACGAGGCGAACTCGCCGTAGGGCACCGGCAGCTTCTCGGGCAGCCCGCCTTTCATGCTCACCAGGTAGAACTGGCTGAACCGCTGGCGTCCAGACTCGCGGCTCGAGCGCGATCAGCACGCGCGTGCCGTCCGGGTGCCAGCCCACGACGCGGTCGTCCATCGGGTGATACGTGAGCCGCACCGGATCTCCTCCGAGCGTCGGGACGACGTAGGCGTCGAGGTTGCCGTCGTAGCTGGCGCTGAAGGCGATGTGCGAGCCGTCGGGCGAGAAGCGCGGAAACAACTCCTCGCCGGGCGCCGACGTGAGCCGCGTGGCCATGCCGCCGCTCTTCGGCACCACCCAGATATCGCCTGCGTAGACGAACGCGATGTGCGTGGCCGAGACGTCGGGATGCCGGAACATGCGCGCGTCGATCTGCGCGGCGGCCGGTATTACTGAGAGAGCGCGATGGCGGCCGAAGCCGCCAGGCGCCCGAGCGTCTTGATCGTGGAGGTGTGGACTATGGCTGGAGTTCCGACACGAGTGTGGCGCCGCCCATCGACGGCAACGTGGCCGCTGATCTTCACGACCTTCCGCGAGTCCTTCGCAACCCAGACCGTGCTGCCGCCTGGATCACCGGTCGCGCTCGACACCTCGATCTTCCACGCGGTGAACGTGCCGGCGGGCACGGTGACCTGCTCGACGCCGACCACCTTCAGCTGCCGCATCGTCGACCTTCTGCGTCTGCAGGTTGAAGTTGCGGAAGGTCGTCTCGTAGCCCTCGGCGAGCGGCAGCGCGGCGATCACCTCGTGGCGTGCCGGCGCCGTCGGCGAAGAGCACGCCGCCGAGGTCGGCATCGACCGGCGTCGACTGGTCGCCCTCGCCATGGTGCCGGTCGCCTTGTTGTTGTCGAAGCTGAGGTCGATCGCCATCGGGCCCTGCGTGATCGACCGCTTCTTCACGACGAGCGAGCCCTTCTCGAGCGTCGTCTGGTCGGTCACGTCTCCCATCGGGCGTTTTGGCCACTTCGGTGCGCCACCACGAGCCGCCGTCTTCCTTCACGGTGACGGCGATGTCGAGGTTCATCATCTGGCCGTTGGCGTTGATCGCCGCCTTGTAGTTGACGCTGTTCGGCGCCAGGTCCACGGCCGGCTTCGGGGCGCCGACGGCTGGCGGGGTCCACCTTCTTCGTGAGCATCACCGTCTTCGGATCGACGGTGATCTCCTTCAGCCGGGCCTCGACCTCCGGCGTCATCGTCTCCTGGTAGCGGCCGCCGATGTGCCCGGCGAAGAACTTCTCGGACTCCGCAAACAGCGCCATGTTGTTCACGGGTCGAGCAAATCCGTGTCCCTCGTCCGGCGCCAGGATGTACTCCACCGGGAAACCGCGGTCGCGCAGCGCGATGACGATCTGCTCGGACTCGGCCTTCTTCACGCGCGGATCGTTGGCGCCCTGCGCCACCAGCAGCGGCGTCCGTGATCTTCGACGCCGAGTTCAGCGGTGACTGCTGCTCGAGGAGCTTCCGGCCCTCCGGGCGTCGTCGGGTCGCCGAGGCGCACGAAGAAGATCTTGCGCGCGGCCTCCCAGTATGGGGAATCGAGTCGAGCAGGGTGATGAGGTTCGACGGCCCGACGATCGACACGGCAGCCGCGTAGAGATCCGGTGTGAAGGCCACGCCGGCCAGCGTCGCGTAGCCGCCGTACGACCCGCCGATAATCCCGATGCGCTTCGGGGTCCGCGATGCCTTCGGCGATGAGGTACTTCACGCCCCAGGTGATGTCGTCCTGCATCAACTGGCCCCACTGCTTGTTGCCGGCGTTGAGGAACTTCTTGCCGTAGCCAGTGGACCCTCGGAAGTTCATCTGCAGGACGGCGTATCCGCGATTGGCGTAGAACTGCGGCAGCCCGCTGTAGCCCCACTGGTCGCGTCCCCACGGCCCGCCGTGCGGCAAGACGATGGCCGGCAGTCCCTTCGCGGGAACGCCGACTGGGAGCGTGAGATAAGCGGGAATCTTCAGGCCGTCGGACGAGGTGTAGGTCACCGCCTTCATCCGGGCCAGCGCGGCGCGGGGCAGCTTCTCGCGAATCCGCGATACGCAGCGTCAGCGCCTTCGTGCCGCGATCGAACAGATACGTCTCGCCCGGCTCCGGTGTCGCTGTTGGCCGTGATCAACAAGCGCTGTTCGTCGGCGGTCGTCGAGCCGATGGCGATCTGCTTGCCACCGACCTTCTTCTTCAACAGCTCGTGAGTCGGCGCCGAACGCCTTATCCTCGAAGCTACACGCGCTCTTTTTCGTCGGTGTAGCTGGTGGCGATGAGCGTGTCCGTCTTGTCCGAGAAGATCGCGTCCCCGAAATCGACCTTGCCGAGCGGATCGGACTCATTGGCGATTTTCGTGCGATCCGCCGGATCATGCCGC
>ERZ1370068.5942-contig-4946_pt1 | contig 36377 bp, 55 predicted proteins | sample MGYA00561227_ERZ1370068 | MGnify/ENA primary metagenome ERZ1370068 (study PRJEB38410, sample SAMEA6850437) | metagenome | study: Metagenomic assessment of the ecological functions of the soil: analysis of the soil microbiota associated with the... | reverse complement strand
CTACGTATTGCCAGCCAGGACTTTTCCAACATCAAAGATAAAGAATTTCGGGCAGATGGATGAGCGCTTCACCGCGGGCGCAACCCGGGAAAAAGACTACAAAGATTTAGCGGCACTCGGAATCAAGACCGTCATCGACTTGACGGCACGACCCAAAGCCGCATGAGCGAAGGCTCAGTGGTAGAGTCGCTTCGGAAGTGAAGTATGTCAACCATTCCGATGATCGAAAAGAAGTATCCATAACGCGAAGAAGTAACCAGAGATGTTCCTGAAGGATCGCCAGCGATCCTGACCATGCGGGCAAGTTTTTCGTCCACTGTGCCGGTGGCAGACATCGCACGGCGCGATGGGCGCTGTTTATCGGTTACCAGCTCTACGATTGGAACTTTGATCAAGTCTACGCCGAGATGAAGAAGTTCGACTTCTACACCAGCTGGGGTCACGGCGCTTATCAAAGAATTTCGTTCAGGACTACTGCGAGCAAAGCTCCAGACCAGCCAAGGCGTGCAGTGATCAGTCATCGACTCAGACTACCTCGGTTCGCGCTCAGTAGACAAGTACAAAGTAGTCTCAGCAATCGCGAAAAGCCACCCAATCATTATGGGTGGCCTTTCTGTTTGTCCGGTTTCGATTCTCGTTAGTTGTAAATATAGGTTGAGCTTTTCTTCTGTTCCCATTCAAGCCCGGCGATGTTCTGCGAGTCCTCGTGCAAGTACTCTCCTCGCTTAACTGATCCGTCCTGTCATCCAGGCTGCAGGCTCACTGCATAAACGATCTTTCCATTCTTCACCACCTCCGCCGCCTCGCGTTCCCAGATGACGCAGCTCAAAGCTACATCCGTGTCTCTCGAAGAGTTTCTTGAGCACCTGACGAGTCTGATCCAGGTTTCTGTGTCTCAGCTACTAACTTCCATCGCGCGAAATACCTGAGTCGATTCGAAAGACTCCAGAATCAAAAGCGCCAGCAGGACACGAAGACTGGTAAGAATCAAGTGCCATGTCCAGACGCCCAACGCCGCAGTGCCAGGCCTACCTCAGAGACAAACCAAGAGCACCGTAGTTTCTTTGGGATCCCGGATGTTGGTGCGGAAGCGAACCAGCGAAGCGGCCGCAAAGATCCCGAAGCGCGCGAGCAGCGCTGCTCACCAACAATCATCATCATCGCCGCAGCCACCACGGCCAGCAGTGATCTGAGTTTGAGCAACATATGGATTGCACGTCGAGTGACGGAGACGCCCCTGCGCCAGCGAAAGTGCCAGCAACATCGCCAGAAAGGCGGCGAGCAAAAGCGAAGCAGAACCCGCGCCGCCACCACTCCCCTCTCAGCTTCTTCTACCCTCGGGGCCCGGATGATCGGATACCCGAGCACTTCGGATAGTGAGTGCGAGCGATTAACGTTGTCCGGAGCACTTTGCTGCAGCTGCGCGGTGATCCGGTGGAGCGCCTTGGGTCGCTCCTGATTGTCGACGCCGGCCGTCACTGACTGCCACTCCGGCCGCCTGAGCGCTTCCAGCAAGACGTAAACAAGCAGACCGCTGCCAGCAAATACGGCGACGGAAGATCACCAGAATGCCGGACCAGCGGTTTGTTCATGCCGAAACTACTCCTTTCGGAATTTCGAGCGGCTGGTCTTCAATTTGAGCAGCGCGTTGATGATCGTCTTGCGCCTTTACGTACGGAACTCCGCCGTCCACGCCTTCGGCGGCTGATCGCGCTCTTCGTTGCGCGATGCCGCGAAACACCTTGGTAATCAACCCGTCCGACTGCTCCGCATCGAGCAGCCGCTCAGCAAGCTCGCGCGCCAGCAAAGCGCGTCGACCGCCTTCGGCGTGATGCTTCGGAGTCGCCCACGCTCTTGGCCGTCGTCGAGCAGCGTCCCGCCGCTCACCTTGATCGGGTCCTTGCCCTGCCAGTTCTTGCGAGCCTGAGCCTTGCTCTTCGCTGGCACTCGAGAAGCCGAAAGTCGAGACCCTATGTCGCTGACGTAATAAACCGCCTGGCCCGGCTTGTACATGCGCGAACCGTCAGGGTTCTTTGTGAATCGGAGACAAGCTGAACTTTTGGTTGTCGGCCTTCGTGTCGACCATGATCGATGAAGCGCCGCAGCCGCAGCTGGAACGCACCGATCCCGCGCACGAGGAGCGCTCTCACCTCGACGTCGTACTCAGTCGTGGCAAGCGATCCTGGCAGTTTCAGCCGCAAACCTGTAGTCCTCGTAATAGTCGCAGCATTGACGTCTATCCCCTTGCCCAGATGGCCGTGCTCTGATACCGGCCGCGGGTTGAGGACCTGTAAAGCTCGGCGACCCCTGAAACTCCCTGTTCAGAGGCTCTTCTCGCAGTCCGGGCAGATAACGTCCGCCACCCACTCGTCGTCCGCGAAGAAGCCCGAGCGCCTTTCGAGAATCCTGATGAAGAGAAACTCGCCGTACAGATCCTCGCCGTTACGCTTGTCCTGGCGATCTGCCCTTTGAAGTGCGGGCTCCTGATCTTTGTGGGGCGGACTGAGCTCGCCGTCTCTCGTCCATCTGTCGCCAGGCGACTGAGCAGTAAAACTTCGGCGTTGTCCCATGTACCTTCGTTCTTCTTCTTCGCCGCCACACAGTTCAATGGCTTAGCGCGTCCGTCCGAATCAACCGCGGGCGAACCAACACGCGGGCCGCTAGTCGGGTTGTAGCCGAGGACCGGATCATAACCAGGTCGAGCTGCCGCCAGACTTTGGCAGTTCGCTCTGCTTGCGCGCGTGCCTCGGAAGTAAAACAAGCTTTTTGCGCGCAGCCGGCAGCGCCAGTACAAAAAGAAACGATAGCAGGAGACATGCTTGAAACAGTTTACTACCCATGGGCTTATCCTTTCAGTAGTGACTAATTTCAGTTTTCTCTGTGAGACCTCCGTGTTCTCTGTGTCTCTGTGGTGAGTGTTTGCTTATCGTTTATTCACCACAGAGAACACAGAGAGAAGGCACAGAGAAATTCAAATTAGTGCACCTACTGACCTCTCCTTTTGTTTAAGAAGTCAAACTAATACTTCCTTCGAAGTGCAATTGACTATTAAATGGCGCCTCACCCTCCGCCATTGCTAGCACCCGTTCGTAGAGAACCGTCGGCATTTAGGATCCTCGCCTTGACATTGTCTTTTAGGTAAGCGACCAGGACTACATCTTTCAAATACCGCTTCAGGTTGGCGTCAAGAATAGGCGTGACAACTTCAACTCTCTTGTTGAGATTCCGTGTCATCCAGTCTGCAGAGCCGATGTAGACGTCGTCGTCGCCGCCATTCGCGAAGTAGAAAACCCTGCTGTGCTCGAGGAACCGCCCTACAATACTACGTATCCTAATGTTGTCTGAGAGTCCGGGTACGCCCGGCCGCAGCATGCATGAGCCGCGCACTATGAGATCAATTGATACGCCAGCCTGCGAGGCGCGGTAGAGGCGCGTCAATGATTTCGAGATCTGTTAGACGGTTTATCTTGGCTGTGATGCGTGCTGGCCGTCCTGCCTTGGCGTGGTCAATCTCCCGCTCTATCAACCCCAGCATGCGTTCACGCAGGTTAACCGGCGCGACCATCAGGTGGAGTATACTCACGCGGTCTGGAAAATCCGGTCATGAAGTTAAATAAGTCGGTCGCGTCGTCGCCTATATCAGCGTTTGCTGTTAGCAGACCAAAGTCAGTGTAGTATTTGGACGTAGTGGGATTGTAGTTACCAGTCGCGATGTGAACGTAAGTTTGCAGCCCATCTTCCTCGTCGCGAATAATCAGCGCTACCTTGCTATGGGTCTTTAGCTTTTCCAAACCGTAGACTACGTGTACGCCCGCGTCCACCAGCCGGCCTGCCCATTCGATATTATTTTGTTCGTCGAAGCGAGCCTTGATTTCGACTATCGCCGTAACCTGCTTCCCATGCTCGCTGGCCTCAATCAACGCTTCGGGTATCGGAGAATTCTTGCCCGTGCGATAAAGGCACATTTTGATTGCCAGTACCTTGGGATCCCTTGCCGCTGTCTGAACAAATTCAGTAATGGTCGTGTAATCGGTGTACGGGTGGTGAAGCAGAATGTCCTGCTTCCTGATGTTTTCAAAGAAATGTTTCTTCTTGCTCAAAGGGGCTGGGACTGTCATCGAAATGGGTGGGTCTCTAAGTTCAGGTTTGTCCTGGCCATAAAGATAGGTCAAATCACCAATACCCAGAATTCCACCCATGACGTAAACGTCATCCGACTCAATCTTCAGTGACTTGGTCAGATACTCGATCATGTATTGAGGCATCGACGCGGAAACCTCCAGGCGCACTGCATTGCCAAAGCGACGCTCTCGCAGCGATGCCTTTAATCGGCCCAGCAGATCAGGAGCAAAGTCGTCTCTGATCTCAACATCCGCATCGCGAGTAACCCGAAAGAGAAAACTCTTGCTGAGACGCATGCTCGGGAAAACGGAATGTAGGTTCGCGTCGATCAACTCTTCCAGGAGCACAAACCGTGTTCCCGTGTCACCCACTCGAAGCAAACGCGGCACAACCGGGGGCACCTTGATACGTACAAATCGCGGCAGACTCCCCATCGTGACGAGGCTCATTAGTATCTGAATCGACTTCAACTGTCAGACCAATATTGAGACTGAGATTTGCGATATGGGGAAACGGATGAGCGGGATCGACGGCCAGCGGAGTGAGAATCCGGAAAATATTCTTCATGAAATAGTTGTTCAGCACCTTCTTCTCACGGTCTGAAAGTGACTCGTACCCCACAATCTCAACTCCCTGTTTTGTGAGTTCCGGCAGGACACTCTCATGGAGGCACCTGACCTGTTCCGCGACCATGGGCAGCAAGCGCTTTCGAATCATCTTGAGCTGCTCGGCGGGCGGCAGTTCTCCGGGCATTATCTGGAAGTCGTCGATGTCCAACATCTCCTTCAATCCCGAAACTCTGACCATGAAAAACTCATCGAGGTTGCTGGTGAAAATGGCGAGAAATTTCAAGCGCTCCAGCAATGGCACAGACTCATCGCCTGCCTCTTCAAGCACGCGATTGAAAAACTCCAGATGGTTCAGATCTCGGTTGAAAACTGACCAGGCAAAGAAGTGTTCATCCTTAACCGGCCTCAAGAGAGGCTTCGTCGCAGGTCGATTCGAAGAAGGCTCAGCGTCAGTTTCCGTCGCATCTGCGATTATGTCTGACGCAAATTCGTCTCCTTCGTCTGACAAAGTCTGCTTTAGGTCGTCCATACCGTTTTCTACTCCGTCAGAAATCTGTAGTCTCGGAAAGCTTTCACTCGGTTAACGCGCAGTTGCCGCGTAAGCAAGTATCATGAGGAGATGTTTGCTCTCTATAATCCGCTGAATCACTTTCAACCTTAGGATGGATGCTTCGGGCCGTCAAGGAATGGTCCTGTTTCTGGCGTTCAAGCTTCGACCTCGTGACATTTTCTTCGATAATGTTTGCCGCGTCGACACCAACTGAACGCAGGGATAAGCAAGGCACCCGTTAAAGCTCAACTTCTGAAAGGATGGGACAATGTTTAACCTAAAGACCTTTACTGACGTTCACGTCGCGATAAGCCTGGTAGCAATTCTCTCCGGACTTGTCGTGCTATTCGGGCTACTTACGGGGAGACGACTCGATCATTGGACCTCATTCTTTCTTCTAACCACGGTGGCGACCAGCGTGACGGGTTTCTTCTTTCCGTTCCACGGTTTTACTCCGGCCATTGGCGTGGGCATCATCTCGTTGGTGGTACTGGCGATTGCAATCTTCGCGCGCTACCCGCGCCGGCTCGCTGGAGCGTGGCGCTGGCTCTACGTAATTAGCGCTACGTTCGCGCTCTATCTCAATGTCTTCGTCTTGATTGTGCAATCATTTCAAAACGTGCCGGCCCTGAAAGCGTCGGCGCCCACGCAGTCAGAACCGCCATTCCTGGTCGCACAGCTTCTGGCCCTCATCATCTTTGTCGTGCTTGGGATTCTCGCCGCGATCAAGTTTCGTCCAGCTCCGGTTCCTTGAGTTCGGGATTTTGGCCTTACGGCTTTATCAAACTCCGTAGGCGTATCGCAGGACTAAGAACCTTCGAGGATCGCCTCGGCATCAACGGTTATCTCGACGATGTCGCCTACGACAATGCCGTTTTTGTCCATCTTGTCGTTCCAACTTACACCGAAGTCGTGCCTATTGATCGCGGTCCTGGCGACGAAGCCGGCGCGTGTCTTCGGTCGCTTTGTCGACCCCGTCTTCCCACCAGGGCGTCTGCCATTGCCCGAGGTAGTGAACGTCAAGCGTAACCGGTCGTGCCACTCCACGAATCGTAAGCGTACCGGTCACTTGATAATCTACTTCGCCAATGACGACGACTTGATTGCCGCGGAACCTGATCTCAGGAAAATTCTCTACGTCCAGAAAGTCCGCGCTGCGCAGGTGATCGTCACGCCTCGGTTCGCCGGTCCAGATCTTGCGCGCATCGATGACGACCTCGACGGACGAGCCGTCTGGCCCGTCCGGATCGAAGTCGAGCCTCCCGTGCACATCTTTGAAGTGTCCACGCACATGAGTGACCATCATATGCCGGGCGCAGAATTCGGCGGCGGTGTGCCCCGGTTCAAAAGTCCATTTAGCCATAGTTGAAAGCCCTCAGTGAGAAACCATTCCAGGGAGCTTTTCGGTTACCTTGTGCGGCTCATCGTTCACCCCAGCATTGCAGAACCGCGAGCGGTAGCGAGCGGATGCTGAGTGGCATCCCAGGCAGGCAGTCTGATGCTTTGTTAAGTTGCTTGTCGCATCCGCTCGCGGTTCTGCATTTTAGTTTCCTGGTATTGAACTTATCCGCGCGACGTCTTACTTGTTCTGAACAGGTTACGTAGTTGTTGGTTGATCTTGCGGGCGGGCTCGCATCGCTAGCACGACGCCAGCTGAGACGATGGCGACACCAATGACGCCGAACGCCACATATCGTTCAGTCAAAAATTTGACCGCCAACAAAGCGTCGAGAGAGAACGCGCCGCCGCCAAAGAATGTCAGTGCCAACGCCGTCGAACCGTAAAGAAACGTAACCTCAATACCATTGCCAGTAGCGAAAAATCCGCTCTTGAGGTGCACGCTGACTGCTGCCACGATCATCGTGGCCAACACCGCGGCGGCGCCCAGCGGCGTAAACAAACCAAGTAACAGCAACGCTCCCCCAACGAATTCGCTCAACCCAGCCATCGCGGCGAACGCCGACCCTGGCCGAAACCCGATCGCCTCAAAGAAACCCCGGTCCCTTTCAGTCCGTATCCCCCGAACCAACCGAAGATCTTCTGCGCTCCGTGCGCAGCAATGGCGCTCCCAAAGAGTACCCGCAATAAAAAGAATTCCCAAGTCAATTGACATCACTCTACCTCCCGTAGCTTAAAGGCTATGGGCGACTATATGTGGAGCCACCTCGGTCACATGAATCACCCCATGCTCAATAGTTTTTGATCCAAACGCCTGCGGTCATTCAAGAATTAATCGCACCCATCCTACCCAACTGGTAATCTTCAATCGCCTGGCGGATTTCGCGTTCGGTGTTCATCACAAACGGCCCGTAGCGCACGACGGGTTCGTTTAAGGGCACTCCGGCGATGAGCAACACTTCGAGCGTAACCTTCGCGTCCGCTGGATTCTCGATTCTGATTTCGTCACCGTCCAGCGCGAACATAGCCATCTGCCCGTCCGCAACACGCTCGCTCTCCGCTCCGAACAACCCTTCGCCCTCCACCACGTAAGCGAAGGCGTTGTAAGCGCCGGGGACCGGTTGAGTGGCCACGCCGCCGGGCTCGATCCGGTAATGCAGGTAGATGATCGGCGTGCGCGTTTCAATGACAGCTTCCACGCCCATCGCTTCGCCCGCGATCACACTCACTCTCACCAGCGCCGTCGGCCGAAGTCGCTTTAGGAATTTGCGCGTTCGGAATCTCCTGGTAGCGAGGTTTCATCATCTTGTCTTCCTTCGGCAGGTTCACCCAAAGTTGGAATCCGTGCATCCGTCCCCCGGCACGCGCGAACTCACGGCTCGGCATCTCCGAGTGGATCACGCCCGCGCCGGCAGTCATCCACTGCACATCACCCGCTGTAAGCCGTCCGGCATGTCCCCGAGAATCCTTGTGTTCCATCTCCCTGACAACAGGTAGGTCACCGTCTCAAATCCGCGATGCGGATGATCGGGCGCGCCTTTCGCCTCACCGGGCGCAACTTCCGTTGGGCCCATCTCATCAAGTAACAGGAACGGATCAAACTCTGAAAACGCCGCTTTGGGGAACGGACGGCGAACCAGAAAGCCGCCTCCCTCCAAAGTCTCGATGCTGTTCACGATTCCTGCGACCGTGCGCGTTCCGCCCGCGCGAATCTGCTCTTTTCTTAATGCTTCACTCACCTTGGACATCTCCTTCTCCTTACCAATCTCGCGTGTCTGCAATTGACGTAAACGACTTACGCCGTAGTCTCCTTTTCACTTTGCTCTAACGCACCTGCCGCCTCATAGCCAATCTTCTTCAACAGGCTGATGAGCGTTCTGCGCTCCGCCTTTGTCAGCGAGGCAAACGCTAACCTTTCCATGTCGGCAGCGTGATCGGCATAAATCCGCGTAATCAGCTTCCTGCCTGCCTTCGTCAGATGGACTATCCTGGCGCGCCGATCGGTGCCGTGAGCGCGCCGCTCCACCAACCCCTTCTTCTCTAAGCGGTCAACTGCGACGGTGATCGACCCGCTGGTCAACTGAACTTTCTTTCCGATCTCGTTAACGGGAAGCGGCCCTTTGTGCAACAGGGCTTCGAGCACCCCGAAGTCGCTGGCGCACATCTGCAACTCCGAGATGCTCTTTTCGGCGTAGGCCTGAGCCGCACTCGCCGCTTTCCACAAGACCAGGAAAACGTGAACACCACTGCCACCCGTCAACGATTCCAGTTTATCCGTCGCTCATTTCGATTTACCTTGATGTCAAGATACTTTATAGCGAGGTAGATTGTCAAGTGGCCAGGTGGGGGTAACAACTGTTCACTCTCTCTGATGCAGATGGCGGCACCGACTTCCTCGCTGTGCACGATCGGCTACCGCCCGGTTTATCGGCCACCGACAACGAAACCGGCTGGCGTTCGTCACTCGAGAAACTCCGCGGCACTCGTCGAGGCCGGCAAATAGCCGCGGATTTACGTGGAATTATGGGGATCGGATTAAAAGCACTCCCCTTAAACCCTTATATTGGATTTGCGTGATCCGCGGCTAATTTTCAAACCGCCACTACGCGGCGAAGACTTTGGTCCCATTCACGTGGGCCAGTTCGACTGCATGATGCTAATATCTGCGGACACTGCTTTTTAAGTCTACGTTGGAAGGGGGACGCGAAGTGAAGATCCTAACCTTGGTCGCGCGTATTCTGCTTGGCCTAATCCTGGTTGTGTTTGGGCTAAATGGTTTTCTCAATTTCCTCAAAATGGGTCCGATGCCTTCAGGACTGGCAGGACAATTTATCGGCGCCCTCGTGGCGTCCCATTACTTTGGTTTGTCGCCGCGCTACAAGTCGCGAGCGGAGCGTTGCTGCTGGTGAACCGGTTCGTGCCACTCGGCCTGCTACTTATTGGCCCAGTAATCGTGAACATCGTTCTGTATCACGTGCTCATGAATCCGGCCGGTATAGTCTTACCAATCGTCGTCGTGATCCTGTGGTTGATTGTCTTCTACGCGCATCGCCAAAATTTCTCCGGGATATTTGCGCAACGAGCGTCATAAGCACAAAGCATAAGCCGCAGATTTACGCGGAGACGCCAATCAGAAACAGAATGCAAGAGAGAGTGGTGCCTGATCTCAGCTTCTCTGCTGACCCTCCGTGAGGAATTCAACCCGCGCTCCTTTGGTGATCGCATTTTGGGAAGACTGCATTTTCTGGGAGTTCCGACCTCAGTTTGCAGAATAGATGCCGAGCGTGAAAGGGAGTCAGATGATCCGAGTAGAAAAACTCGTGAAGCGTTTTGGTGATCTTGCCGCGGTGGACGACATCTCCTTCGAGGTCCAGCGCGGCGAAATCTTTGCGTTTCTCGGGCCAAATGGCGCCGGCAAAACGACCACGATCAAAATGCTCACCACCCTGCTGCAGCCCACCAGCGGATCGCTTGAGCTGGATGGACTCGATCCCACCGTCAATCGCGACGAAGTGCGCAAGCGTTTTGGCGTCGTCTTCCAGGATCCGAGTTTAGACCAGGACCTGACAGCCTGGGAGAACATGGAAATACATGGCGTGTTCTACGGTGTGCCTCGCAAAGAACGTCGCGAGCGGGCCACCATGCTGCTGCAACTGTTTGAACTGTACGAGCGACGTGACGCCCTCGTAAAGACATTTTCAGGAGGCATGCGACGCGCGACTGGAGATTGCGCGTGGACTGCTCCACACGCCCAAGGTGTTGTTCCTCGATGAACCCACGCTGGGCCTGGATCCACAGAGCCGCAACCAGATGTGGACCCATGTCAAGACCTTGAATGAGACAGACCAGGTGACGGTTTTTCTAACGACGCACTACATGGACGAGGCGGATCGAGTAGCGCATCGCATTGCCGTCATCGACCACGGACGCATTGTTGCCATCGGTTCGTCAGCCGAGTTGAAGGAGCAGACGAACACCGAATCACTGGAGGATGCCTTTTTGGCGTTGACTGGTACGTCAATCCGGGACGAGAGCGCGAACGCTGCCGACAGTATGCGGCAGATTGCCCGGATGTGGAGGAAATAAAAGTGTTGAGTGTCGATCTACATTCTCTGGCTTCGAGAAGTGAAGAAGTATCTGCGCTCGCGCACCCAAATCATCGCCTCTTTGGGTTCGCCGATTATGTACCTCGGTGTTCTTGGCTTCGGCCTCGGGCCAATCTTTCGGAAGGCAGGCGAAGGTAGCTACTTGCAGTTCATGGCGCCCGGCGTCGTCGGGATGACGATCCTCTTCACTTCTATGTTTTCCGGTATCGCTTTGTTATGGGATCGACAGTTCGGTTTCCTCAAAGAGACATTGGTGGCGCCCGTGCCACGTCTGTGGATCATGATCGGGCGGACGTTGGGTGGTGCCACGTGTCGCTATTCTACAGGGATCGCTGATCTTCGTTGCCTGCTTCATCGCCGGCTTTCGCCCGTCGAGTGTTGTCGTGATCCCGCTCGCTCTGCTTTTTATGGCGCTGATTGCTGTCGTTTTCGCTGCGCTGGGAACGGTGATTGGTTCCAGCCTGAAGGACATGCAGGGTTTTCAGTTGGTGATGAACTTCCTGGTAATGCCGATCTTTTTCTTTCGGGTGCGCTTTATCCGCTCACAAATTTGCCGCGGGCCCTCGCATTGCTGACGCGGATCGATCCACTCACCTATGGCGTCGATGGTATGCGAACGGTGCTGACTGGCGTAACCCACTTTGGTCTCCCCGCAGACGCCATAGTGCTTGTCGCTGTGGCAATCACGCTGTTGACTGTCGGCGCCTGGCGCTTCTCAAAAATCGAAATCTAGGCGTCCAGAGATTAAGGACGAATGTGAGAGCGGACAGGGAGGTGCAGAGATTAAGTAATGCTTATAGCGGTTCCTAAAAACTGGTTTTCTCAGGATATAGAGTCTTGGAAGACAACAACACCGTTGCGATCGTCGACTTGTCTCGGCTGCGAGAGGCTGGCGTGTTGACTATTCAGGGATCAACCTACCGCGTGTACCGCGAAGGCCTAATGAGTGGGGCGTTCATTCTTGAAAGTGGTGGTTCAATTCTCGCGCGTGCTGTGAAGCCGAGCGCCCTTTATCGATCATTCCAGGTCGATCATGACGGCGGGCAATATACCCTCGAGGCTGAATCCGCAGGTTTCAGGAAGTTCGTCTTGTATGAAAGCGGAGTTCGTATCGGTTCTATATATCCAGTTCATGCCCTGACCAGAAGGTCAGTGATTGATTTTCCTGAGGCGATACCTTTACCTGGAAGAATCTTCATGTTTTGGCTGGTGATGATTTTATGGAAACGAGCCTCAGACTCGGCGGCAAGCTAAGTAGCGAAGACATGCGAGGCTCACAAAGAACGGTATGATAGTCGAATGATGAGACTTGCTCTGCTTCTGTTGCTCTCCCTACTGCTCCGCGGACCGGCCATTGCTCAAAGCGTTCAACCAACAAAGATTCACGTTAATAACGTAGAACTGCACTACATCGAGCAGGGACAGGGTGAGCCGTTAATTCTTCTGCACGGAGGTCTGGGTGATTACCGCTCCTGGGGACCTCAGATGAAGTTTCTGTCCCCGCAATTTAGGGTCATCTCCTACAGCCGCCGTTACCATTATCCAAACAATAATCCGGCGGACTAAAGGCCGAAAAGCCCGACTTTCTTCCGACCTATTTACTTGCCGCACCATGATGGGTTATGAAGAGCTCCGACAATAGGCCGATCGAAACGCTATGACAATCCTGGTTCTGAGTCATAAGGAAGTCTTAGAACTCCTTCCGATCAAAGAATGCATTCGCTCGTATGCGTGCGGCCCTGATTGCACTCGCCACCGGTGAAGCGTATCAGCCGTTGCGAACAATCATCCGACCGCCTGACGCGAAGGGTGTAATGGGACTGATGCCGGCCTACACGTCTGGTGGCACTGCTGCTCATCAGGCTGCCTTTGGGTTGAAAGCAATATGTATATTCCCTGGAAATCCAGCTAAAGGTTTGGATTCGCACCAGGGATCGGTGCTGCTCTTTAGCGCGGAGACCGGCGAGCTGCTTGCCATGATGAATGCCTCAGCTATCACGGCCGTTCGTACCGCATCTGTCTCAGCGGTGGCGACAGACTTGCTCGCCCGAGTGGAGGCCTGCAATCTCGCGATCATCGGTTCCGGTGTGCAAGCGCATTCGCATTTGGCAGCCCTGTCTCAGGTTCGTTCACTCAAGCGTTGCCGCATAGCGAGCCGGCACTTTGAACACGCACAAAAGTTTGCTGAAGAGATGAGGCCGGATTTCTCATTCGCGCTGGAACCGGTTGAAACGGTCGAGGAAGCTTTAGAGGGCGCCGACTTAATTGTCACGGCGACTACCGCCGTCGACCCAATCGTGAGGCGCGAATGGATCTCAGCTGGAGCTCACTTGAATCTCGTAGGGTCGAGCACTCCAGACGCGCGCGAAGTAGACAGCGAAACGATCGCGGCAGCGAGCTTGTTTGTGGACCGCCGCGAGTCAACCATGAACGAAGCCGGGGACTATCTGCTCGCGGTGCGTGACGGTTTCATCGGCCCCAATCATATTCGCGCCGAAATTGGCGAGGTTCTTAAAGGAGATAAACCGGGCCGAACCTTACCCGAGGAGATTACCCTGTTCAAATCTTTGGGCCTTGCTATTGAGGATCTTTTCGCCGCGGAGTACCTATACCGGAAGGCCAAGCAATCAAATCTGGGGACTTGGGTCTCGTTTTAAGAGAAAGAATTTTCCATATATCATTTTTCATGGAAGAGCAGGAACTTGGAACCGCTCAAGTGACTTGCTGGGACCGCGGGCGTCCCGCCCGCCTGCGTGCCATAATGTCAACTCCTGATGCTTGAGCCTATCGTACGCAGGCGGGCGGGACGCCCGCGGTCCCAGCACATCAATTGACCGCACTGATGCCTTCACTGATCACTGGCCACTGATCACCAGCAAACATGCTCCCGTCCCTCGCTGACATCCACGACGCTCGACGAATGATTACGGGTTCCGCTCTACGCACACCACTCGTTCGCCTTAACGCCCGGGAAGCACCAGCCGAGATTTACCTTAAGCTCGAAAATCTTCAGCCGATCGGATCGTTCAAAATCCGCGGGGCGACAAACGCCATGGGCCACCTGACGCCGGAGACGTTGTCTCGCGGAGTATTAACTGCATCGGCAGGAAACATGGCACAGGGAGTAGCCTGGCGCGCGCGTGAGCTTGGCGTTCCCTGCACGGTGGTCGCGCCCGAGACCGCGCCAGATACAAAGATCAAAGCAATCGAACGACTCGGCGGACGAGTCATAAAGGTCCCTTTTGAAGAATGGTGGAAGGCTTTTGAAACGCGCACCTTTCCCGGTGTTGAAGCAACTTTCATCCATGCGTTTGACGACCTGAATGTAATGGCCGGCAATGGCACAATTGCTCTCGAGATCATCGAAGACTGCCCGGAGGTTGATGCGGTCGTAGTTCCCTGGGGAGGTGGCGGCCTTACCTGTGGCATTGCTGCAGCCATGCGTGCCTTGAATTCGAAGTGCAAAATATACGCGGCCGAAGTGGCAACGGCAGCGCCTCTCGTCGTTTCACTGGCGGCCGGAACACCGCAGGCTGTGGACTATCAACCTTCCTTCGTAGATGGTATCGGCTCCAGGATTGTGTTTCCGCAAATGCTGGAGCGCGCACAACGGTTGATTGCCGGATCCCTCGTCGCAGAATTAGACGAAGTTAAATCTGCAATACGACTCATGGCCGAACGCAACCGCATTATCGCAGAGGGCGCCGGAGCATGTGCGCTTGCGTGCACCTTAGCGGGCAAAGCCGGCGGAGGGAAAGTGGTATGTATCGTCTCGGGCGGGAATATAGACTTCCAAAAGCTTTGCGAGATACTTGCAGAACATTGAAGCCACTCAAGAGATTTGCTGGGACCGCGGGCGTCCCGCCCGCAACGCGCCGAAGGCGCAAAATGTAATTGCCCAGGGCAATGCCCTGAGTTAGACGGCCCTGAACTTAAGAAGCGCTGAAAGCGCGAAAGAGAGCCACGATTGATTGCCCGTGGAGATCTATTTCGCGCCTTCAGCGCTCTTGACCAATAACCGCTCGAACCCGGGCCGTTGGCCCAGGCTTTTACATTTCGCGCCTTTGGCGCTGGAGCCTCGCTCGAAGCTAGAGCTATGCAAACAATTCGAATACAAGCGATCTGCGAACTACTCTTTAACTCAACGTGACTCGGGAGTATGCTAGCGCCTGTATCCTCCAAAAACTTGTCGGGCATCCCTGACCGGCAGCGACGAATCATAAACAACATGGTAGCGGGCGAGCGAATACCGTTACTCGAAAGGAGCATTGCGATGACAAGGTTTGGAGTCTCAACTAGCACGTCTCAGAGGAGAGCCAGGGTTCTACGATGGAGTTTCGCATTTATTTTATGTTTGGGAACATTTGTCGGCATGAGTCCGGCAACTCTGGCCGGCAACCGATGTAAGGACCGATGCAATGATATTTACAACGAGGAAAAAGAGTCTGCAAAGCGATACCGCTAAAGCACGAAAGGCATACCTGTGAGGACGCAGCGAAACACGCCAAGAACAACTGCAAACACCGCTGCCGGTGACAGAAGACGAGGAGGCAGAGGGCAGTAGGCAGAGGGCAGTAGGCAGAAGGCAGACGGCAGTAGGCAACAAACAAAACAAAAGCCTTCAGTCCGTAACTTGGAACTGAAGGCTTTCGTTTGCATCTGCCTACTGCCTACTGCCTACTGCCTACTGCTTACTGCCTCCTGCCTATCTCTGCCTACTGCCTACTGCCTACTGCTTTCTGCCTCCTGCCTACCGTCTCCTGCCTACTGCCTACTGCCTACTGCCTACTGCCTACTGGTAGTTTAACGGTCCCGACAAATCACGGCGAGGGACATGTCGTCGACTAGTGGGGAAGCGGCGGCGAAGTCCTGGACAGCGCCCAACACAGAAAAGAGCACGCCGTCAGAGGTGTGGCCTGGCGGAGGCGTTTCCTTCCCTGCTCTTCTATCACCGGCAACTCCGGCCGCACGCCGCAGTTGGTCCTCAAGCCGCCCGTAGCCAAACTCTTCACCGGCACTGTTCTGCGATTCGGTGATCCCATCCGAATAGACCATTAACACGTCGCCTTCCCCGAGAATGAAGGAGCCACAAGCGTAGGGAGCGGCAGCAACCACGCCCAGCAGCATCCCGCCATCCGACAGCAGTTCTAATTCTCCATTCGCTCGCAAGAGAAAGGCTGGAGGATGTCCGGCGCTGCAATACTTAACAACCCCTGTGTTCGGATCGAGCTTCGCGATGAACAAACTGACGAGCGGCATGAACGACTTCAGCAGGCAGATATCGCGGTTGACGCCGGCGACTATGCCTTCGATAGTCGCGGTCACGGCCATGCGGGCGCCAAGCAGTCCGACCAGATGCGTGGTCCACATTCCAGCCGCCAGACCCTTGCCACAGATATCTCCCAGCGCGAAGACTACGCCGTCGTACTGCTCCTGGACCGTGAAGAAGTCGCCGGGCAAGTGACGAACGGCAAAGATCTCACTTGCAACTTCAAAGTTTCCAAAACGCAGCTGACGTGGGGCACACAGACGGCGGTGCACCTGGGCCGCCTCAAAGATCTCGGTGCGTAGTTCAGCGTAGTGCTGTTGCAGATCGGAAAGCTTGAGTTCCAGCTCCTGGCGGCGTGCTGTGGCTGAAGGCTTCCGGGGCGAACGGATGTCGATTGCTTGTCGGGTTCGTAGTGTGGTGCTGAATCGTGCTGCGCTCATGGGAGAGTGCCCTTCTAAAGGTTAAAGCCAGAATTCTTTTGAACTCAACGTGGTTGTTAGTTGCGATCCCGTTCTTAACATGGCCGTCTCATTCACACCTGGCTTTAGCCGGGTGGCATGTTGTTGAGAAAACGAAAACCGTTTAAACGGTTTCCAGCTTCATGGAGCACTCCTGGTCGCCTGGCTGAAGCCAGGTGTGAATGAGAAAAGCCACTGTCTGTCCTACTAGACGCAAATTAACAGGCGCGCGTTAACCAACAAACTTATAGCCACTGCCGTGAACAGTAAGAATGAAACGCGGCTCCTCAGGGTTCGGTTCCAGTTTCTGCCTGAGATGGACGATGTGTGTGTCGACCGTCCGAGTGTTCGGATAATTCTCATAACCCCAGACCGCGTCCAGCAAACGATCGCGGCTGAGTGTCTCAACCGGATGAGCGACGAAGTAGGCGAGCAGGGCGAACTCCTTTGCCGAAAGTTCGACCGGTTAGCCGGCGCGCAGCACTTCGTTGCTGCGGACGTTTACTTCGACATCGCTGAATCGATAGACCTCCGCTGCCGGCGCGTGCGGCGAAGCGCGTCTGAGCACAGCCTTCACGCGAGCCATCAGTTCGCGAATGGAGAACGGCTTGGTGACGTAGTCGTCGGCGCCCAGCTCCAGGCCCACGACTTTGTCGATCTCCTGTCCGCGCGCGGTGAGCATAATGATCGGCAGCGCCGGTTTCCTCGTCTTCAGTTGTTTACAAACGTCGAGACCGCTCAGACGCGGCATCATCACGTCAAGGACTACCAGATCGGGATCGTCAGCGAGGGCGCGATCGAGGCCTTCGATTCCGTCTGCGGCGCTGATCACGTCGTAGCCTTCGTATTCGAAGTTGTCGCGCAGACCGGCGACCATGGCCGGTTCGTCCTCGACGATCAGGATGCGCGTCTTCTTAGCGGCGCCGCGTTCGGCAGCGTTGCGATCTGGTGATCGACCGCCGTTGGAGCCGCCAGGCTGATTTGTTCGAGATCGGCTTTTCTTTTCATGTGCGCCTTCTCTATCTGTACGCGTAGTCCCGGAGAGGACAGGAATGTGTCCTAGCACCGCTGGCTGCTGAGCGGCCGCGGTCAGCGGCAACGACAGAGTAAACCTGCTGCCCTTTCCTGGTGTGCTTTCCACCGCAATTTCTCCGCCGTGCGCCTGGGTAATGTGACTGAACGAGCGAAAGGCCAAGGCCGCTTCCCTTGGTGTTGTGCACCAGCGGATCTCCCGCGCGATAGAACTTCTCAAAAATCTTTCGACTGATCGCGCCGCGTGATCCCGATACCGTGGTCCGCCACTTCGAGTTTTACAACGCCGTTGTCCCGGTAGAGTTTCACACCCAAAAACTTTTCGTTCTGACGAATACTTCAGCGCATTGTTTACCAGATTGACGAGAGCCCGCGCGATCGCTTCTCGATCCACCGGTACCGCCGGCAGGTTTGGGTCAATGTTTTCCTCAAACGCGAAGCCCTGTTGCTCGATCTGATAACGGTAAGACTCGAGCGTGTTGCGCACCAGCTCCGCAATGTCGGTGTTGCGAAACTCGTATTCCTTTCGTCCCGCTTCGATGCGAGAGAAATCCAGGATGTTGTTAATTAGCGCGGTCAGGCGCTCGCTCTCTTTACGGATGATGCGGTAATACTGCTGCTTCTTTTCCTGAGTTGTGATGCGGCCCAGCTCGAGTGTCTCCGCGTACAAACGGATCAAAGCGAGCGGTGTGCGCAACTCGTGCGAGACGTTGGAAACGAAGTCGGACTTCAAACGGGCCGAGGGCCAGTTCCTTGTTAACGATGTGCCTGGTGAGCACCAGCCCGCCGATGATCATCAGCGAAAGGAAGCCGAGGATCAGAAAAACTGCGATGCACCCACGTCTGACCCAGCGCCTCTACGCTGGTACCCTGATACTTGATGCCGAGGGCCAGCCCGCGGAAAACGTCGTCGAGCTTGCGCGTCACTTCTGGTTTTCCTTCGCCCCAGCCGGCCGCGCACGTGGCGAGCGGCTTGACGTCCGGCCCCATTTCCATTTCCGCCGGATAGACCATCATGGCCACCTGGTTTCCGCCCTGTTCAGTCAACTTCTCAGTTACCTGCTCATTCAGCACGCCGGGAAAGAAAGTATGCTCAAGATAACAAGGGTCGAAAGTGACGCCGCCTATTACAACGTTTTCCTTCGAGTACTCCGGCAAGACGAACAAGGCGCTCATTAGGTAGGCGTTCTCGTCACCCCGTTTGGCCTGGCCGCCATAAAACATCATTTGCCGCTTTTTCTTGTATATTCCTTCGACGAGCTGTTTGCCCTCGAGGCCAAACCAGCCATGGAAACTGTCGGACATCTGCTCGTGTTCCTTGCTGATGTACTTATTCTCCATTTGGCCAGGTTGCGACCGGAAGACAATAACATCGTCCTCGTAGAGAAACGCGTGCGTAAGCCAGGGACTATTTGCGAGGATCTCGTCGAGCTTCTTTTCCTTTTCCTCAATCTCAGAGCCGGGAGCGGGAAACAAATTCCGCGAGTCTTCCGCCATCGAGATCGCTTTCTTATTCATTTTCTTTTCAGTGATGGCGAGCATCTCCCCAAAATCACGATGGATGGCTGCCTCCAGCACCTTGTCGCGCTCAAAGGCCCGCAACTGACTGAAATTGACATAGATGAGCGCGGCGGCCGGTAAGACGACTGCGAGGCCCAGCGTTAACATCAGCCGGAACCGGTTGAAGCCTCCCAGTAAACCTCTTCTCTTCAATTTCATTTGCGAAACCTCTGAAGGAACTTCGATAGCGGTCGAGAGCATACTCTGCGCGGGTCCGCCATGTGTCAAGGGCATGTAAAGAGATGTTAAGAGTTGTGAAGTTATCGGTGGACGGAAACAGGGGGCATCCACAGATTTCGGAGATTACGCAGAACAGAAGGCAAGGCAGTAGGCAGAAAGTAGTGGGAAGCAAGCCCGGGGTAGCGGGCTAGCCTGGATTCGATCAATGCTCAGCTCTCAGAGGTCGCACCTGCTCCGGCCAATACTTCGCGTACAGCAATAGAGCCTAGAAACGTGGCGCGCAAGCCATCATCGGTAACGCTGGCGGCGCAGGCCTTAACAATTTCAGCAGCGCGCGTGAATGCCGACAACGCAGCCGTGAGTTTTCCACCTGTCGATTCCAGGCGACCAAGAGCGGCTAAGGTTTTCCATTCCACCAACGGCGCGGGATAGCGCTTCAATTCGTCAAGCGTGGCGACAAACTCTGCTGCGGCCGTCGCCGGATCGCCAAGTGCAATTGCTATCTGGGCCTTCAACCGGTGCGCCTCGGCTATGTACTTATGCACTCCATATTCGCTGGCGGTATCGAGCAGCCGCTGCGCGAATTCGGCGGCCCGCGTCGTGTCGCCTTGCCGCAGCCAATACCACGCGGTGGCCGCCTCGAGCCGAATGTTGTAGCGCCAGCGAAACCACGCGTCCCGGGCAAATATGTCATGAGTCTCAGCAAACGCCGCCGTCGTTTCTTCAGTTTTACCGTCGTGCGTGTGATCGATACCGAGGTTGATTAACGAATTCGCCTCCGCCTCAAGCACGTGATATTGACGCGCGATCCGCAAACCTTCCTCGTCGTATTTTAGTGCTCCCTCAAAGTCCTGCAGCTCTCGGTGCATCCAGCCAATACAATTTGGCATTCGCGGAAACCAGAAACGATCACCGTTGCGGCCGGCCATCTGGATCGCTTCTTCCAGTGTGGCAATGCCCTGCGACATTCGGCCCAGGTTTCCCTGCGAGAGGCCGAGAAAGAACATAGAGGTTAAGAAGAGGAATCCGTCTCGTAACCTGGAGGCAAGTTGTCTTGCTTCCTGTTCACATTCGATCGCGCGCTCATATTCAGTTTGGAAGAAATAAATACAACCGCGCCACGCCAATCCCGATAAGAGCGCGGGTTTGTGGTCGATAGCGCGGGCGCTCTTGATCACGTCGTCCAGGATGGGGCGTGCGATTGCCAACTCCCCATAACAACAATGCTTCAGGGCCATCAGGCACATCGTTTCCAGACGCAACGTTTCGCTTCCCGCGCGTTTGGCAGCGACAAGCGCTTCATCTGCGCGAGACTTCATCTCGTCAACACGGTGAGAAAAGAACAAGCTTGTCGCCAATGCATTAAGCGCGGCGGCATTCTTCGCGGGCGAGTCGGCAACCTCCTGGTGTTTGAGCATGCTCAGGTAGTCTTCGACTGACTGCTCAAAGCGGCTGAGTGCCAGGTTGGCAGCGCCGCGTTTGCCGAAGAGGGTCGCGACAGTTTCCGATTGCACTCCGGGAATCTCGTCAGGCAGCTTCTCCGTCAGCCCCAGAGCCCGGGTATAGTGATCGGCTGCTTCGGCGTTCGCATAAAGCGCGGTGGCATTGTCTCCGGCATGGATCAAAAACTCGACCGCGCGGGCAAACTCACGTCCCTGTTCGAAATGCAGTGCAAGTTGCGTGGCAATCTGAGGAGCGCGCTTGCCGTAGCGCCGGGCCAATTGTTCGCCGGCCTGGCGGTGCAGCATAATTCTGCGTTTGGCAACCAAACCGTCATACAGAAAATTCTGGTAGAGTGCGTGAGCGAAGCGATACCGCGTTGCGAGCGATCCGTCAGGCAATTCTTCCTCGCCGAGCGTGACCACCAGTCGATGCGTCTTCTCGAGTTGCGCGAGCATTTCTTCCAGATCGACCTCGTCGACCTTGAGCAGACTGGCAACTACGGTAGAAAGAAATTCCTGGCCTTCGACGCTGGCATATTGCAAGGCGCGTCGCTCTTCTTCAGCGAGCGAGTCCACTTTCCTGCCGATCATGCTGCGGACACTCTCCGGCAACTCCAACGTCATCTCAGAAATCGGCCGGCTCAAAGACCAATGTTCATTCGTCTTCGCGATGTCGCCGCGTTCATGCAGGTATTGCAGAAGGTTTACAGCGAACAGCGGATGCCCTTCGGTCTTATCGTGAATGTGGGCGGCAAACTCCGGTGGAAACCTGTTCGGCGCAAAGGTCACCTTCAAGTAATCCTGAATATGCTCCGGACTAAGTGAATCAAGCGCGATCTCCTCACACAATTTGTGCGCTTGCATCTCTGCCTTGTAACTCTTGAGCGGATGATTGGTGCGCTCGATGTCCTCGGGCCTGAACGTGCCGGCAATTAACAAATGTTGCTTGCTGATGCGTTGGGAGAGGTGGCGCAACAGATCAACGCTGGAGGGATCGGCCCAGTGCAAATCTTCGAGCAGCATCGCTACCGGCGAAATGGAAGCAAACTTATCGAGCGCATCTCCCATTTCGCGCATCATCCGTTCCTTGGTGGCGCCGATGGTTTCCTGTTGCAACTTTTCAAATGCGCCGGTGCTGGAGAAGGCTACGGGCAACTGCGCGCACCACGTCGGCGCGGAGTTCAGCATTATCGCCGCCAGTCGTTCACGCGACGGTCCATTAAGCAAGGTGCTTATCGCATCGAGAAACGGTAGGTAGGCTTCGCCGGTGCCGTACTGTTCGACGCAGCGGCCACGAGCAACTGACAAACCGGGAAACAGCGTGCGCGCGCGTCGCAGAAATTCGTCGGCCAGCGAAGTTTTCCCAATTCCCGGTTCGCCGCTGATCAGCACTACGCGACCGCTACCCTCAATCGTCTGTTGCAGAAGCCCTTCGAGGCGAGTTAACTCCGGGCCTCGACCTACAAAAGGAGTCACCGATGATTCGACCAGGTCTTTATCGTAAACAATCGGGCTACCCGCCCATTCCCCGGTGAAGCTAGCGCGCAAGTTTCTCAGGCCTGGCCCAAGTCGGCCGCCGTGGCATAACGGTTCTCTCTGTCTTTGGCCATAGCCCTGTCGATGATCAGATCAAACTCACGTGGGAGTTCCGGTCTGATACGGCTGGGCGACAGTGGGTTGGCGGTCACGATAGCATGCATGATGGCGAGCATGCTCGGACCGTTAAAAGGCAGCGATCGTGTAGCCGCTTCGTAGAGAACGCACCCAAGCGAAAAGATATCGGAACGACCGTCAAGAACTTGTCCGCGGGTTTGCTCCGGAGACATATAGGCGGCGGTGCCCAGCACGGTGCCTTCGTCGGTTAGGTTCGTGAGCGTAGGGGCCTCAGCATCGACCTCCTGGGCGACTGTGCGAATCACCTTGGCTAGTCCGAAGTCGAGAACCTTTGCATGACCACGCGGCGTAACCAGAATGTTTGCTGATTTAATGTCGCGGTGAATGAGGTTGATTTGGTGCGCTGCTTCAAGTGCGTCAGCCGTCTGAATACCGATATCGAGCAGGCGCTTGAGCGGCAGGGCTCCGTCGCTTTGGATCTGGCTCTTGAGATTCTGCGCGTCTACAAACTCCATGACAATGAAATCTACGCCATCCGCCTCTTCAATGGCGTGAATGGTAACGATGTTTGGATGATTGAGGGCCGAAGCTGATTGTGCCTCTTGCAGGAAACGGCGACGGGCCGTGGGTTCCTGATTGGTCGCGCTCAGCAGAAGTTTGATGGCCACGATGCGCCCGAGCCTGGTCGTCCTCGGCCTTGTAAACCTCACCCATGCCACCGGTGTCAATCTTACTCAGCAATCGGTAATGCAAGAGCATTCGTTGGGGCGCAGACGAATTCATAAGACTCCTGAAAGCTAAATCGACCTCGCGCTAGTGAGATGGCGAACAGTTTAGTTAACCGGTGCAGTTGATGCAATTGAAGGGGAACTTGGGGAAAAGGGGAATGGATCAAGGGAAAAGACTATTATCCGCAGATTACACAGATTACGCAGAGCAAAAGGCAGAAGGCAGTACCCAGCGCCCTAATCTCTTCGTCCCCGTTACCCGTTCCCCTTTCTCCTGAGTTCATTCAGGTTTACGGCGCGGCGGCAGGTGGTCGGTGATGTAGGCGGACAGCGAATCTGCCATGATGATATGCCCGATCTTGTTTGGGTGGATAATGTCTCCCAGCGAGAGTGTCAGGTTTCCCATTCCGGCGCGCAAAAATTCATCGGTGAGGTCAATGGTGCTCAAAACCGGCGCGGCGCGCTTCCATTTCAACAATGCGATGCGCTGCGCGGTGGGAATAAGCGCCCCTTTGTTCTGTAGTAACGGAATGATCATTATCACCACCCGAAAGTCGTTCTCTTTCGAAAGGCGCGCGAGACGGCGAAAGCCAAAGCGCAGCCGGCCCACGCGATCTCGGTCTCCATACCACGTGCTGCTGGGCCACTTTGGCGACTGGTTCATCAAATCGAGTAGTTCAGACTCGTCGTCGCCTATCGGGTCAATCTGATTTGCGTACTCGCGGCGGAAGACCGCCGGGTCGTTCACATGCTTCTCCCAGTTTTTGGTCCTGATCGTTTCGACGCTCTCGGAGATCAACTGCACCAGACGCGATTCATACAGAAAGCTGTAGTGAGAACTCTGCAGTTGCTGCGTTCGCTGGATGTGTTCCAGGCTCACGCTGGCAATGCCTACATCATTTAAGCAGTAGGCTACAACGACCAGCTTCGGGTGAAACTTCAGCCCACGGATCTCCAGCAACGAAACCTCCTGAAGTGTGTCGTAGCCGCCTACGCCAAAATTCAGGATCTCGATGTTGCGCCGTTGGGAAACCAGGCGCTGCTGCAATTGGAATGAGAAAGTATCTTCAAGCTCCAGGCTATTGCCGAAGGTAATTGAGTCGCCTAAAACGATCACCCGCTCGGTCGCGGGATCGCTGGATGGCTCGGGACCGCGGAAGCCCTGCGAATTGATCTTGATGTCTGTGCCCCACGCCTTAACGGACGCTCCGGGAGTGAGTTCATACTTGAGGCTTGGATAAAGGGAAGGACGCAAAACAAAACCCGTCCCCGGCGCCAATATGTGGGCGGGTTATAGCCGTAGAGCCGCAGCGCAATTTCGAGTGCAATCAGAGTTATCAGCAACGAAGCCGCGCTGAGGCCTGCTTTCTTCAGGTACTGTCGCCGCATGGCAGCAAAGGGTAACGGGGAAAGAAGAATGGGGAAGCAGTGGGGACGTCGGATTGAATCGAAGACGCGGCAGGACAGCATTGCTTTCCTACGCAGCCTGGAAGGCTGCCAGACAGTAGCCGATGGTCAGCGAGCGAAGACCACCGGAAGCCCGAACAGTTCGTCGCACCTGAAGGGTGCCAGACTTCTGACACCCTGTTCAGGGTGTGGAATCTGTTCCGTGATCCGGGGTGGCGCGCGCAACGCGCTTACCGCTCGGCTATGTCTGCCACGGCTACGCCGTGAAATCACGGAACCTGCACTCAACTCGATGCCGGCGATCTTGTCTTCCTTCGTGAGTTTCACGGTGCAGGATAGAGTTCTCCCGATGTCGGTCAGCAAGTAGCGATAGATCCGCAGCCCATTTTCGTCGCGGCGTTCGATTAGTTCGCTCAGGTGAATTATCGCGACCGGCAGACTTAGTGAACCGAGCGTCTCGCTGATCTGTTTGGCTCGGCCGGGAAACATTTCTTGCCTGGAGTTCGGGAGTGAATTCATCGGGAGTGGCAGTGCCGTGCGACAGTTGATTTAAGACCGCGACGGATAAATGCCGTTGACTTTGGTTCCCGATCTTCAATCGTCTTATCGTCAATCGACTGCACTTGAGGAAGCGCGAATTGAGGATAAAAAATCGCCGCCAGCTGACGGGCGAGTTTGAAATCCCTGGTGTCCCACGAGTTGGCCAGAAAGATGATCGTCAATTTATCGTCGGGAAAGCGGAGGATAAACGACTTAAAACCCTGCCACGCTCCGCCATGAAAAACTGCGCGGCGGTTATGGATGGTCTCTGTATGCCAGCCAAAGCCATAGCCTTTTCGTTCGCCATCGTTCAATTTTACCGGTGCCCAGATCTGCGCCAGACTCGATTGCTTCAGTGGCTTATCGGTGTAAAGCGCGGCGTCCCACTTTGCCAGATCCAAAATCGTAAAATAGAGCGAACCGTCAGCCGTTGAATTGAGTCGATGGCGAAACCCATTCCTGATTCTTGAGTGCGCCCTGAACGAGGCGGTAACCGGCGGCGCGGTTTGGAACAATGTCGGCTTCGGAGATAACGCGCGCAGTAGTCATCCCCAACGGCCTAAAAATTCTTTCCTGCAAAAACTCGCCGTAATACTTTCCGGTGACCTTGCGAATCAAGAAGCCTAACGTCGCATAACCCGCGTTGCTGTAATCCCATTTCGCGCCGGGTGCGAAACTGAGTGGAGCCTTTTTGAAGTACTCGAAGTATTCGTCTTCGGTGTACTCGCGGCGCAGATCTACTTCGGGCGGGTAGTCACCCATGCCTGAGGTTTGCGTAAGAAGATGTCGCACGGTGATGTTGTTCCAGCTCGCCGGGGCGTCCGGAAAAAACTTCGTGATCTTGTCATCAAGCGAAATCTTTCCTTCTTCGACCAGGATCATTACTGCCGCCGCGGTGAACTGCTTACCGATCGACCCGGATTGAAAAACAGTTTCAGGTTTCACTGGAACCCGATGCTCGACGTTGGCGAGGCCGTAGCTCTTGAGGATGTCGACACGGCCGTTACGAATAATTGCGAGCGAGAGTCCGGGAATTTTCTGTTTGCGCATCTCGCTGCTGATAAGGCGGTCGATTCTCGATTCAATGCTCTTTGTTGCGCTGCGGAGGGCAGAGCACAGAAAAGCATACAAACAGACGCAGCTAACGAAATTCTGTAAGGGTTGACTCTCATGCTTTCTCTTCCAAGTTTAGACAATACGAGGGTAAGGGGAACGGGTACGCGGGAAGAGTGAGGAGCAGTGGGCAGTGGGCAGTAAGACGCCGGATGCGTCAGCGTTGTCTGCCCACTCGTCCGCTCACTGCCCACTTCTTTCCTGTTAACAGAAGCCAGTGCTCAGCCGGTCTTTATCTATAGGGAGTCAAAGATTTTGCACAAGGCAAAGAGAATGAAACGGAACGACGGCATTGCGCGTTTAACTGAGTTAAGGAGATCGGTTATGTTGCAAGTACAACCAGAAATTTGGAGCACTGTCGCTGTCCTCTGCCCTCAGGGGCAAATTGTGACCGGTGAAACGGAAATTCTCCGCAATGCAGTGCAATCCCTGCCCGAGGTCACTGCGGTAAAACTCGATTTGGCTCGGGTAACTACTGTCGATGCCGGCGGTTTGGGAGTGATGTGCGCGAGCAATTGGATCAAAGGGAATTCACTTCTCGAACTAATGAACGTAAGCAGGCTGGTAAGCAAGGTGTTCGAACTCGCACGTTCGATTCTGTTTTCCAAATTACTTCTGGAGTTGAATTCTTTCCAGCAGCTGCGCGTACCGGCGGGTGCCGGCAACGGCGTATTTGCGTCGCGCGTAGCCTCATTGGATCACAGCAATATAGATCGCAATCCAGGTTCCTCGTTGTTCTAAGAGCAAAGCGCTCAGGTCGTATCCTGCCTCCTGGATCCTCGCTAGACGCTCTCACCAGCGGTAACGAGCGATACCGCTTTCCCGTTAGCCTGGTCAGAGCATTGACTACAGCCGGAGAGAGATCAATTGGAACCGGAGGCTCGCCGCACCGGTCGGTGCTTCGCTGCTGGGAACAATGTGTGAACATCGACGGTCGCGGGCGCATCCACGATGTAAGGTGGTGTGTAGCCATCGAAGTTTCGCGTTCGACGCGGTCGTCTTCAGCGTGATCGCTCCCTTCGCCATCAGCTGCGCTACACCAAAAAGCCACTCCCGCCTGAAACTGGCTTTCTACGGTAAGCGGATTCACGGCGAGACCCGGGTCAACGGCGATTGTCACGCGATGTATTTTTGGCGTTTGTTTTCGATCGAAACGTCAACAGCGCACGCGACAGCCGTCCCGAAGCATTCGTGAGACGAGATCCCGGCCGCGCTGTCCCTTTGGCAACTGTTTCGCCAGGCGGCGCTTTTTCGTCCATCAGATCCAGCGCCCAATGTAATTTCCTGGCGCGTCGGGTTTGAGGAGCTTACGACGATAGGCAATTGTCGATCTTGCTCGTGGCTAACTCGTAATCAGCGTCTCCATGACGAACGCAGTGTGAGTGTTGCCTACAGAGCGCCACCAAAGCACCGGCACATTGACAGTTGATTGTGTGCTGAGACATGAAAATTCGGGATTGTAACTGGTATCTGCCGTTCCCTCGACGGTTGTTCCATCGACGCCGTTCTTGGATCATCATTGCGGCAAACGGAGTTCCGGCAACCAACGATTGGCTCAACGATGACGTGGCGCCATGCTGCCGGTAGGTACCATCAGGTCCAACGCCGATCTCGACGCGATGCGCGTGCATTGGACGATAGTAACCACCTCGCATATCGTCCTCACGCGTCCAAACGAGCTTGACCGGCGTGCGCCACGCAGACGCTTGCAATCACAGCGCTTCGCGCGGCACATGCGAATCGATTACCGCGCGCCGGCCAAAGCCGCCGCCGGCAAATTCAGTAGCATGGAAAGTGGACTTTAATTCAGGTTTGAGGTCGAGGACCTGGGCGATCGCCATTTGGTCCATGGTTTGAAACTGAGAAGGAACCCACGCCTCGGCTGCGTCACCATCAAAAAGCGAATCGTGGCATTCAAAGGCCCATGGGCGTGTGGGCCAGATATGGAAACTCATATTCAGCAACAATCCGGTTGGCAGCTGCAACGCCGGCCATCGCCTTGTCATCACCACGCGCCACGGCAACATACCCGTAGTGCGCAAGCTCTTTGTACCTGACCCACAACTGGTGAACTGTCCGCGTATTCAAGTCCTGATAAACTCCACCGATCTTTAGTCGATCACGCCTGCTTCGCGGTCCAGAATCTATCAGCAACGACCGCAACACCGCTGCCCTTGACGAGCGGGATTTCGAATACGCGTCGCGCACGCCTTCGAGGCTGCGCGCCCGTGGTCGGCGATACTCCCCTACGCGTCCGCCAAACCGGCGGCGAGCTATAACGGCGACCTTCATACCGGGAAGATCCAGGTCGAGTCCAAACTTTTGCGAGCCATTACACTTCGCTCATCCAGCCGCCGAACTCTTTCCCACAAGCCGAAATCCTGACGGATTCGAGGCGCACTTTTCCGGTACCGGTCTTCGTGCGGCGTCATTCGCAAGTTCGGCATAACGAGCTGATCGATTCCCGACCGTGCACAACACTGTTCTCCGTGCGGCACTGGTCGGCTGTTACCTGCCAACGATCGGCGGCGGCAACGACAAGCATCGCGCGCGCCTTTGCCCCCACAGCTCACGATACTGCTGAAACGAATGCGCGATAGAACCGGAACCACCGACCATCTGAATGCCAAAAGCGGGTCCTTGTAATCCGCTGCCGGCGCAAAGTTCGGCCGCCACCCAGACCAGTCGGCGTCCATTTCATCGGCGAGGATCAGCGGCAGCGAAGTGCACGCCTTGACCAAACCTCGACGATTCACCCGGAATCACAATCTGACCGCTGGGGCCCTGACGTGAACGAACGCATTCGGCGATAGACCTTCGGTGGTGGCGTCGATTTCCTCCCTGCCGCGGGAAGATCGAGGTACAAGGAAATCAATAAACCGCCGACAGCCGCAGTCGAGACATACAGGAAGTTGCAGCCTGTTCAGGTTCAGATCGTTGTCAGTTTTGAATGCTTGCACGGATTTTCCGCTTCTCCTTACGTCAGTTGTTGAGAAGCGCTCTGATAGCCTCGCGAATGCGAACATAGATCGCGCAGCGACAAAGATTTCCACCCATCGACTCTTCAATATTCGTCTCAGCGTCGGTTTTGGGCGGCCTTCAGCAGCGACTGCACTCTCATGATCTGCCGCTCTGACAGTAGCCACACTGCACCACGCCTTTATCCACCCACGCATCCTGGACCACACGGCCGACGGATCTGTTCCGACGCCTTCAATCGTAACAATCGGCCGTTTCAATCAGCGATACCGGCACGACACATGAGCGTGGGTTATGCCGGCAACGCACGGTGCACGCGCCACACGCTAATCCCGCAGCCGTATTTCGTACCTGTCAGCTTCAGTTCTTCGCGCAAGACCCAAAGAAGCGGCGTCGATGGATCACCGACGTTCACCTCCTTCTGTTGACCGTTTACGTTGAGTTGATAAGTGTTGCCGTCGGTAAACCTCCCATTTGGCGCGTGGGCATGGCGTGCTCTCCGCCTCAACCCAGCGCAGGCGAGTTGCAACGACAAACTCGGCGTGGGTGAGTTAAGGCAGGGCTCTGGTTGTTCCGCCCGGTCGCGTCGTCCCGGATTCCACGCCCAAAGAACCAGCGGCTCTTCTTGATGATGTTTCAGCAGACCTGGTCCATCAAGACGTTGTTCTTTGAACGATCCGTCACAGCACGACAAACCGCGGCGCTGGATAATGGCTGATCGTTCAGGTCTTGCCATCTCATCGAAAGCGGCGCCAGGTGCCAGTTGGGTCCGCCTGGGACTCCGGTGCTATCGGTGACTCCGCCTGCTGATGGCAATCAACACAATTGCTATGGAACGTGCCTTTGCCTTCCGGCCCACGAATGACGTTGGCGAAATGGCGGTGGCGATCGTCGCCTTGCTGTGGATAGCTTGTCGCAGTGTGACAATTGATGCAGCGAGGCGAAGTCAAGACCGAATAGACCTGGCTCCACGCACCAACCCATCGGCAAGCCTGGCGTCAGATGCAGAAGGTAATGTTCCCAGTTCTTGAGGGCGCCATGTGCTGGGCATAGCGATCCAGGTTACCAGGACAACAAGCATGAAAAGGAAAAACTCGGTACAGCAATCGGTGGGTTGTTAGCATATTTCCTCCTAACACGATCATTCGAAGATCGCTCGAGGTTGCCGGTTTCACTCAAAAACTTGTAGGGGAAATTACTTTATAAAATATTGCGCTAGTCTTGACAAGGGGTGGATTCAACCTGAAGTGCACCAAATGATGCAGAACCGTGAGCGGTAGCGAGCGGATGCAAGCACTCAATCTTGAATCCGCCCGAAACGCTCTATTATTGTTGACCGTAACATCCTCGCTCGCGGTTCTTCTCATTGGGCGCGCTCCCTGAAATACCGGTTGTACCTTCCAAGTTGAATCTGCGGGCGCTGGTCTACTTCCTTGCCCCACTCTGAGATTCTTCAGCAATCACCCGAGCATCACTCTTCGGCGGATGACCACGAGATGACTTGTGCCCGATGCGATCCTCAGTCAGGAGTTTGTGAAGATCGTCGATGCCGGCAGTCGGGTGATCGTCAAAGCCGATAATGATGTCCCCTTCCCTCAGTCCAGCATTCCTTGCCGGGCTTTTGTCTTCGAAAGACACAATCAGAATTCCACTTTCAACGGCCAGGTTGTAATAGCGCACGATACGGCGCGGCAGCGGAACGTTCTGGCCGGCCAGGCCGATGTAGCTGCGGCTGACTTTGCCGTCGCGAATCAGACGACTGGCGACGAACTTGGCAGTGTCAATCGAAGTAGCAAAGCAGATCCCTGCGCCGGCAAAATCATCGCCGTGTTGACCCCAACGACTTCTCCCGCGAGTTAACCAGCGGCCCACCAGAGTTGCCGGGATTGAGCGCGGCGTCCGTCTGAATCACATCGTCCATCAACCGACCGGACTGCGCGCGCAGCGAGCGCCCGAGCGCGCTCACGACTCCGGCGGTTACGCTGTACTGGAAGCCATACGGATTGCCAATGGCCACGACCAGCTGCCCGACGCGTATCTTCTGCGCCTCACCCAGATGAACGGGCACCAGGTTCGGGGCATTGATCCTGATCACTGCCAGATCCGTATCCGGATCGTCTCCGATCAAATCAGCTTCATACTTGCGCCCATCGGAAACCGTAACCTCAATTCTCCGGGAGCCGTGGACAACGTGACTGTTCGTCAGAATGAAACCGTCAGGCGTGAAGATAAAACCCGATCCGCTGCCTCTTGCTTCGCTCGGGGCTCGCGGAGAATTTCCTCTTCTGCTTCTGATCGGTTGCTGGACCTCGATATACACGACCGACGGGCTTACCTTTTCTGCCGCTGTAATCACCGCGCGCGAATACGCATCCAGAAGGTCTTCGTCCGCTTGTGATTGCGTCAGTGGTGCTCTGTTTGATCCTGCCTCAGACTCAATCCGCTCGTCGTTTATTAATTCAATTTCTCGTCTCATTGCTATGGACCTCTTGTTCGTGCTAATTCAGTTTTCTTTACGAACCACGTGCTCCATAGCAGTTCGCAAGTTCTTGCTTTCAAGGAAATCAATCAACCAGCCTATAGCGCGGGAGAGTGCCATCCTAAGACGCCCGGCGATGGCCGCCCGAGCCTGGGGAACCGGAACCCAACCACCTCCCAGCCCACGAAGTGGGGGCAGATGAAACGCGCAAAAAGTGGGAGACTCATTTAAAGACTCGACTTGTGTCGCTTCCGCTTCGCAGGCTCATTGAAATTTGTGGTGTTACCCCAGGCTCGGCTTCGCCATCGCCTGGGGCTGGGCATCTTCACCGCCTGCTTCGCAGGCTGGTTGAATGGTTCTTTCCAACGGAGCACAGAGACTCACCGCCCCCACCCTGGTGTCCCTGGCTCTTTACAGCACTATGATCGCGTCAAGTTGTCGCCGAAGCTGTTTTCCAAGTGTAGGGTAATCAATATAACCATGCTCGCCCGGCGCATAGAACGTTGCCTGGTCCGGCTGACCCAAAGGCGCGTTGCCGAAATCTTTCCGGCAGATCCGGATTTGACAGGAGCTTGGTGCCGTACACAATCGCATCAAGCGTGGCCCAGTGCCAGCGCTTCGCCGGATTCCTTCGTGAATCCGGCGCCGGCGAAATAAACGCCCTGATAGACCGGGCGCAGTTTCGCGTGCCAGCCTTCGCCCGTTGAGTCGCTGAAATGCACATAGGCCAGCTTACGGTCGTTCAACTGCTCGAGGATGTATGGATAGACCACGTCGGCGTCGGTCTCCTCAATGTCATTGAACGCTATGCGCGGAGAAAACTTCACCCCGACGCGATCCGAACCAACCGCCGCGATCATTGCGTCCAACACCTCGAAGAGAAATCTGGTACGGTTCTCAATCGAGCCGCCGTATTCATCTTCCTGAACGAAGATTTACGTTAGTGGAAAGAAAACTGCTGTACGATGTAGCCACTGCCGAGCGCAGTTCGACGCCATCGAAACCCGCCGCAATGGCGTTACTGGCGGCTTCCAAGGCAAAATCGCGTACCGTCTCGGCGATTTCTTTTCGCGTTAACTCGCGGGGCGTCACAAATTCTTTCATCCCTTCATTCGTATAGTTCTTGACCCTTCGCACGCACTGCGCTGGGGCTACTGGCTGTGTGTGGTCAGGCAGAAAGTCAGGCGGCAGCGATCCTTCCGGTATGAAATACTTGCAAAAATCTTACCGCCGCGAGCATGTACCGAATCAGTGACCGGTCGCCAGCTTTGATTTGCGCGCGCGTCAGTGTAGGATACCCGGCGTGCGCACATAACCCTTGGCCATCGGCGAAATGTTAGTAGCCGGTGACAATCAGGCCCACTGGAAGCACGCTGGCCATAATACCAGCCGCGAACGACGGTTAATCCCCGTCGTTAGCCCGACTACGTGTCATCGGCGCCATGATGCGATGCGATTGTTCAGTTCCATATTTCCGACCCGCAGCGGGTCAAAGAGCGTTGGCATTAGATTCCTCCGTCAATGATTTAGTTAATTAGACGAGCGCAGCCGCCTCTTTGGCAGTCACGCCTTTGTTGTAAACGGCAGTCCCTGCCAGTTGGTTATGACCGCCTTCATGCAGAAAGCCGGTATCGACCGCCGCAAATCCGATCTCTTCAATCAAGTTGGCGACAACCTCTTTGGCCCCGGAGTCATCGCCGGTAATGCAATCGCACGCCTATCCTCAAGAGGCAGGCTTGTGTCTCCCAGAAGCCAGATGTTTGAAGTAGATAGTGTTGAAGCCTTTCACTAGTCGCGCCTCTTCAGATGCGAAGACATCAGTTCGCTCGAAGTGGTTTCGTCGCGCCATCAAGCTCCGCGAACCTTCCGTCCCGCTCCGGGTAGTAATTTCGCATCGATGACCACCTCGCCCCTAAAGCCGTCCGCGGGCAGCGTTTTGAATTTGGCGAAGGGAATAGCGACCAAGACGACGTCGCCAAAATCCGCAGCTTGCTCAATCGTTGTCCCTCTGGTGTTTCCGCCGAGTTCGGCAACCAGCGCCTCCAGACCTGCGCCGCCATCGCGAGTTACTGAGTGCGACTACGCCCGGCGCACAAAGAGCCGCGCCGCGTTTGCGCCAATGTTTCCCGAACCAACAATTCCTATTTTCATCTTCGCCTACCCTTTCTCAAGTTGTTTTAATCAGCTTAGAGCTGGCTCATGCCGCCATCAGCGACTATTTCCGTTCCCAGCAGGAATGAAGAATCGTCGCTGGCAAGGAAAAGAACTGTCTTCGCAATCTCTTCCGCTCGTCCAAACCGCTTCATCGGCACCTGTGCCTGAATAAACTTAGTCGTCTCTTCGAGTGACCTCACGGGGGCAATCCCATCCGGCCGAGGATCGGAGTCGTGACCGGGCCAGGACTAACAACATTAACGCGGATGCCGCGACCAACGAGTTCAGCGGAAAGCGTACGCGCCAGGGTAATGAGCGCCGCCTTGCTCGCCGCGTACACGCTTGAGTTAGGCATCCCGATATTGGCGTTGATGGACGCGTTCAGAACGATCGAAGCATTGTCATTCAACAGCGGCAGCGCCTTCTGGATCGTGAAGTACGCGCCCTTGAAATTTGTGTCCATGATTGAGTCAAAGAGTTCTTCAGTGACGGCTTCGACCGGCGCAAACTTGCCTACGCCGGCGTTCACGAAGAGCACATCTATCTTGCCGACTTTGTCCTTCACCTCATCAAACAGTTTGTCTATCGCCGTCAAACTGGACATGTCTGAGCGGATTGCCAGAATACGTTACCGCCGATGGCTGCCTTAGCGTCATCGAGTGTCTGCTGATCCCGGCCCGTAATGACAACGCGTGCTCCCTGTTCCTTGAACTCTTTCGCCGTTGCCAAACCTATGCCGGAGTTACCTCCCGTGATGACTGCTACTTTCACCTTCCAATCTGCCCATGTTGTTTCCCTTCCCTTCCTTTCGTTGGCTGTCGTTACTCTGTTCTGGAACATATGTTCCAGAACAGCTCAAAAAATTTACTCAATCTATTCAACGTACCGACAGCGTGACCTTCACCACGTCTTCCAGCGCCTTGTGATCGCTGTGTCAGCCTTCGGCCATAAGCATCAATCCCCGCAGGCTGCTACAGGAGAAATCGCGCCACAGCGCGAGGATCACGAACACCGGTTAGTTCACCACTCTTTCCCACGCAACAACGCGCGATAAGCGTTCTCCAGGGCTGCCGTGTTGCTGCTGGTCCCCGGCCAGCGGTCGCCTTGCAGCGACCAGCTAACTCCGACATCGCGTTGCCCATGAAGCAGCCACGTTGCTGACCCTGGCAGAGCGATCCTTCAGCCACGCCCGAGAACAGCTGGCCGCAGACGCCTTCTCACCGGAGTTGGCTATTCTCGAGCAACTCAAAAACCTTGCGCGTCTCGACTGCCTGATAGCGATCGAGAGCCTGCGCAGGTAAAGCGCATGCTTGTCTCCGAAAGTGTCATAGAGACTCTGGCGATTGATCTCCATGTGCTCGACCAGCTCCCGTGATGGAGGCTGCCTCGTAGCCACGCGACCAGAAGACCTCCATCGCCTTATGGAGTGCCTGCTCCCGGTCGAACTCTTTTGGTCGCGCCATCAGCTCTCTCTTGACCTCGTGGTAACTTATACGCTTCTGGAACGAGGGCAGTCAAGAATGGAGGGTCGAACCCGTGGGGTTGAGTGAAGTCAGACCACCACGCGGTAGCGGGGATGGGTTCCGATCGCGTTCAATTGGTTTGAGCTCCAAAGCCACGACGCCGCTACCGCGTGGTGGTACTGACTTCATCTCACTCCATACGAATGGCAACGCCACACCTATATATTCCCAGGTCGCAGAATTGGGGTAGACTCCGCACATTGCGTGCTCAAAGAGCGGAGCAGCAGAATCCAAAGTAGCGATTGTGGCGGCCATCATCGGAAATGTTGCCGTTGCCGGGTTACCAAGTTCGTCGCCGCTGCGATCTCCGGCAGTTCGGCAATGTTGTCGGAGGGGTATCCACTCACTGGTTGATACAGGCAACGGCACCTTGCTCTTGTTTGGCCTGCGCCAAAGCCGGCGACCTCCCGACTTCACACACCCTTTTGGCCACGGAAAGAACTTTACTTCTGGTCGTTGATCGTGGCCATCACCATCTTCGCTCTGGGCGGTGGGATGTCGCTGATACGAAGGCATCTGGCATCTCAATCATCCGAAACCTCTATCTGATCCATTCTGGAATTACATGTCGTCTTAGGCTGCGCCTTCTGTTTTGGAAGGCACTACCTGGTTGTTTGGCTGGAAGGCGTTTCGGATTGTGAAGGGCAAACGAGGCATCCTGGAAACGATGCACAAAAGCAAGGACCCCTCAACCTTCATCGTGGTCTTCGAGGATTCGGGCAAGCTTTGCTGGGTCTGGGTAATCGCATTCTTCGGGCTTTCCTCGGGCATCTACTGCACAAACCCTATCTTGACGGCGTTGCTTCGATCGCGATCGGACTGATGCTCGCCACAATGTCCTTCTTTCTTGCATATGAAACTAAGGGACTGCTGATTGGCGAGGGAGTCGACCGAGAAACATTAGGACGCCTACGCGCGGTCGTTGAAGGCGACCCGGGCGTAGCGCACATGTCAGTCGCCTGCTCACGATGTACTTCCGGGCCACACGAAGTGCTGCTTACATGGAAGTCAAATTCCGCGATGAACTGTCAGCAGTTGGTGTCAGGGCGACGATAAAACGGATACAAAGAGCGTGCGAAAGAGTTTCCTGACATTACACGAATTTATTTTGCCTGAATCAGTCAGCAATACGTAACTGAACGAAGTACACCGAG
>ERZ1370068.3585-contig-2694_pt1 | contig 36381 bp, 40 predicted proteins | sample MGYA00561227_ERZ1370068 | MGnify/ENA primary metagenome ERZ1370068 (study PRJEB38410, sample SAMEA6850437) | metagenome | study: Metagenomic assessment of the ecological functions of the soil: analysis of the soil microbiota associated with the... | reverse complement strand
TTGTACTTCGTTCAGTTACGTATTGCTCTCGGCCTTGATGTAGTCGCGCGAACTCGTTCCGGCGTGCCGCCCTGATGTCGATGCCGTCGGCAGTCAGCTTGGCGCGTACGTCCTCGACGCGAGCGCCTTGTTGATCTCGGCGTTGAGCCTGGCCACGATGTCCTTGGGCGTGCCGGCCGGCGCGAGGATGCCGCCCCAGGTGTTGGCGTCGTAGCCGGGCAGGCCGGACTCGGCGATCGTCGGCAAGTCCGGCAGCGAGGCCGAGCGCTTCGTCGTGGTGACCGCGATGCGCGCGGACACCGCCCGATTGCACATGCGGCAGGATCGCGGTGATGGTGTCGAAGATCATCGCGGTGCGGCCGCCGAGGAGGTCGGGATGCGCGGCCGAGCTGCCCCGGTAGGGCACGTGCAGCATCGTCGTGATGCCGGCCATGCTCTTGAACAGCTCGGCCGCCATGTGCAGCGAGCGTGCCCTTGCCGCTGGATGCGAACGAGGCCTTGTCCGGGTTGGCCTTGATCCAGGCGATCAGCTCCGGAACGTTCTTGGCCGGCACCGCCGGATGAACGGCGAGCAGCAGCGGCACGATGTGGGTGAAGACGACCGGCTCGAAGTCCGTCACCGGATCGTAGGGCAGCTGCTTGAACAGGAACTTGTTGGTCGCATGGCTCGAGGCGACGATCACCAGGGTGTAGCCGTCGGGCGGGCTCTTGGCGACGCAGTCGGTGCCGAGATTGTTGGACGCGCCGGGCTTGTTCTCGACCACGACCGGCTGCCCCAGCGACGCCGTGAGCTTGTCGGCGAGCGAGCCGCGCGATCACGTCGATGGCGCCGCCCGGCGTCGCCGGCACGACGATCTTGATCGTCGCGCGGGATAGGTCTGCGCCTGGGCGCACTCCACCGCGCCCAGCGGAACATCAACGCCATACGATTGCCGCCACGCGGCCTGCTGTGCGCATGATTTCCTCGCCGGCGCGGCACTGCCGGACGAGTGGTGGTCCACACCTTCCACTCGTTGCCGTCAGGACATAGGTGAAACTGTAGCGGGCGGGGATCGATTTTGGCTCGCCATCCCTTCACATAGGAAGTATTAGTAGTAGCCGGTGTTGATGGCGGTGTTGCCGTAGACGCCAGATCCAACTGGTCGCCGAACGACCGTGGCCTTCGGCAGCGCCTGGAAAGCACCGACGAAATAGGCCTTCCAGCGCCGCGAAGTCGGACCGGACAAGCGACAGCGTGCCCCAGCACGCCGTCGCCAGCGTAGAACGCCGTCATCGTGTCGGGATTGTTGTCGGCGGTGGCCAATTTTGCGCCGCCGCGGCGACGATCCTCCCTGCGGGCCCGCAGGCAGCGATTGCACCGCCAAGGCTCCGCTCAACACCAGCACGACGCCACTGATCCGAAGATATGATCGCATCGCTTCCTCCCTGATTGATGTTGTTGGCTGCACGCTCGAGCGGCACAGGCTAGCTTGGGGCGCTTTGCTCCACTCTTAACTTGCGCAGAGACCTGTCGTCGATGGGCAGCCGCCCCGGCGTGAGCGAACGGGCGGATTGCAATATCCGCGACCGGATGAGTCAGGACTATTGCGGTGCTATTCGATGTTTCGACCCGGCAGAGCGGGCCAGACATGCTCAAGCCGCGAGCGCGGTCCCGCGCGGCTCGCCGCGTGCTCCTTGAGCACGGTGTCGGTGGCGATCGACCTCGCGCAGCAGCACGTCGTAGCCCCAGAGATCGGCGAGATGCTGCAGCACGCGCTGGGCGTCGCGCTCCTCCAGCAGGCACGCGGTTGAGCGACGTGGATGGTGCAGCGATCAGGCCGCCGGTCGCCGGCGAGGTCGACGTCCACCACCTGGATGTCGGGATCGAGCCAGGCGACGTCGTACTGGCGCGCCAGCGCGCGGCGGATGCGGCGGTAGCCGCGCTCGTCGTGGATCGCCTGCGACCTCGAGGCCCGGCTCGTCGGCATCGTCGACGACGTGGAACATGCGCCATCTGCGCGGATCAGGCGCGGGCTGAGGAACTGCGAGATGAAGCTCTCGTCGCGGTAGTTGCGCCCAGACGTCGCGCAGCACGCGCCATGGACGTCGCCGCTGCCGGCGATGTCGGGGAACCACTCGCGGTCCTCGTCCGTCGGCTCGCGTGCAGATGCGCTCGATGTCCTGCATCATGGCGAAGCCGAGCGCGTAGGGGTTGATGCCCGGAATAGCGCGGATCGTCGAAGTCCGGCTGGAACACGACGTTGGTGTGCGACTGCAGGAACTCGACGATAGGCGCCGTCGGTCGATCAGCGCCGCTGCTCGTGCAGGCGGTTCATGATCCGGTAGTGCACGTAGGTGGCGCAGCCCTCGTTCATCACCTTGGTCTGGCCACTGCGGATAGAAATACTGCGCGATCATGCGGACGATGCGCAGCACCTCGCGCTGCCAGGGCTAGCAGCCGCGGCGCGGACTTCTCGAGGAAATAGCAGGATGTTCTCCTGCGGCAGCCCGAGCAGCGCGCGCCGGCGCTCGTCGCGCGATCCAGTCGCGCTCCTTGCCGGCGCCGTGCCGGCACGGTGCGCCACAGGTCGTTGAACACCTGCTCGCTCGTGCTGCGCGCGCGCTCGCGCTCGCGCGCGCTCCTCCTCGAGCGCAGATCCGGCTTGCTGCTTGCGCGGGATAGCGGTGCACGCCGTGGCGTCATCAGCGCGTGCGCGGCATCGAGCGTGCGCTCGACCGCGCCGTCGCCGTAGCGCTCCTCGCAGCTGCGCGATGTAGCCGCTTGGCGAAGTCGAGGTAGTCGAGGATGCCGTCGGCATCGGTCCACTGCTTGAACAGGTAGTTGTTCTTGAAGAAGTGGTTGTGGCCGAACGCGGCGTGCGCGATGCACCAGCGTCTGCATCGTCGCCGTGTTCTCCTCCATGATGTAGCTGATGCATGGGAGTTGGAGTTGATCACGATCTCGTAGGCGAGGCCCTGCATGCCCGCGCGGTAGAGCGCCTCGTGCTGGGCGAAATGCTTGCCGAACGACCAGTGCTTGTAGAACAGCGGCATGCCGATCGAGGAATAGGCGTCGAGCATCTGCTCGGCGGTGATGACCTCGATCTGGTTGGGATAGACGTCGAGACCGAGTTCGCCGAGCGCGACCTGCTCGACAGGCGTCGTGGATGCGCCGCAGCGTGCCGAAGTTCCAGTCGGCTCCCTCGAACAGAGGCGCTCTGCCATGACGATCATGGTGCGGCCCTCTCGCGGCTCTGGCGCGCGCTGGAACAGTTCGTGGAACACCGGGATAGATTTCGCTGCGGCGGCTCACCTTGCGCATCGCCAGCAGCGCGCCGGCATCGGCGCGCAGGCGCTGATAGGAGGCTCCACAGCGGGCCGAATCCGACGACGCAGCGGGCTGCCCTCGTCGGCCGACCTCGAGATAGGCGAAGTGCTGGCAGACCGGCAGGATCGCGTCCTGTCAGCAGCCGCTGCCGTGGCGTCGCCGTCGGCATAGGAGTTGTCGCCGTCCGACGCCTGCGCCGCGTAGATGTTCCAGTCGTCCGGGCGATAGCGCGCCGGCGATGATCTGGCGCATCGCTTCCAGCGCCGCTCGAGACCAGCGGTCCCGCCGGTCGCCGGGCGGCGGAAGAAGGTCTCCTCGTCCACCTCGCTCGGCCTGGTCGGTGTGGCGGATGAACACGATCTCGACGTGGCGAGTAGCGCCGCGTGAGGAAGGGGAAAGAGTCGTCATCTACAACGTGATCGGCGGCGTCGGCACCCTGGTCGGACCGATCGTGGGCGCCGCGTTCTTCCTGCTGCTGAGCGAGGCCTTCTCGCGGCTGTTCACCGCGACCTACCTCGATCCCATCGGGCTGCACGGCCTCGTCGGCATGAGCTACCTGGTGCCGCTGGGCGTGATCTTCATCGTCATGGTGATCTTCATGCCGCAGGGCCTGCTTGGCTTCGCCAAGCGCTGGCTCAATCGCTAGTTGCAGGCGCTCTACCGATCTCCGCCACGGCGGCATCCAGCAAATCCAGACTTCCCACGCTTCCGGCCTGTTTCGGGTTTCGCCGCGGTCCCGCTGATCGGCGTGTGATATCGGCCGGCGGAGTTCCGGCCGGCGCGGCGGCTTCCTGGAAAAGTGCGGTGCTAGGCGGGCCCGGCATGTCGCTCGGGGTCAATCTACTTCGCTTTTGCCATGTCGGGGAAAGGTCCGGGTAGCGAGCAATTTCGGATACCGGGTCCTCCGGTTGATGGCTGCTGCGCGCGATGACGCCCGGCCATAGCCGCCGCCGCCAGACGTCTCCATCACGACGCCCGATCGCCCGCCGCGTCAGCGCGAGGTTCGCCTTGCCGGAGAGCTCGCGGCTGCTCGCCGGCGGCGCGGTGCAGCGGTGACGCGGAAGGGTGCGCCGGCTGTCGCCGCCCACACAGGCCGTAGGGCGGCACGACGCGGCGCTCGAACATGGTGGTGAGGCGACATGCCGTCGGCCAGCACCGTGTAGGAGCGCAGGCCGGCGCCGCCTTTGCGCGGCTGGCGCCGGCGGAATTGGGCCGCAGGCGCTGCTCGTCGACCCGGATCATGTATTCCGGCTCCGACGATCTCGGCCGGCGTGTTCATGGTGTTGGTGAGGTGAACGCGCACCACCGGCACGCCGTCGCGATGGGCGCGCGCGCCTTCGCCGCCGCCATGCGTCTCGTAGAACGTGCCCATCGCGCCGTCAGCGCCGCCGGCCGCCGAAGATCAGGATGCCCGCCGTCGTCGAGCCGCCCGCCGTCAGCCGCTCCGGCACCGCCGGCTCGAGGCGCGCATGATGGCGTCGGCGGCGCGGTTCGAGGTCTCGTGGTTGCCGCCCACCACCGGCTTGTCGATGGCGGGCTCGAACAGGAGCCCGGCCGCGTCACCACCTCGAGCGCGCGGTAGCAGCCGCCGTTGGGCTGGATCTCCGGGCCGGCGGCACCGCCTTGATGGCGTAGTAGACCGCGGCCATGGCGACGAAGGGCGTCGTGTTGAGCGGGCCCGCGACGGCATCGTCGCTCGCGCTGAAGTCGAAGCGGGCGTGGTCGCCCTTGATCTCGATGCGCACCCGCACGCCCGCCGGCTGTCCGTCCGGCCCGTCGTCGTCGAGGAAATCCTCGCCCTCGTGGACGCCGTCAGGCGGGCCCGGCGATCGCCTCGCGCATCTGCGCCTCGGAAAGATCGTCCAGCCGGTCGAGCGCGGCGCGGATCGTGTGCCGCGCCATGCTCCTCGCAGAGACCGCACCAGCCGCGCCTCGGCCGCCCGCGTCGCAAGCCATCTGGGCCAGAATATCGCCCTCGCGCTCGGCCGGGCCGCGCAGGTTGGCGAGCAGGAAGTCGAGCTTCTCCTGGTCGACGCCGTCGGCGGCGAGACAGGCGCAAGTGGCGGGATGCGCACGCCTTCCTGCCAGGTCTCGGTGGCGGCGGCGAGTAGCTGCCCGCCCAGGCGCCGCCGATGTCGCCCCAATGGGCGAGGCTGACGGCAAAGGCGAAGAGGCGTCCTTCGAGGAAGATCGGCCGGATCGCCTTCACGTCGGGGCAGGTGATTGCCGCCCACCTCCGGCAGGTGTTGAGGTACCAAGACGTCGCCCGGCTGCAGGCGCTCGGCCGGCACGCGTTCCAGAAACTTCTTCACCGTGAAGCTCATCACGCCGAGATGGATCGGGATATCGCGACCCTGCGCGATGAGATCGCCCCCAGTGGTCGGTGAGGGCCGACGACAGGTCGCCGGCCTCGCTTGCAGCAGCGGCGAGCGCGCGCCGAGCGCATGACGACGAACGACATCTCCTCGGCCGCCGCCGTCGGCGGGCATGGCGGATGACTTCGACGGTGAAGGGATCGATCGAGTTCTTCATGACGCCGGCCTCGTTGATCAGAGATGGCCCATCTTGTCGGCGTGCAGGACGTAGCCGGGCGGCACGATGATGGTCGACCAGGCATCCTCGACGACGGCCGGACCGGCGATCTGCACGCCTGGCGGCGAGGCGATCGCGATCGAAGCGCGGCGTCTGGTGCGGCGCCTGCAGGCGTCCAGAACCAGCACGGGCCGACGCTGGTCGGCTCCGGGCGCGCCGCGCGAATCCGCCAGCGCTCCGAACGTCGTGCCGCAGGCACGAGCGCGCGGACGCGCAGGCTCTGCATCTCCCAGTGCTCGTCGGTCGCGTAGCCGTAGGATGTCGTTATGCCGCCGGCGGAAATCGCGGCCCAGCGTGGCGAGATCGAGCGGATCGGCGAAGGAGCACTTCCACGGCGGTGCTCTGGCCGACACCAGCGCACGGGGCGGTGCGCTCGACGGCGATCGCCTGGGCGGCATGACCCTGGCGATGCAATGGCTCCATCAGGTCTTCAAGCATGTCGTCCTGCAGGTTGCCGAAACGCTCGGCGTCCCAGTGGGTGCTCAGCATGCGCACCGGATTGCTGCTGGGTGTAGCTCATGTCGGCGACGATGCAGCCCAGGGCGGAGAAGCCCGACGAAAAGCGCGGCACGACGATCTCGCCGATGCCGAACTCGCGGGCGAGGCGGGCGGCATGCATGGGGCCGGCACCGCCGAAGGCCAGCAGCGTGCACTGGCGTCGCGTCGACGCCGCGCTCCACGGTCACCCGCGCCAGCGCCGCACCATCGTGGCATTGGCGACGCGCTGCACGCCCAGCGCCAGCTCGACGACGCTGACACCGAGGCGCTGCGCGAGCGGCGCTGAGCGCTCGCTCCGCGGCGGCGACGTCGAGGCGTGATGGCGCCGCCCAGGCGGCGCGTCGGATCGAGATAGCCCAGCACCGCGTTGGCGTCGGTCACGGTGGGACGCGTGCCGCCGCGGCCGTAGGCGGCGGGGCCGGGCTCGGCGCCGGCGCGCTCTCGGACCGATCGACGGGCCGCCGGTGCCATACGTCACCAGCGAGGCCTGCCGCCGGCGCCGATCGACTCGGCGGCGACCATGGGCTGGCAGCGCACCTGGGCCGGCCGAGCTTGGAATCGGTGGAGATCTCGGCCGCGCCGCCGGTGATCAGGCAGACATCGGTCGTCGTGCCGCCCATGTCGAAGCTCAAGACGCTTGTCGAGCCCGCAGCGCGGCCGCGACATGGGCCGGCGGCGGAAACGCCGGCCGGCCGGGCCGGACAGCGCCATGGCGAGCGGCCGCCGGCGCGGCGCGCACTCGCGGCGAAGCCATGCCGCCCGCCGGAATGCATGATGCAGGCGCGCGCCCTTCACCTCGCGCTGCAGGCTGGTCGAGGTAGCGGGCGGCGATCGGCATGACCGAGGCGTTGAGCACCGTCGTCGCCGTGCGCTCGAACTCGCGCGTCTCCGGGATTCACTTCGTGCGACAGCGAGACGAAGGGCAGCGCCGCCGCCAGCGCCTGGCCGACCGCGCGCTCGTGCGCGGAGTTGGCATAGGCATGGAAGCAGCGAGACGGCGGCGCTTTCCACGCCGGTCGCCGTGAGCGCGGGCCACTGCGTCGGCGATCGCGGCGGCGCCGTCCGGCGCCAGCACGGCCGCGCCGGTATGATCGACACGCTCGGCCGGGCCGATGCGCCGATCCGGCGGCACCTGCGAGGGCGGCGCGGCGGCAGGTCGAGGCGATAGAGGTGCTGGCGTCCGCCGCGGCCGATATCAGCACGTCCTCGAAGCCGCAGCGTCGCCACCAGCGCCACCGGATCGACCCGGTCCTCGACGATGGCGTTGGTGACCAGGGTGGTGCCGTGGATGAGGTCGTCGACTTCTTCCGGACGCCAGGCCGGCGGCGGCGAAGCGCGGCCTGGATGCTGGCGACAGGGATCGTTGCGCTGGGTCGGCACCTTGATCGACCGGACTTCGCCGCTCGACGGCAGCAGCGCCACCAGATCGGTGAAGGTGCCGCCGATGTCGATGCCGACCTGCCAGCCACTTGTCCGCCATCTTGCCAAACCCTTCCGTCGTCCTGGGCGAAGCGGAGGACCTCATGCGCCGCATAAGCGGCGATGAGGTCCTTCGCTTCGCTCAGGACTTGGCAATGGCACATGCGTGTGGCGCAAGCCACGTGAGCGCGCGGCTTCGGGCGCCGCCCGGTTTGCCGCGACTGCTCGCCCTGCCGGTACGATGCTCGCCCTCACGCACTGGAGCCGCCGCATGTCGTCTCCCAGCCTGGTGATTCGCAACGGCACCATCGTCGACGGCTCCGGCGGAGATCCCTACGAGGCCGACCTCGCGGTGATCGACGGCAAGATCGCGGCGATCGGCGGCAACATTGCCAAGGGCGACCGAGGAGATCGACGCGCGCGGCAAGCTCGTCACGCCGGGCTTCGTCGACGTGCACACGCACTACGACGCGCAGGTGACCTGGAGCGACCGGCTGTCGCCGTCGTCCTGGAACGGCGCCACGACCGTGCTGTTCGGCAACTGCGGCGTCGGCTTCGCGCCCTGCCACGAAGACCAGCACGACATGCTGATCAACCTGATGGAAGGCGTGGAGGACATCCCCGAGGTCGTGCTGAGCGAAGGCCTGCCGTGGAACTGGCACAGCTTCCCGGATTTCCTCGATGCCATCGCCGCCCGTTCGCTACGACGTCGACGTCGCCGCCCAGGTGCCGCATGCCGCCGCTGCGCGTCTATGTGATGGGCGAGCGCGGCGCCGACCGCGAGCCCGCCACCGAGCAGGACCGCCGGCGCATGGCCGAGCTCACCGGCCGAAGGCCTGCGCGCCGGGGCGCTCGGCTTCTCGACCTCGCGCACGCTCAATCATCGCGCCGCCGACGGCCGGCAGCATCCCGACCTTGCGCGCCGAGGAAGCGGAGCTGACCGCGATCGCCCACGCCATGCGCGATGCCGGCACGGGCTGGATGCAGATCGTGTCGGACTTCGAGGACCAGGCGGGCGAGATCGGCCTGTTCCGCCGGCTGGCGCAGGAGTCCAGCCGCCCGTCACCATCAGCGCTGCTGCAGTCCGACGCCCGGCCCGGCGGCTGGCGCGACGCTGCTGGCCGAGATCGACGAGGCCAACGCCGAGGGCTTGCGCATCACCGCCCAGGTGCGCTCGCGTCCGACCAGCGTGCTGCTGGGCTTCGAGCTGTCGCAGAACCCGTTCATGGGCCGGCCGAGCTACAAGGCGCATCGCCCATCTGCCGTTCGCCGCAACGGCTGGCCGAGCTGCGCAAGCCCGAATTCCGCGCGCGCATCCTCGGCCGAGGCGTTCGAGGGCAGCCGGCGCGAGCGCCGCGTCGACCGCTGGGATCGCATGTATCCGCTCGGCGATCCGCCGGACTACGAGCCCAGGCCGAGAGCAGCATCGCCGCGCGGGCGGCGCGCGAAGGCCGCGCGCCCGAGGAAGTCGCCTACGACCTGCTGCTCGAAGCGCGACGGCACGCGGGATGCTGTATCTGCCGGTCACCAACTACGCCGCCGGCAATCTCGACGTGGTGCGCGAGATGATCGCCGCGCCCAACACGCTGATCGGCCTGGGCGACGGCGGCGCGCATGTCGGCATCATGTGCGACGCCACCGCCACCAGCTACACGCTCACCCACTGGACGCGCGATCGCGGGCGCGGCGCGTTGTTCCCGGTGTCGTGGGCCATCAAGCGGCTCGCCGCCGACAACGCCGCGGCGATCGGGCTTGAGCGATCGCGGCCGTGCTGCAGGTCGGCATGAAGGCCGACATCAACATCCTCGACTACGACCGGCTGCGCCTGCGCCGCGCCGGAGATCGTCTACGACCTGCCGGCCGGCGGCAAGCGACTGGTCCAGCGAACCGACGGCATCGACGCGACCATCGTCTCCGGCGCCGTCGTCTATCGCCACGGCGAGGCGACAGGGGGCGTTGCCCGGTCGCCTGATCCGCGGGCGCGCGCCGCCTAGGGCGTGTACTCATGCAAACGCGGAGGAACGTCAGCCGCGCCGCGCCGCCTTGATCGCGGCGACGTCGATCTTCTTCATGCCCATCATCGCATCAAACGCGCGCTTTGCTTCATCGCCGCCGGCCGCCAGCGCCTCGGTCAGCACGCGCGGCGTGATTTGCCAGGAGACGCCCCACTTGTCCTTGCACCAGCCGCACGCGCTCTCCTGGCCGCCATTGCCGACGATGGCGTTCCAGTAGCGGTCGGTCTCTTGCTGATCGTCGGTGGCGATCTGGAACGAGAAGGCTTCGCTATGTTTGAACGCGGGACCGCCGTTGAGGCCGAGACAAGCGACGCCGGCAACCGTGAATTCGACCGTCAGCACGTCGCCCTTCTTGCCGGACGGGTAGTCACTGGGCGCACGGTGGACGGCACCCACCGCGCTGTCGGGAAAGGTCTCGGCGTAGAAGCGGGCAGCAGCCTCGGCGTCCTTGTCGTACCAGACGCAAATCGTGTTCTTTTGCCATTGGCATTACGTGTCCTTTCGCCTGGAAGCCAAAATCCGGCCTTGTATCCCCATCCGCTCTCTTCTGAATTAGGGAGCCCAAGCGCATTTCTCCACCCTGGAGGTCCGGCGAAGCGGCTCGCGGGCGAGGTTATCGGGTCAGTCAATTGCGGTTTTCTCGCGCCTTGTCGAGGAACCTCAGCAGATCGTGCCACGCCTCGGCGCCGGCTTCCGGCGTTGTCCTTTGCCGTGCCGCCCCTGACCGTAAGAGGTAACCGTCAGAAGCCCTGCACTGCCATGGCGCTGACCAGCACCGTTCTCGGCCCGTGCGGGATCAAGATCTGATGGCCGGCCTTGGCGAACTTGAGATGGTAAAACGGATAGGGATGCTTGTGCGCCTGCAGGCGATGGAACGCGATATCGGCAAGCTCGGCGGACGGCCACATCTGATCGTCGCCGCCCGACACCAGTTGCACCGGGCCGCGGATCTTTTCGACCGGGATCGTCGAGCGCTCGACGGCTGCCAAGTCCAGCGAGGGTGCGAGCGGTAGACCGGCGCGTAGGCATGGGATGGCCGCGCTCCTGGGCAGGGAGCTTCTCGGCGAAAGGGATTGTCCTGTTGGAGATAGGGCAGCGGCGCCTGAACGTCCATGACGCACGATCGCGCGGATCACCCGACTCGTTGGGGCCGATGCCCCAGAACATGACGCCACTCGGCACCCAGGCGCTCACGGCGTTGATGTCCGGGAACGTGGCCCCCAGCAACAAGGCGAGCTCGCCGCCGCGGCGACGCCCCAGGCGGCGAGGAATCGATCGCCGAGCCAGGGCTGCTTCCTCATCCAGCGGATGGCATTCTCGAAATACTCGAGGCGGAATATTGACCAGGCCGCGCGGCAGACCGGGCTGGGCAAAGTGGGCGAGGTTGAGCGCCGCGTATCCGTGCGACGCCAGCATGGCACCCTTGTATTCGTCGATCGTGCCGCCGCCGCCGCCGAGAACGATGACGGCCGGATGCGGACCCGCGCCAGGGGAAGGAACAATCTGCCGACGACGCCGTCCGGTGTGCACGACCTGTCGCGTGACGCCGGGGCCGAGCAGGGAGGCGATCAAGCACGAGTTCCGCTCGCGCGCCGTTCTTGCCGATCGCCTCGAGCCGAACCTGCCAGGGCGTCAGGATCCAATCGTCGGGCGGACGGGTGACGGTTCCCGCCACGCGCTCCGCCGACCAGAAGAGTCCCATGGCGGAGACATTGGAATATGTTCCCGACGACCGGAGCCTGGCGGGCGATCGAAACCCGTCCATTGGCATCGGCGAGGAAGGTTGCGCTGGCTTGCCATTGCGATGCACGGAAGACCTGCGTCGCCGAGACGGTCACGGGTTCCAGGGCGGGGAAGCCGCGCAGCTCGATCTGAACGTCCTGATCGGCGAGCGCGACGGGATAGTCGGCCGTGATCGCCGGCGACGCCGGCTCCAAAGATGCCCTGGGTCCACTCATGGCAACCACCACTGCCGCGGCACCCAGCACGCGCTGGGCGGAATGCCGGGTCAGCATAGCAGTCAGCCATCGCCTTGGCATCGAACGAGGGTCCAAGATGATGGCCGCGGGGGTCTACGCCCGCTTCGCGTTCGTCTATCATCCGGACGGCGCCATCACTTCTTTCCACGGCACATTGCAAAGGTCGGCACACCATGAAGGCTGCTTACATCGAGAAATTCGGCGGACCGGAGGTCCTGAAGTACGGCGATCTTCCCGATCCGTCGCCGGGCCGGGCCAGGTCGTCGTCGATACCGTGGCCGCGAGCGTCAACGGCGCCGATCCGGAAGGTGCGCCGCCGGCGACTACAAGCAGGCCACGTTTCCGCGTGATCCTGGGGCGCGATTTCTCCGGCGTGGTCAGCGCCGTCGGTGCCGGCGTCAGGACCTGCAAGGTCGGCGACGAGGTGTTCGGCGTGCTGGAGGCGGGCCGCGACGGAACCTACTGCCGAGAAGATCGCCGTCGGCGCCGCGATCGTCGCCAAGAAGCCGGCCGGCACTGTCGCATGTCGACGCCGCGGCGCTCGCGCTCACCGGTCTCGACCGCGCTGCGTTCGGTCGAAGACTACGCTGAAGCTGAAATCCGGCGAGACGATCCTGATCCAGGGCGGCGCGGGCGGCGTCGCGGCTTCGCCATCCAGCTCGCCAAGCACCTCGGCGCCCGCGTCATCACCACCGCCAGCACGGGCAACCTCGGCTTCGTGCGCGACCTCGGCGCCGATGAGGTCATCGACTACAACGACCACCGACTTCACCGAAGGTCGTGAAGAATTGCGACGCGGTGTTCGATACCGTGGGCGGCGACGTCGCCATGCAGTCCTTCGCGGTCCTCAAGCCGGGCGGACGCGCGGCCTTCATCGCCTCGGGCGCACAGGCGCCCAAGCCCGATCGCAGCGACGTGGCCGCCTTGCGGCCGGCGGTCGGCCGCGACCGAGCCGCCGCTCGAGCGCATCGCCGAGCTCTACCGGTCAGGCGCCGTCCGCAAGCCGCATGTCACGCTCTATAGACCTGGCGAAGGCCCAGGAGGCGCTGCGGGTCAGCGAGGCGCGTCACTTGAAGGGCAAGCTGGTGTTGAAGGTTCGGTGATTTCCGACGCAAGCGGGAGGGATAGCAATGAAAGTAGGATTCATCGGCGTCGGCAACATGGGCGGGCCCATGTGCCGCAACATCGTCAAGACGAGCAACCACCAGGTGACGGTGTTCGACCTGAACCCGGCCGCGGTGAAGACCTGCACCGATCTCGGCGCCACCGCCGCCAAGTCGCTGGCCGAGGTCACCAAGGGCGCCGACGTGGTGATGACCTCGCTGCCCATGCCCAAGGACGTCGAGGCGGTGACCCTGGGCGACGGCGGCATCCTGGCCAACATCGGCAAGGGCCAGACCTACATCGACCTCAGCACCAACGCGCCCTCGATGGTGAAGAAGATCGGCGCCGCCATGGCGGCCAAGGGCATCGCCATGCTCGATGCGCCGGTGAGCGGCGGCACGACGGGCGCCGAGGCCGCGACCATCGCCATCATGGTGGGCGGCGACAAGAAGGTGTTCGACGATGCGCTGCCGGTGCTGCAGTCGTTCAGCGCCAACGTCATCCACATGGGCGGGCTGGGCAGCGGCACGGTGGCCAAGCTGGTCAACAACATGTTGTCGTTCTGCAACATGGCCGCGCTCAGCGAGGGCATGATGCTGGGCACCAGCGCGGGCCTCGATCCGGACAAGCTGCTGCACGTCATCGCCAACGCCAGCGGCAACTCCAACGCCATCAAGAACTTCACGCTGCGCGCGCTGCCGGGCAACTATTCGCCGCCGTCCTTCGCGCTCAACCTCGCCTACAAGGACCTGCATCTGGCGCTCGAGCTGGGCGACGAGCTCGGCGTGCCGCTGCAGCAGGGCGCCTCGACCCACAACCTGCAGCGCCTGGCGCGCGGCATGGGATCTCGGTCCCGACGACAGCTCCTCCGTGCTGCGCGTCTACGAGACCATGCTGGGCCGCAAGGTCAAGCCGTAGCGGCGTATCTCGTCGAGATATGCCGGATCGGGATCGAAGCCCAGGCCGGGACCGGTTGGCACGCTGAGCTCGGGCTGCCAGCGCGTGAAGCCGCTGTCGCCGTACATGTCCATGTGCGGCTCGGCCTCGATGACGGCGAAGTAGGCGACCTTTTCATCGCTGCCAGGACGTGCAGGGTCGCGAGCGCGGCCGGTCCGATGAACGGCGTATGCGGCGCGATCGAAACGCCCAGCGGAGCGAGCAACGCCATGGCGCGCCGGACCTCCGACACGCCGCCGATCATGCAGATGTCGGGCTGCACGACGCCGACGGAAGGCGCCCTGGCATAGACCGCGAGCTGCTCGGCCGAGCCGAGATCGGCGCCCAGGCCGACCGTGACCTCGGGAAACGGCGGCGCCTCGAGCAGGGCTTCCGGCGGCCAGGCCGGATCTTCCAGGCACAGCAGATCGAGCGCCTGCCAGCGCGCGAGGTCGGCCTGGACGTCGGCCATCGTGTGGGCGTTGTTGCAGTCGGCCACGAACGGGATCTGCGGGCCGACGACCTGCGCGCCGCTTCGATGACATCGAGGTCGAACTCGTGGACCTTGACCGCGGCGACCCTGCGCGTCCAGCGCCTGGGCGATGCGCGCCGTGACCTTGGCGGCGTCGTTGTAACGGTCGAGGCTCGCCATCACCGGCACGCGGCTGCGCTCGGCGCCGCCGAGCAGGGCGGAGAGCGAGCGCCCCGCCGCCTTGCCGGCAATGTCCCAGAGCGCCATGTCGACGGCGGCCAGGGCGTTGAGATTGGTGCCGGCGCGGCCGAACGAAGCCAGGCGCAGCCGGGTTTCGACGTTCAGGCGCTCCCGTTGCTCGACGCGACTTGCCCAGGAAGAGCGGCGCGATGGCGTCGCGGATCGCGGCGACCAGGCTCTGCTGCATGGCCGGCCGCAGGCACAGGCACTCGCCATAGCCGACCAGCCCGGACCGGACGGTCACCTTGCACAGAACCAGATACAAGCGCGTCGGCTCGCCGCCGGTCGGTTGATGGGAAGCCGCAGGGCGATAGGGTCTATGCGATCGATGATCATGGCCGCGCAGTTAACGCTGGAAGACTCTGTAAAGTGAAGACGGTCATGACCGGCCGTCTGCGCTATCCTGCGGGGCCGGGCCGGCCGGGGCGGAGGAGGGAGGATGGTTGCCAGCGACAGCTTTGCCGAGTTCCTGCGCGAGCAGCTCGCTCCGCTCGGCCGCGTCACGATGCGGCGCATGTTCGGCAAGACCGGCGTGTTCTGCGACGGCATGATGCTCGGGATGGTGACGGACAACATGCTCTACCTCCGGGTCGATGATCACAACCGGGCGGCCTTCAAGGAAGCCGAGTCCTCTCCGCCCCTCAGCTACGAGAAGAAGGGCTGCACCATAGACCTCTCCTTCTGGCGCGCGCCGGAGCGGCTGTTCGACGAACCCGATGAGCTCGTCACGTGGGCGCGAGCTGGCGCTGGCGGCGGCGCGTCGGGTCGCGGCGAAGAGAGAACGGACAGCGCCAGCGCACGGCGAAAACAAAAGCCGCGCCTCACTTGAACGAAAGGAACGCACCATGAGCACTCCGCCGATGGACGAAGCTGAACTCAACGCCGTGCTGATGCGGGCCGGGCTGGCGCTTACGCCCGACCAGGTGAAGGCGATTCTTCCGGGCGCGGCAATCTTCCGCGCAATGATCGCGCGCGTGAATGCGCCATTGCCGCGCGAAGCCGAGCCGGCGCCGACCTTCGACGTGGAGCAGGGCTGATGTCGGTTCCTGACCATCGCCGAAGCCGCCCGGCGCATCGCCGCCAAGCAGCTGTCTCCGGTCGAGCTCGCCAAGACGCATCTCGACCGCATCCGCCGCCTCGATCCGCAGCTCAATGCGTTTCTCCTGGTGACCGAAGAACGCGCGCTGGCGGATGCCAAGGCCGCCGAAGCGCGGCAGATGGCGGGCGCGCTGCGCGGCCGGCTCGACGGCATCCCGATCGCCCACAAGGACATCTACAATACCGCCGGCATCCGCACGACGGCGCATTCCAAGCTGCTGGAGCACAACGTGCCGACGCGCGATGCGCATACCGTCAGAAGTGGGCGGACGCGGGCACCGTCATGCTGGGCAAGCTGGCGACGCACGAGTTCGCCTTCGGCGGGCCGTCCTTCGATCTGCCCTGGCCGCCGGCGCGCAACCCCTGGAACCGGGACCACTTCACGGCAGGATCATCCTCGGGCACCGGGGCGGCCGTCGCCGCCGGTCTCATCCTGGGCGGAACCGGGTCCGACACCGGCGGATCGATCCGCGGACCGGCGGCGCTCTGCGGCATTGCCGGCATCAAGCCGACCTATGGGCTGGTCCAGCCGGGCCGGGATCCTGCCGCTCGCCTTCTCGCTCGATCACGCCGGCCCGATGGCCTGGACGGCGGAGGATTGCGCGCTTGCTGCTGCAGGGCATGGCCGGCCACGATCCCGAAGACCCGGCCAGCGTCGATCGGCCGATCCCGGATTTCACCGCCGAGCTCGGCAAGGGCGTGAAGGGACTGCGCATCGGCGTGGTCCGGCATTTCTTCGAGACCGACCATCGCGCATCGGACGCCACGCGCGCCGGCATCGACGCGCGCCATGGATTTCTTCCGCAAGGAGGGGCCGAGGTCCGCGACATCACCCTGTCCCCGGCGGCGGATTACCACGCGGTCGGCTATCTGATCATGATCAGCGAGGCGTTCGCGCTGCACGGCCCCTGGATGCGCGAGCATTTCATGGACTACGGCGAACTGTTCCGTGACCGTGTCAGCCTTGCCGCGACGGTGAGCGGCCCGGACATGATCCAGGCGACGCGCCGGCGCCGCGTGCTGTGCCGGGAAATGGCGTCGGCGATGGAAAATCTCGACATCATCGTCAGCGCCTCCCAGCCCGGCGAGGCGCCGCGCATCGACAGCGTGCCGAAATGGGCCAACATGGAGAAGCCGTCCTTCACCATGCCGTGCAATGTCACGGGCTTTCCCGCCATCAGCATCTGCACCGGTTTCGGCGAGGGCGGCCTTCCGGTGGCGATGCAATTGGCCGGCAAGCCGTTCACCGAGCCGACCCTGTTGCGGGCCGCCCATGCCTATGAAGCCGCGATGAAGTGGCGCGCGCGGCGCCCGGCGATGGCCGGCTGACAGGCCACAGCTGGCCCGCGCTGCCCTGCAGTCTGCTCTTGCCAGCGGTCACTCAAATCGTCACCGTCGGCAGGCAGGCCAGCCATGGATCGACAAATGACCTATGCGATGAGAATGGTAATTGCGCTGCTGAGCCTGGCGTTGACGCTTTCGCCGCCAGCGGCGCGGGCTGCCGAACCTGTCGATCTGCTGCTGGTGCTCGCCGCCGACGTCTCGCGCAGCGTGACCGAAGGCAAATTCAGGCTTCAGCGCGAGGGGCCGCCGCCGCCATCTCGGATCCCGACGTGGTGAAGGCCATCACATCCGGCCCGAACCGGCGCATTGCCGTGTGTTTCGTCGAATGGGCGACGGTCGGCCAGCAGAACGTCGTGGTCGACTGGACATTGATCGGCGACGGCGAAGCCGCCGCGCAGCTTCGGTGACAGGCTGGTCGAGGCGCCGCGATCGTTCGTCGGCAGCACCTCGATCTAGCGAGCGCCATCGACTTCTCGGTGAGCCAGCTCGAGCGCGCGCCCTTCCGGTCGGAGCGGCGCGTCATCGATGTCTCCGGCGACGGCAACAACAATTCCGGCCGCCCGGTCACCGACGCCCGCGACGAGGCCATCGCCAAGGGCATCGTCATCAATGGCCTGGTCATCCTGACGCCGCTGTCGGAATCGTTCCGCCCGGAGCACACGCATCCGCCGGGCGGCCTGGAAAAATACTTCCAGGACAACGTCATCGGCGGCTTCGGGGCGTTTACCGTCGTTGCCGAAGGACCATCGATTCATTCGGCCGGGCGCTGACGAAGAAGCTGATCGCGGAGATCGCCAGTCTGCCCCAGCCTCAGCTCGCTGCCGCGCCAGTCGGGCCCTTCGCCCGCTATCGACGATCGGGGCGCGCGAATAGACCGAGCTGCACGGGAGCATGGCCATGCAGACACAGCAGCAACCGATCCTGATCAAGTTGCTACGCCGGGTCCCGGCTGTACGACCCTGCGGCAGCCCGCTACGTGACGATCGAGCAGCTTCGACGTTGGCAAGCAGAGGCTGTTTCGTTCAGCGTGATCGACGCCAGGACAGGCGCGGACATAAAGCGCGTCCTCCTTGCGTAAGAACGGCTCACCGGCGCCCGGTAGGCGCTGCTGGCACGTGGCTTGCTGATTGCCATCCCATGAGCGCAGGCGACATCACGGCCCTCGAAGCCCGGGTCCGGCGGGACATCGAGATGACGGCGCATCCGCGCATGGAGTGGATGGCGCCCCGGCTGTACCGCGGCAAGCCGGCGCTCGATGCGCTGATCGTGGGCGCCGGCCAGTCGGGGCTGTGCATCGCCTTCGCGCTGATGCGCGATCGCGTGCGCAACATCCTGGTGATCGACCGCGCGCCGGAGGGCCGGGAAGGGATCTGGGTCAGTTTCGCCCGCATGCCGACCCTGCGCAGCCCCAAGGACCAGACCGGCCCCGACCTCGGCATCCCCAGCCTCACCTTCGAGGCGTGGTACGACGCGGCGTACGGCGCCGGGAGCTTCGCCGGCCTCGGCCTGATCCCGACCGGCGCCTGGCACGACTACCTGCAATGGTACCGCCGCGTGCTGGCGCTGCCGGTGCGCAACGACGTCGCCGCCACGGCGATCGCGCCGGGCCGAGCTCGACGATGGCGGACGCTGCCTGCTGGTGACGCTGTCGACCGGCGAAGTGCTGGCGGCGCGCAAGCTGGTGCTGGCCACCGGCCAGGACGGCACCGGCGAATGGTGGATGCCCGACTTCGTGCGCGCCCTGCCGGCGGACCGCCGCGCCCACACCTGCGAGATCATCGACTTCGAGCGGCTGCGCGGGCGGACCGTCGCCGTGCTGGGCGCCGGCGCCTCGGCCATGGACAATGCCGCCGTGGCGCTCGAGCACGGCGCCGAGGTGCATCTCTTCTGCCGCCGCGCCGAGCCGTCGGTGGTGCAGCGCTACCGCTGGCTGACCTTCGCCGGGTTCCTGAAGCACATCGGCGAGATGCCGGACGAATGGCGCTGGCGGGTGATGGGCAACATCATGCGCGCCCGCGAGGGTTTCCCGGCCGACACTTATCAAGCGCGTGCTGGCCTTTCCCGACTTCACCATGCAGCTCGGCCGCAGCTGGACCGATGCACGCATGGAGGATGGCCGCATCCGGATCGAGACGGCGCGCGGGCCGTTCCATGCCGACTACGCGATCTGCGGCACCGGCATCCGCCAGGACGTGCGGCTGCGCCCTGAACTGGCGTCGTTCGCCGACAAGATCGCGCTGTGGTGCCATCGCTACACGCCGCCGCCGGGCGAGGAGGATCCGCTGCTCGCGGCCTATCCCTATCTCGGCCCCGACTACGCCTTCCTCGAGACGCACGCCGGGCGAGGCGCCGTGGCTGGCCGACATCCACCTGTTCGGCATCGGCTCGACCCTGAGCTTCGGGCCGTCGGGCAGCAGCATCAATGCCATGACGACGGCGCGTGCCCAAGGTGGCGGCGGGCGTCACGCGCGGCCTGTTCGCGGGCGACCTGCAGCGGCACTGGGAGTCGCTGCTGGCCTACGACGTCAAGCAGGTCGGAGCTGGACTGGAGCCGGATGGCGCGGGGGTTAGGGCTTTTCGGCGAGACGAATGCACTTGGCCCAGTGGCCCGGCGCGAGCGGCGTACTGCATCGGGTCGATCTCGGCGCATTGCGGCAATGGCCACCGGGCAGCGCGTGCGGAAGCGGCAGCCCGAGGGCGGGTCGGCCGGATTGGGCAGGTCGCCCTTCAGGATGATGCGCTGGCGCTGGGCCTCGATGTCGGGATCGGGCACCGGCACCGCCGACAGCAGCGACTTGGTGTAGGGATGCGGCGGGCGCTGCGTAGATCTCGTCCTTGCCGGCCAGCTCGACGATCTTGCCGAGATACATCACGGCGATGTCGTCGCTGCATGTGACGGACGACGCTGAGATCGTGCGAGATGAAGATGTAGGCAAGGCTCAGGCCGCTCCTGCAGGTCCTGCAGCAGGTTCACGATCTGCGCCTGGATCGAGACGTCGAGCGCCGACACCGGCTCGTCGCACACGATCAGCTCCGGGCTCGACGGCGAGCGCGCGGCAGATCGCGACGCGCTGCGCCTGGCCGCCGCTCAATTCGTGCGGATAGCGTTCGATCAGATGGCCGGCGAGGCCGACCATGTCCGAGCAGCTCGCGGATGCGGCCGGCACGCGCTGGCGCCGGGAAGAGACCGTGGATGTCGAGCGCCTCGCCGACCAGGTCGCCGATCGGCATGCGCGGATTGAGCGAGGCGTGCGAGTCCTGGAAGATGATCTGCAGCTTGCGCCGCATGCGGCGCAGGCTGCGGCTCGTCGAGCCCGCAGAGATCGGTGCCGTCGAACAGCACGCGGCCGACGTGGGCCGGACGAGCTGAAGGATGGCGTAGCCGGTCGTCGACTTGCCGCAGCCCGATCTGCCCACCAGCCCCAGGGTGCGGCCGCGTTCGACGCTGAAGCTCACGCCGTCGACGGCCTTCACCGTGCCGGCAGCGCCGGGCCGGCCGTAATGGACGTCGAGGTCTTCGACTTCGAGGAGCCCGCTCATGGCGGGCGAGGTCGGCGAGGCAGGACGCCCAGTGGCCGGCGCCGAACTGGCGCGGCTGCGGCGGCCTGCGACCTGGCAGGCGGCGACCGACGACGCGGCAGCGCGGCAGGAACGGGCAGAGCGTGATCGGGATCGATCAGGTTGGGCGGCATGCCCTCGATCGGCGTCAGGCGGCGCGCACTCTGACCATCGACCCGCGGCGTCGAGCCCATGAGGCCCAGCGTGTAGCCGTGGCTCGGCCGATGGAACAGCTCGCGGATCGGCCCCGATCTCGACGACGGTGCCGGCATACATGACGTTGACGCGATCGCAGAGGCCGGCGACCACGCCGAGGTCGTGGCTGATCCAGATCACCGACGTGCCGCGCTCGCGCGTCAGGCGCTTCACCAGGTCGATGATCTGCGCCTGGATGGTGACGTCGAGCGCCGTCGTCGGCCTCGTCGGCGATCAGCAGGCGCGGATTGCAGGACAGCGCGATGGCGATCATCACGCGCTGGCGCATGCCGCCGGAGAACTGGTGCGGGTAGGCGCCGAGCCGCTTCTCGGCCATCGGGATGCCCACGGTTTCGAGCAGCTCGATCGCCCGCCGGCGCGCGGCCGCGCCGGCGAGCTTCGATGGCGGTGCAGCACCTCGGTCAGCTGCGCGGCCGATCGTGAGCACCGGATTGAGCGAGCGCATCGGATCCTGGAAGATCATGGCCATGCGCGCGCCGCGGATCTCGCGCGCCTCCGGCTTCGCTCAGCGCCAGCAGAGTCCGTGCCGTCGAGGGTCATCAGATCGGCGGTGACCTTGCCCGGCGGCTCGGGAACCAGGCGCATGATCGACAGCGCCGTCACGCTCTTGCCGCTGCCGCTTTCGCCGACCAGGCCCAGGATCTCGCCTTCCTCGAGGTCGAAGGACACGCCGTTGACCGCGCGCACCGTGCCGCGGTCGGTGGCGAACCGGGTTTGCAGGTTGCGGACGCTGAGCAGGGCATCGGCTCAGCTCTCCGCCGGGCCGACGGTGCGCCGCGTGCGCCAGGCGCGCGGGTCGAGCGCGTCGCGCAGGCCGTCGCCCATGAAGTTGATGCTGAGCACGCAGAGCATGATGGCGCCGGTCGGCGCCAGGAACATCCACGGCGCGTCGCCCAGGAAGCGCCGCGCCTCGCTCATGTCGCGGCCCCAGCTCGGCTGCGGCGGCTGCGTGCCGAAGCCCAGGAAGCTCAGCGAGGCCTCGGCGACGACGGCGGCGGAGAAGACGATGGTGAGCTGGACGACGATCGGCGACATGACGTTGCGCAGAAGATGGGACAGCACGATGCGGCCGGGCCCGGCGCCGAGCGCGCGTGCCGCCGTCACATAGACATCCTCGCGCACCGCCAGCGTGCTGCCGCGCACCATGCGCGCCAGCACGGGCGCCTGCACCAGCCCGAGCGCCAGCATGACGTTCTGGATGTCCGGCCCCAGCAGGCCGACCAGCGCCACCGCCAGCAGCAGCGGCGGGAAGGTCAGGAAGGCGTCGACCAGCCGCATCAGGAGATTGTCGACCCTGCCGCCGAAGTAGCCCGAGGCGAGGCCGAGCGGCACGCCCAGCGACGAAGGCGAAGACCGACGACCAGCAGGCCGACGCGAGAGCGAGGTGCGGCCGCCATAGATCAGGCGCGAGAAGACGTCGCGGCCGAAATGGTCGGTGCCCAGCCAGTGCTCGAAGGAGGGCGGCTTCAGCTTGGCGGCAAGCTTGATCTGGACCGGGATCGTACGGGCGCGATCCACGGCGCCAGCGCGGCGGCCAGGCAGATCAGCGCCAGGCAGATCAGGCCCAGCATGGCGGCGCGATGGCGCGGGAACTGGCGCGCCGCCAGCCGCAGCGAGCCGGCGATGCGCGGGGCGGCGACGGGAGGTGGCGAGTGGGCCAGCGCCATTCGCTCAATACCGGATGCGCGGGTCGAGCAGGGCGTAGAGCATGTCGGCCACGATGTTGGCGAACAGGAAGAAGGCCGAGATCACCAGGGTGAAGCCCTGGATGACCGGGAAGTCGCGCGTCGACCACGGCGTTCAGCACCGCCGAGCCCATGCCCGGGACGGCGAAGATGTATTCGATCGTGACCTGGATGCCGATCATGTAGCCGAACTGCACGGCGGCCATGGTGACGAACGGGATCATGCGCGTTCTTGAGCGCATGGACGACCACGATGGTCGAGGGCAGCAGCCCCTTGGCGCGCGCCGTGCGCATATAGTCCTGCGACAGCACGTCGATCATGCTGGAGCGCAGCAGGCGCGTCAGCATGGCCGTCTGCAGCGTGCCGAGCGCGATCGGCCGGCATGATGAAGGGCCTGATGTAGGTCCACCAGCCGCCGCCGCGGCTGCTCGACGGAGCCGATGCCGGTGATCGGCAGCCAGTCGAGCTGGATCGAGAAGACATAGATCAGGATCAGCGCCAGGCCGAAATTCGGCATGGCGAAGCCCAGCGACCGTGTAGCCGGTACAGAGATAGTCGATCCAGCTGTTGCGCCTGAGCGCCGCGATGACGCCGAGCGGGATCGAGACCAGCAGCGCGAAGGCCATGGCCGCGGCGGCGAGCTGCAGGCTGACCGGGAAGCGCTCGGCCAGCAGGGCTGGTCACGCGGATCGTTGAGCCGGATCGAGCGGCCGAGATCGCCGGTCACGACCTTGCCGATCCACAAGCCGTATTGCTCGGGCAGCGAGCGATCGAGGTTGAACTCGGCCCGCATCGCCGCCGCCGCCTCCTTCGAGGTCTGCATGCCGAGCATGATCTGCACCGGATCGCCCGGCGTCGCCCGCGTGATGAGGAAGGTCATCAGCGAGACGACGACCAGGACCAGCGGAACCTGGATCAAGCGCCGAGCGAGATAGCGCCACATCAGCGCTGGCCGGACCGGCGGGCCTCCAGGCCCGCTTCAGCTCACGACCCTCCTGCATGCTGGCGACCCGTCAGGGCCCGCGTCATCCGACAAGAGCCATCACGCCCATTCCACCGTGTCGAGCTTCTCCGTGTATTCCTGCGGCGTCGGCACGAAGCCCTTCAGGTTCTTGTTGAACACCTGGATGTTGTTGGTGTTGCAATGATAGATCAGCGGGCATTCCTCGAGCGTCGTGTCGACGATCTTGTGATACATCGCCTCGCGCTTGACTGCGTCGAGCTCGCTGCGGGCGCCGTCGAGCAAGCGCGTCCATCGCCGGCACGTTGTAGCCCGAGGCGCATTGCCCTTGCTGTGCAGGAACCACCACGAGGTGGCGTCGGGATCGGGCGCCACCAGGGTGATGTCCTCGAGCACCTGGTCGTAGCGCTGGTTGAGCCACAGATTGTTGTAGCCGCCCATGTCCATATTCTTGATCTTGTAGGTGATGCCGATCTGGCTGACCATCGCGGCGACCAGCTCGAGCTCCTTGCGCAGCCAGTCCTGTCGGAGGTGATGACCTCGACCTCGTAGCCCTTGACGCCGGCCTGGGCCATCAGCTCCTTGGCCTTCTTTGAGGTCGCCGTTCTTGGGATATTTCAGCATCGAGCTGCGATAGCCCATGTAGCCGGCCGGGATCTGGTTGTCGGTGGCCAGCGCCTCGCCATAGTAGATCTCGTTGACGATCGCCTCGCGGTCGATGGCGTAGGAGATCGCCTGGCGCACCAGCTTGTTGCGGATACGGCGCGTCGGGCTTGAGCTCTTGAGGTTGAACTGCTGGAAGTCCCATTCCCAGCCCGGCGTCGAGTTGACGACGAAGTTGGTGTTCTTGCGCACCTGGCCCAGCTCCTTGGGATCGGGATGCGTGACGAAGTCGAGCTCGTTCTTGCAGCAGCGCCTGCAGGCGCGTCGTCGAGATCGGGAATGGCGCGATAGACGATCTTGTCGAGCTTGGGCAAGCCGGGCTGCCAGTAGTCGGGATTCTTCACCAGCGTGATCTCGGTGCCGCGCTTGCTCTCGATCTGGAACGGGCCGTTGCCGACCGGCGTCGCGGAATAGGCCTGGTTGCCCATCTCCTTGTGCGCCTTGGCCGAGATGATGGTGCCGCCATAGCCCATGGTGACGCCGGGGAAGGCGCCGAACGGCTGCTTGGTCTTGACCTCGACCACGTACTTGCCGTCGGCCTTGACGCTGTCGACCGGGAACAGCGCCGTGCCGACCTGGAAGCTCTTGGACTCGATGATGGAAGTTCCAGCAGTAGACCACGTCCTCGGCGGTGAACTCGCCGAAGCCCTTCTGCCACTTCACGCCCTCGCGCAGCTTGATGCGCCAGGTCAGCGGATCGGGATTGGACCATTCCAGCGCCAGGCTGGGCTCGATCGGTGCGCTTCTGCGAAGTCGATGCTTCACCAGGCCGTCGAAGATATTGCAGAGCGACCAGACCCGCCCTGGATGTCGAAGCGGATCACCGGGCTGAGATTGCCGAACTCGCCTGCCCCACACCCGACGCGCAGGTCGCGCTTGCCCTGGGCGATGCGCGGGCGCACGGCCGCTGCCCAGGATCAGTCCGGCTGCCGAGCGCGCCTGGCCGCGAAACCACGACGCGTGACTGCCTGAACCCTGCCTTGTCTCATCGCCATCTCCTGTTGCGAGGTGTTTCAGAAGCCCCTGTCGTATTCCTTCAGCCCGTTCTCGACGATCTGATGCAGCAACGTGATCAGGCTCGCTTGAACCCTGTCCGATGTGCCGTCGACGTAGGGGATGAGCCGTGAATAGGCCCCGTCCATCGCCCCGCCGGCGACGCTGGCGTGCACGATGCGCAACTCCGTTGCCTCGTCGTGAAGCACCTCGCGGTCTCCCGAGTGACCGGCCAGCGCCGCCGCGATGCCGTAGGCTCCCAGTTCGACACCGCGGCGAACACGAGGACATCGCATTCAGTAACCGTGCCAACGCCGCCGTGGCAGGGGCAGCCGCAATCCTTGCCGAACGGCTGGATCTCGCGCACCGCCTCCTTGATCACGCCGCAAGCCGATCTCGTTGCCGCCGTCGCCGACGCCGATGGTGGAATGCCGTTCCGGCCTTTGGCGAAGTCGGCGAGATGGTAGGCGCTCGCGATCTTGTCGGGCGTGCGCGGCGTTCCCATGATCGAATGGTAGATGCCCTTGGTGTTGGGCCCGACCTTCTCGATGAAGATCATCGCCGCGCGGCTTGAACTTCCTGCAAAGGCGCCGCGGCGGCCTTCTTGCCGGCGGCGTCGCCCAGCGGATACTCGATGGCGAGCGCACACGAGCGGCGCTGCTTGAACAGCGCCTCCGTCGACGACGGCGATGCCCGCCGCTTCGGTCGACCTTGACTGACGGCCGGCATGTTGCGCGCTTCGCTGATCAGGACCGGCTTGGCGCCCAGGCCGAACTCGATGGCGCGCGCGATCGCCGCGGCGCCCGGCGGGCCGTCGGTCTCGCCGGCCGGCAGGCCAGGCGGTGTGCCGGCGCCGGTGACGACGAAGACATGGTCGCACGGCTTGACCTGTCCTTCAGGAGCTTGGCGGCGAGCCAGGTCGAGCGGCTTCTTCTGCTTCTTGCGCGCGGCCTCGTAGAGCGGATAGGTGACGCCGCGTGGCAGCCGGCGCCGAAAGCGCATCTCGATGTTGACCGCCCGATCGATCGAATCGCCGACGATTTCGTCAATTGCCATTGAGTTCTCCTGATGTCTTTGCTGGGAGCGCGCCACTCCGTGGCGCATCTTCAGTGGATTACACAGTCCATGAGCGCCTACGGGTAGGCGCCGCGCCTAGTAATCGACGCGAACTAGGCGCACGCTTGAAACCCGTGACCAGCGCCGTTGCGCACGATGCAGCCCAGCATGGTAACGATGGCGCAAGGACGCGTCGGCCGGCATGCCGTCGACCTCGAGGATGTGGCGCCCGGTGCTGCCGTCGACGCCGTTGGCGTCGACGCAGGCTCGATCATGCGCCGCTCGATCTCGGCCGGAGTGCATGATCTCGGGCTTGCCGACCAGGGCGGCCAGCGCCGCCTCGACGGCATAGGCGCCCCAGTTGGAAGTGTTGGCCGGCACCAGGCACGTCGGTCTTCACGCGCGTGCAAAGCGCTCGCCGTTGGGCTTGTACTTGGCGACGGCGTCGGCGATCAGGCCGAAGCCGAGCTCGTTGCCGTTGTCGCCGATGCCGAGAGGGGATACCGCGCGCGCGCGCCGCTTCGTCGAACAGGCATTCGGCGCGCGCGCGGTCGCCTGCCGTCGGCGTGCCGGTCGAGGTGTGCGCGATGCCCTGCGGATTGGGGCCGAGCATTCTCGATGCTGATCACCATCGCCGGCTTGTAGGCGTCGAGATAGTCGGCGCGCCTGCTTCTCCGCGCGCTGTCGTCGTTGGCGAGCGGCAGCACGGCACGTGGTGTAGCCCGTGTTGAGCGCGTACCGCGGGCTCGCGGATGCCGAGGCCTGACGGCCAGCGTCGTGGCGCGCGAGGTTGTGCGCGGAACGGCTCCTCGGTGAACAGGAGCGGCACCGCGCCGGTCGCGGCACGTGGATGGCGAGGGCCAGGCGCGGCGACGCCGGGCGGTCCGTCGGTCTCGCCGGCCGGCAGGAAGCGCGGATCGCCCGCGCCGGTGGTGATGAACACCGTCTTGCCGGGGCCGAGATGTCTTCAGGATCTGCTGCGCGGCCAGCATCGACAGCGGCCAGCCGCCCTGCGCCGCGCAGGCCGCCTCAGAGGTTGGCACGATGCACGTTGCGCGAGGTCGGCGAGAATGCGCGCCTCGACCGTGACGAGACGGTCGATGTGGCGGCCGATCAGGCATGAGGCTGTTCGGGTGTGGGTGGACGAATCGATGGCGATGCTCGGCGACGTTCATGGCTCTGGTCGCGTCCTCCCGCCTAGTGTCAGCCCCGTCCTCGGCGGCTCGAGGTTCTTGCGCACGATGTTGGACAGGAACTGCATGCAGGCCATCGAGGTCTCGCCGTCGAGGCCGTCGACCAGAAATTCGGTGGTGCAGTACATCGCCTCCAGCCCGCCGGCGTCGAGGCAGGCCTGGACGATGCGCTTCTCCATCTCGGGCGAATGGATGAGCTGCGGCTTGCGCAGCAGATAGGCAGAGGCAGGCTTCGATGCCGTAGCAGCCCCAGTTGGACATCATCGCCGGCATGACCACGTCGGTCTTCACCACGGTGGCGCAGCGCCTGCCCTTGGGCATGGTCTTGACCACGGTGTCGTAGATCGTGCCGAAGCCCAGCTCGTTGCCGTGATCGCCGATGCCGACGCTGAAAGATCTTGCGCCGGTTGCGCCTCGGTCACGACGTCGCCGATGTCGATGCAGCCCTGGAACTGCCGACTTCGGCCCGGTGAGCGGCAGTCCGGTGGCGCGTATGGACGTTGCCGTCCGCGCCGGCGCCCAGCCGCTCGGTGCTGACAACGGCCTTGGGCTTGTAGTCGGCGTAGAGCTCGGAAATCCAGGCCTTGATCTTGGATTGCTGGCGTCGGCGCGTTGCACGATCGCCGCGCCGAGATGGCGATCGCGCGCCTGGTCGAACGGCTTGACCATCAGGCCGGCGGCCTCGCTCGAGGCGATGATCGGATCGGCGTGGCATTCCTCGTTGACGAACACCGGAATCGCGCCCAGGCCGCGATAGAGGATCCTGCGCCAGCGACGCCGCGCCCGGCGGGCCGTCGCTCTCGCCCTTGGGCATGGTCGGCTCGTAGCCAGCGCCGGTCATGATGAAGACCACGTCGCCCTTGCCGAGATGCTTCTTCCAGTCCCTGGCGGCGGCCATGGTCACCGGCTTGTTGCCGCGCGCCTTGCGCGCCGCGTCGTACATCGGCTGCAGGATGCCGTGCGGCATGCCGTGGTTCTTCGCTTCGATGGTGATCAGCCGATCGACGGCTTCGCCAACCATGTCGAGCATCGCCATTCCCCCTCGAAATGTCCCCGCAGCGAATTGGGCGCTTCGCACGAGTGATCGCACAAGTATCAATTTTGGCTTCGACACGATGCCTAGATCGGCATCACTATCAGTGGCAGGGGATTTCAGGAATGACCAACGCCAACCTGCGCTACTTCGCGACCGTTGCCCGCCACGGCTCGATCCGCGAGGCCGCCGAGAGAGCTCCACGTCGCGCAATCCGCGCTCAGCCGGCAGATCCAGAAACTCGAGCAGGACTTCGGCGTGCCGCTGTTCCAGCGCCATGCCCGCGGCGTCGAGCTCGACCTCGGCAGGCGAGATCTTCCTGCGCCACGCGCGCTCCAGCCTGCGCCAGGACGAGCGCGTGCGCTCGGAACTCGATCGCGCTGAAGGGCCTGCGCCGCGGCACGATCAACCTGCAGGCGATCGAGATCGCTGGTGCCGGAGCGTGCTGCCCCAGGTGATCATGGGATTCAGCGCCGCCATCCCGGCATCACCTTCAACGTCATCGTCGATCGCACCGACCGCATCATCGCGGCCGTGCGCGAGGGCCGCACCGATATCGGGCCTGTCTTCTATCCGACGGTCGGACAGCGAGCTCACGAGCGTGTTCAAGATGCGCGAACCGCTTGGTCGCGCTGATGTCGCCGCGCCATCCGCTGGCGGGACGGCGCGAAGGTGTCGCTGGCCGACAGCATCGCCTATCCGATCGCGCTGCCGCTGAAGAACTCGGGCAGCCGCGTGCTGATCGACATCGCCTGCAAGGCGGCCGGCATCTACATGATGCCGCGTCCTCGAGACCAACTCGATCCAGCTCCGGGTGCAGTTCGTCCACGTCAACAACGGCATCACGTTCCATCTCGCGCCTGTCGGCGGCCGACAGCCTGAGCACGGGCAGACGTCTGTTGCCGTGCCGATCCGCGATCGCATCGTCAACACGGCGACGATCGATGCGATCACTCACGCGTCGCGCCAGCTGCCGCTCGCGGCCGAGGAGTTCCTGCGTTTCCTGCAAGGCGAGTTGCAGAATCTGCGCGAGCCTCTCAGCAGCGCGGCATAGGTGCATGGCGCGCTTCATGCATTGCGACCGGAAACGCCGGCCGATTCGAGGAGGAAACGTTCATGACCTTTCACGCTTGTGGCGCGCTGTCCGCGGAGCGGGCAGGTGGGCATCGGCATCGCGACCTACTCGATCGGCGTCGGGCTCTATTGCAACGGCCTGCGCGCCAATGTCGGCGCGACCATGACCCAGGCCTTCGTCAACCAGGGCAACAACACGCTGGCGCTTCGCCTGCTGGCCAAGGGCTTCACGCCGGCGCGCGTGCTCGACGAGCTGGCGGCCAACGATCCGGACTTCGCCTATCGCCAGATCGCCGTCATCGACCGCGACGGCCGCGCCGCGGCCTATAGCGGCCCGAAGACCCGCGGCTGGTCGGGACACAAGGTGGGCGACGGCTATGTCGCCATGGGCAACGTGCTGGCCGGACCAGCAGGTGGTGGACGCCATCGCCGCAGGCTACGAGGCACATGCCGGCAGATCGTTCGAGCGGCGCCTGCTGCGCGCCATCGAGGCCGGGCGCGATGCCGGCGGCCAGGTCGGCAACGACGGACATCTGACGGAGCGGTCGGCCGGGATCTTCGTCTACGGCGCCTACGATCATGCCGAGCTCGATCTGCGGGTCGACCTGCACGACAAGGCGGTCGACGAGCTGCGCCGCGCCTTCGAGGAGTACGAGCTCTATCGCGGCTACTATCGCGACCGCGGCAAGAACCCGCGCGATGCGCGTCCCGCAGGACGTGTTCGTCGCCGGCCTCAAGCAGCAGCAGGAGGCGGCGCAATGACCTACTCGATCATCGGGCGCTGCGCGCGCACCGGCCGGCTGGGCCTCGGCATCACGACCTTCTCGCTGGCCGTCGGCGGACGCTGCGAGGGCGTCGCCGCCAACATCGGCGTCTGCAAGACGCAGGCCTTCCCCAATCGCACCAACGATCCGCTCGGCATCAAGCTCCTGGCCGAAGGGTTCCTGCCGGCGCGGGTCATGGAGATGTTCGCCGCCAACGACAGCGAGCATGATTATCGCCAGATCGCCATCATGGACCGCGACGGGCGGATCGCCGCGCATACCGGGTCGGGCACGCGCGGCTGGTCAGGGCATCAGATCGACACCGATTGCGTGCGCCTTCGGCAACGGCCTGGTCGGGCCGCAGGTGCTGGCCGGGCTGATCGCGGGCTTCAAGACCAGGCCCGACGATGCGCTGGAATACCGGCTCATGCGGGCGATCGAGGGCGGGCGTGATGCCGGCGGGCAGGGCAACGCCACGACCCACAAGCCCGGAGCGGTCGGCGGCCATCAAGGTCGTCGACCGGCTCGACTATCCCGGACATCGACGTGCGCGTCGACGTCCATCCGACGGCGGTCGAGGAGCTGCGGCGCGTGCTGGAGGAATTCAAGCTCTACGAGGAGTTCTATCGCGAGCGCGGCCGCAATCCGAGCAAGGCGATCCCGCAGGACGTCTTCGTCGCCAACCTCAAAGCGCGCCGGGCGTCAGGAGAGTCGCCATGACTTACACGATGCTGGGCCGCTGCCACAGGACCGGACGCCTGGGGATCGGCATCGCGACCTTCTCGATCACCGTCGGCCGCTATTGCTACGGCGTGAAGTCGAATGCCGGGCGTGACGGTGAGCCAGGCCTTCGCCAACGAACGGAACAACGCGCTGGCGCTGCGGCTGCTGACGCAGGGCTTCACCGCGCGATCGGTGCTGCAGCAGCTGATGGCGAACGATCCCTATGCCGAGTACCGGCAGATCGGCGTCATCGACCGCAGCGGCATGGCCGTGGCTCATACCGGCCCGCACACGCGCGGCTGGTCGGGCCACGTCGTCGGCGAGAACTACGTGGCCTTCGGCAACGGCCTGGTCGGGCCGGAAGTGGCCGACGCCATCGCCAAAGGCTTCCTGGCCGAACCCGACGCCGATCTCGAGCACCGCCTGCTGATGGGCATCGAGGCCGGCCGCGACGCAGGCGGGCAGGGCACGCGCGAGCGGCACAAGGCCGAGCGTTCGGCGGCGCTGCGGGTCTATTCGACGCGACGCCTTTGCCGACATCGACCTGCGCGTCGATCTGCATGCGACGGCGGTCGAGGAGCTGCGGCGCGTCTGGACCGAGTACAAGCAGTACGAAGCCTACTATCGCGACCGCGAGCGCAACCCGACGCGGCGCGATAGGACAGGAAGAGTTCATGAAGACGCTTGCGGGCGGCGGAGGCATAAATGACTTTCTCGATCATCGCGCGCTGCCCGCACACCGGCCGGCTCGGCCTCGGCATCGCGACCTTCTCGATCGGCGCCGGCGGGCGCTGCGAGGGCATCCTGGCGCGGCGTCGGCATCTGCAAGACGCAGGCCTACACCAATCGCGGCAACGATCCGCTGGCGATCGAGCTTCTGGCGCAGGGCCATGGCCCGGCGCACGTGATGCAGATGCTCGAGCAGAACGATCCCGATCACGCCTACCGCCAGATCGCGCATCATCGATCGCGACGGCAATGGCGTGCGCCCATACCGGATCGGGAACGCGGCCGTGGTCGGGCCACAAGATCGGCCACGGCTACATCGCCTTCGGCAACGTGCTGGCCGGACCGCAGGTGATCGAGGCCATCGCCGCCGGCTTCATGGCAGAGCCGGATGCCGCGCTGGAGTTCCGGATTCTGGCGGCGCTCGAAGGCGGCCGCAATGCCGGCGGCCAGGTCGGCGCGCAAGGCCATCTGACCGAGCGGTCGGCGGCGATCCGCGTGGTGGCCGATCCCGACTATCCCGACATCGACGTCAGGGTCGACCTGCACGACGACGCCATCGTCGAGCTGCGCCGCGTGCTGGAGGAGTTCAAGCGCTACGAGGTCTTCTATCGCGATCGCGGACGCGACCCGTCGACCGCGATGACGCAGGACCAGTTCGTGGCCACCCTGGAGCGCAGCGCATGAAGCGGCCATTCCATCTCGCCTGGTTCCTGTCGCAGGGCTACGGCCCCAAGAGCTGGCGCGGCGACTGGCCCGGCAGCCGACGTCGCGCGCTGGATGATGCCCGACCTGTTCGTCGACCTGGCGCAGGGCATGGAGCGGGCCTGCTTCGACTACATCATCATCGAGGATTCCTCGAACGTGCCCTACACCTACAAGGGCTCGCACGACACCTACCTGAAATATGCCGCGAGCGCGCCCAAGCTCGATCCGGCGGTGCTGGTGCCGTACCTCGCGCAGGCGACCAAGCATCTCGGGCTCGGTGCCGACGCTGTCGGTGTCGGAGTATCCGCCGTACCTGCTGGCGCGGCTGGTCAACTCGCTCGATCACGTCACCGAAGGCCGCATCGGCTGGAACTGCGTCACCGGCAGCAACGACGGCGCGGCGCAGAACTACGGCCGCGACAAGCACCATGCCGCACGACGAGCGCTACGACATCGCCGACGAGTTCGCCGACGTCGTCACCCGGCTGTGGGAGGCGTGGGAGCCCGACGCCGTGGTGCTCGACCGCGACAAGCCGATGTTCGCCGACGGCAGCAAGGTCCATCCGATCAACCACGAGGGCAAGTACTTCCAGCTGCCGCGGGCCGCTGAACGCGCCGCGCTCGCCGCAGGGCCGCGTGCCGATCTGCCAGGCCGGCGGCTCGCCGCGCGGCCAGCGCTTCGCCTCGCGCTGGGCCGACACGATCATCACCGAGGGCGGCGGCAGCGTCGGCAGCATGAAGGCCTATCGCGACAGGGTGCGCCAGCAGGCGGCCGAGCATCGGCCGCAATCCCGACGACATCAAGGTGCTGTTCCTCGCCCATCCGATCATCGACGTCACGATGGAGGCGGCGCGCGAGCGCCGGCGGCTGGAGCAGGCAGGCGGCCGAGCAGCACCTCGACCTGCAGCTCTCCAGGCATGTCGCGGCTGACCGGCATCGACTTCGCCAAGTTCGACCTCGACCAGCCGCTGCCGGCCGACCTCACGACCAACGGCCACCAGTCGGCGCTCGCCAAGTGGATCGGCAAGACGCCGCGCTCGATCCTGCAGAGCTATGCCAGCAAGGGCGGCATCGACTTCACCGGCACCGCCGACCACGTCGCGGGCATGATGCAGGAGATCATGGAGGAGGTCGGCGGCGACGGCTTCCTGATCTTCAACAGCTACTTCGACCGGCGCTACGTCATGGAGGTGTGCGACGGGCTGGTGCCCGAGCTTTGCAGCGTCGCGGGCTCACGCGCAAGGCCTACGCCCCACAAGCACCTCAAGCGACAATCTGCTGGATTCTGACTCTTTTCCGGACCGCGAGCCCGGCTCGCTCGAGACCATGAGAGCGACCGAGACGCCTGCGGTCCGCCAGACTCAGGCGCGTGTTGTCGGCCAGGTGGCAGGCGACGCTCGCGGCCAATCGAACCGTGCGGAAGCGGCCGGCACCTCGACGCTTGCAGAGGTCGATCGCCAGCGGGCAGCGCGGAGTGGAACGGGCAACCGCTCGGCGGACTGAGCGCGCAGGATTTCCCGCCCTGGACCGCAGCCCGCCGCCGCGGTAGCCGGCCCGGCCGCGGCCGCCGGCACGGCGGCGAGCAGCGCCTCGCGTGTAGGGGTGCAGTGGGTCGCGCGTAGATCGTCGCCTTGTCGCCGATCTCGACGATGCGGCCGAGATACATCACCGCGACGCGGTCGGCGATGTGGCGGACGACCGCCGAGGTCGTGGGAGATGAAGACGTAGCGTGAGGCCGCGCTCGCGCTGCAGGTCCGCAGCGGTTCACCACCTGCGCCCTGCACCGACACGTCGAGCGCCGACACCGGCTCGTCGCAGACGATGAGCGCGCGGGTCGCAGGGCCGAGCGCGCGCGGCGATGCCGATGCGCTGGCGCTGGCCGCCGGAAAATTGATGCGCGTAGCGCGTGCCGTGCTCGGGCGAGGCCGACCGCTGGCCGAGGCAGCTGCGGCGCGCGCTCGCGGCACTCCTTGCGCGACTGCGCCGGCCAGCCGCAGAGGCTCGGCTGACGATCTCGGTCGATGCGCATGCGCGGATTGAGCGAGCCGTAGGGATCCTGGAAGATCATCTGGAAGCGCAGCGGCGGAGCGCCAGAGCGCGCGGCCCGGCTCGGCGATGCCGACGTCGCTGCCGTCGAACAGCACGGTCCCGGACGTGGGCTCGAGCAGACGGATTAGCAGGCGGCCGATGGTCGACTTGCCGCAGCCGCTTTCGCCCACCAGGCTCCAGCACCTCGCCGCGCGCGACCGTCAGATCGACGCCGTCGACGGCGCTGCACCGTTCCGACCGGGCGATGCCGAGCGGCCCGCCCAGCACCGGAAAGTGCTTGGTCAGACCGCGCGCCGCTCAGCAAGCCCGGTCACGCGCACAGGTTCCAGGGCCCCAGGGGCTCCAGGCGCCGCATGCAGGCGGCGGCGTGGTTCGGACCGACTGGCGATGGCCAGCGGCGGCTCGCCCGACCGGCGAGGCATCGGCGGCGCGCCGCGCGGCGCGGCTCGAAGCGGCAACTCAGCGTCGGCAACGGCGGCCGAGCGCCGGCACGGCGCCTTCGATGACGGCGAGCCTGTCGCCGGCGTCACTCGCTCCGGGACGCAGCGCGAAAAGCAGGGGCCGCACGCTGGAGTAGGGATGCGCTCGCAGCGGTGAAAGAGCTCTGCCGTCTTCGGCCTGCTCGGGACGAACCTTGGCCGGCATACATGACGACGACGCAGATGGGCCTGAAGGCTTTCGGCCACCACGCCGAGATCGTGGGTGATCAGCAGGATGCGCCATGCCGAGCTCGCGCTGCAGCGTCGCGCAGCAGGTCGAGGATCTGCGCCTGGATGGTGACGTCGAGCGCGGTGGTCGGCTCGTCGGCGATCAGCAGCGTCGGCTTCGCAGGCGAGCGCCATGGCGATCATCACCCGCTGGCGCATGCCGCCCGACAGCTGGTGCGGATAGTCGTCGACGCCGCTGGGCGGCCGACGGGATGCCGACGCGGTCGAGCAGGGCGATCGCGCGGCTGCGCGCCGCGCGCCTCGGACGAGGCCGCGATGCAGAGCGCAAGCGGCTCGGCGCGACATGGCCGCCGATCGACAGCATCGGGGTTCAGCGACGACATCGGCTCCCGGAAGATCATGGCGAAGCGGTCGCCGCGGAGCGCCGGCTATCGCGCGCCTCGGCGTCGAGGTGGGCGCGAGATCGCGGCCGTCGAAGCGGATGGCGCCGCGTGTCACCCGGCCCGGATCCTGCAGGATCAAGCACGGATGGGGCCGGCGCCGTCACGCTCTTGCCGCCAGCGCTGCTCTCGCCCACCAGCGCCACCGTCTCACGCGGGCGCCGACGGAGAAGCCCACGCCCTCGACCACCGTCGCGCCGAGGCTGCCGTGGGCGGCCCGGAAGGCGACGCCGGCGAGGTCTCCTGAATTTCCAGCAGGCGGCATAGAAGTTAAGGTGAGGTCCGGGATTTGCCAGGTTTGAATCGTGGCCGAAACGACCATACATTCCGGACACCGCTCTCCGCCATGGCGATCGTTATCGTTTCGGGCGAGGGACAACCGGGGAGCAAGCAAATGTTGCGGTGGGGACCACTGGGCGAGGATTCTCGACGTTCTGCCATATCCCGGGGGGCGCTGTCCGGGAGACCGCGCAAGTTCGGCGTGGCGATCTCCACACGCGCCCCATCGGCGTGGGCTCGCGCCGTCCCGTTCATCAGAGCCGGGCCGTTGGCGTCGTGGTGACCATGGCGGTTGACTGATCCCCGCCTGGCTCCGCTGACTCCCGTCCGCCTACGACTGCTTTCGACCTCGGCTACTCGGCGTCGCGCGTGCTGGCCGAAATCGCCGCCAGCGACCCGCACATCGAACACCGCCAGATCTCGGTGATCGACCGCGACGGCGCCCGCCCAGCGCCCGCACCGTGGGAGCCGAGAACCACGATTGGCCGGCTCACATCTGCACGAGCCCAACATGGTGGCCATGGCAACGGCCTGATCGAGGGCACCGCTTCGGCGATGGCCGAGACTTTAGCAATACGTAAACTAA
>ERZ1370068.10086-contig-8813_pt1 | contig 36382 bp, 58 predicted proteins | sample MGYA00561227_ERZ1370068 | MGnify/ENA primary metagenome ERZ1370068 (study PRJEB38410, sample SAMEA6850437) | metagenome | study: Metagenomic assessment of the ecological functions of the soil: analysis of the soil microbiota associated with the... | reverse complement strand
GCCACGTATTTTGCCATTCTTTATTTCATCCCCAGCACATATTTGGTGGGCTGTCGGGGGAAGATTTCGCGCGCACTTGTTACTGACAACGCTGTTTTTCTTGGCCTTGGCTTCGGGTGCGCTGTGCCGAAGTCACGCTGACGTTCTATTCGCACCATTTTGGCACCTATGGATCGAGCGTCACTTTTCCCCACGCTCTATGTCAGGCTGGAGTGGAACGACCGCAGCGGACACTAAACCAGTCAAGGCCAATTTCGGCTTCTCGGCTCAGACGCTCTCGCCTTCTATACTTTGGGAACCGGTAGAAGGTTATGTCCTCTCGATGCCAGATGATTACATCGCGATGAGCCAGCCGCATTTTTCGCTCGCGATCAGCGACGAACAATATCGCTCTGTGCTTTCTATCGTGGACCGTTGGCGGAAATATCCGCAGCCATCCTACAGTCTTGATACAAAAAATTGCGTGACGTTTGTAAAGGAAATCGCTATCGCGCTTAAGCTTCCTGCGAGCAACGACGCGAAGTTCATCCGCAGTCCGAAGGAATTTTTGGAAGATTTACAGGTGCGAACTTCCAAGACCAACCGATCGTCACGCATAGGAAGATCCCCGTAATCAGCCAATTCCGAGCACGCAAGCGCGTGCTTAACGAAACAGTCCGCCGTAAAGAGCGTGGAAATCGATGGGCGGCACCACGCCGCCCGCTCGATAGCGCCGAAATTGCGGCCTGAATGTGATGATGTCTGCTTTACGCCCGCGGCTCGTGCTTACTGAACGCATCGCCACCCCAAACTCGAGTCCGTGACCCTGGAGCTTCGCAAATCGGCCAAATTCGACTGAGCCGAAGCGATGACAGGGTTGAGGTCTCGTTTTGACGTTAAAGCTATAAGTTCTGAGATTTGCCGAGAGTTACCCGGTTTAAAGTGCCGGCAAGATCAGCCTCACTTGCGATTGATGCGGCGTTATTAAAGTGCGCTATGGGGTCCAACTTTCCTTGGCCCATGGTACAATCTGCCAAAATCCTTCGGTGATAATCCAGAACCCAGGCGATGCGAACACGATCTGCGTTCATTTCATAGCATGTTTTTAGTAGGTCCCTATTTTGCACCTTGCTCTTTGCTTAGGGCTAGGAATGACGACATTTTCTACAATGGTACAATAAGAAAAACAAAGTGCAAGCATTTGGGCAAAACGTGTTCGCTCTTTATCTCGATAGCATTGGCGATGGTGACTCTTAAGGTGAAATCTCGAAGCCGGGAGAACTCGTATATGAACCCTCCACTGCGCTGAAAAACCTGTCACCCTACCAGCTGTTTTATCGCTTCCTGATGATTCATTGGTGATGTTCCGTAATCAGCCGACGAAATACCGAGAACGTGTTCACCGGCAAAATTGCACCCCCTTAAAATTTAGTGCAAATGCCTCAGATAGTTGCGGAACGAATTTATGCTGCGGATGCGCACGGGTCTTGTCGCGATGGCAAGCGGCGAATATCCCTTCGAGCTTTCGTCAAAGGACCACGAGCCTTCGTGCGCGGGATTATCTGGTCGTTTGGGCCAGCCGCGAGCAGTTCGGCGTTTAGCTTGCTTAGCTTCGTTGGCTTCATCATCGATCATCGATCCGTGGCAGCCCTCTTGCCGAAACGGAAGCAATAGAATTAGGAAACCGCCGCCCATCCCTGCTGAGCTACGGGACCAGCACGGGGCGATGTAGCATAGCCGACGGCGCAACGCACCCGCTCGGCTAGTCGACCTTCGCGCCCTGACGCCGCGACGACGTCCTCTCGCCATCGTGCGTTCCCCGGCGAAGGGGCTATCGCGCCCTCAGGCGCTAGAAAGCGACGCGCCAGCACCGGCGATAAAGAAAACGCTCCTGGATCACCTGTTCACCCGCTATCTGGCGCTGAGTTGTGGAAATTTGTCGACAATCGGACGCGAGGAGTGGCCGCCGGCAACACGAAGCGCCGCCCACGATGTCACCACGAAATCTTTAATTCCGGCCTCTCTCATGGTGGGAATATCCGGCAAAGTCGGCCAGCGCTGCGCCGACGTGACGACGAGCGCACGCATTTTCCTCGACTGAATGACCGGCACGTACTGAAGCGAGATTGTCGATCGCAAAATTTTACGTCGCCGGCCAGCATGGCCGGTATCGTCTGCGCTGCCCCGCGAAACGGGACGTGAATGCCATCGATGCCTCGATCTGCTTGGCGAACATCACGCCAGACAGATGCGGCGACGTGCCAACTCCAGGACTGCCGTAACTGACGCGACCCTTTTGCTTCGCCCAGGCCAGGAATTCAGCCAATGTTTTTGCCGGCACGTGATCCGTGGGGACGACAAAGACGTTGGGCAGTTCCCACGTGAGCGACGCCGGGGCCATGTCGCGTTCGGGATCGTAAGGCATCTTGTTGTAGAGATACTGATTGATCGCGAAATGGCCTATGGTCGCGGCGCCAATCGGTGTACATCCATCGGGCGGACTGCCGGTGAGAGCCGCGATACCGATATTGCCGCCCGCCCCAGCGCCGGTTCTCGATCACGAAAGGCTGGCCAAAAATATCCTTCAGCCGTTCGGCGAGAATCCGAGTCACAGCACGTCGGTCGGAGCCGCCGGCTGGATAGGAACGATGATGCGCAGCCGGATGATCGGGCCAACGGGCGTCTTCGCCGCGCGCGCCAGTCAACCGCCATTGCGCTGACGGCAGCAATCGATGTCAGGATCCTCGCGGCGGCTTGGCAAAGTGCGGCGCGTTTGCATTGATAACCTCCCGGCGTTCTATTGATAACGACTGGTGGTCGCTGCAGGCATTCTATCGTGTGGTCGTCTGCCGCCATCGTTATCGGGCGAATTATCGTGGGTTATGACAATTGATGAAGGGCTTTTCAGTTCGCGGCATATCTTGTGATTTTGTCCTACCGCGGATCCGACAATCTTCGTCCTCGAGCGCAAAGCGCGCAAGAACCCTGCAAGCTAGTGGACATTGGACAAGGGAATCGTTGCAAGCGTCCGCGACGGGCGTACGTTGCTGCTCGACCGATGGCCGGAAGTACGCCTGGCGGCGCAATCGAAGGTCACCGACAGCAGCCGCAACGCCCTGCAATCACTTGTCGACAATCGCGACCTTGCGGCTTACGCGGCTCGGTCCTCGACCAGGACCGATATGGGCGAGTAGTCGCGTTCGTTCACGTCGGCGACGCGTCAACGATCGATACAGGAGATGCTGGTTGAGCAGGGCCACGGCGCGGGTCGCGGCAAGGATCGGTGACAAGGCCTGCGCCGATATCCTGTTGCGTTCAGAACGAGTTGCGCGCGCTGCGCGGCGCGGTCTCTGGGCCGACCCCAATTTCGCCCCTTTACGGCCGGAAAATCTCGACCGGATTGCAGCCGCGCAGGGCCAATTTGCACTGGTTGAGGGCAAGGTCTTGTCGGTGCGGGAAAGCGGCGCCACAATATATTTGAACTTCGGGCGGCGCTGGACACGGGACTTTACGGTAACGATTCTTAAGCGTCATCGGCGAGAATTCGCCGCAGCGGGCATCGACCCGAAAGGGCTGGAGGGGCGTCCGATTCGAGTGCGCGGTTGGATCGAACAGCGCGGCGGGCCGGTCATCGATGGCCGTGGCCCCGGAGCAGATCGAACGCGTCGAGTGAAATGCATGCGTAGGGCGGGTATGGGTACGCTGGAAACCGAATTGCAGGTCGAGCACTGTTCGCCGCTCTGGCCGCGCGCTTTGGCCGGCTGCACCAGCACGTCCGACAATCGCCTGATTTCGCTGCCGGTACCACAAGCCACTTCCGCGCAGGCCGAACTCGAGCCTGCGCAACGCAACGCGAGCATGCGCGCATACTTGCGTCCTATGGCGGCGAATACGACAACGCGCGCCTGCACGCAATGATCGAGAAGACCGTCGAGCGTCTCGTTGCAGCGTCCGAACGTCCTGACCTGAAATATCAGGTCATCATTCTCAACTCGCCGTCTATCAACGCTTTCTCCCTACCGAACGGCCGACTCTACATCACGCGCGGACTGATCGCGCTCGCCAATGACAAGGCCGAACTTGCCTCGGTCCTCTCACACGAAATGGGTCACGTGATCGCGCACCACGCGGCAATTCGGGAGGAGCAGGCCCGGCAGGTTGCGATCATCAAGTCACGTGGTCAACGACGTGCTCAGCGACCCGCAAGTCGGGGCTCTTGCGTTGGCCAAATCCAAGCTCACGCTCGCAGCGTTTTCGCGCGCGCAGGAATTCGAAGCTGATGGAATCGGTGTGGGTATTTCAGCGCGCGCCGGATTTGATCCGTACGGGGCCTCCTCGATTTTTGACCGACATGCAGCGAAATGCCGATCTTAAGGCGCAGCGCCGGCGGCGCCGATCCGCGCGCACTGGATTTTCTGTCCAGTCATCCCGGCGACCCCGATCGCGTGAAAAATGCACTCGCGAATGCACGCCAATTCAGCAGCCCCGGGCCTGGCGAACGTGACCGCAGCGAGTACCTCAGCAATCTCGACGGAATGGTTTATGGCGAGGATCCGAGCGAAGGTTTTGCGCGCGGCCGGCATTTTCTCCACCCCAAGCTCGGCTTTACGTTTCGTCGCGCCGCCGGGCTTCACGCTCGACAATACGGCGCAGGCGGTTCTCGGACTCAAGGAGGGCGGCGGCGAAGCCTTGCGTCTCGATGTCGTGGCCGTGCCGGCCGAGCAGTCGCTTGCCGGATTACCTGAAGTCGGGCTGGATGGAGAATGTCGATCCGACAAGCGTCGAAGAGTTTTCGGTCAACGGTTTTCCGGCGGCGACTGCGACGGCCGGCGGCGGCAACTGGTCATTCCTGTTTGTACGCTGTGCGCTTCGGCAGCGAAGTCTACCGTTTTATCTTTGCTGCCAAGGCGAGGACGGCGCAGGTCGATCTCACCTTTCGCGAATCGATCATGAGCTTTCGCCGCATGACTCTGAAGGAAAGTCAGCAGGTCAGGTCGCTTCGTCTGAAAGATCGTGACCGTCGGCGCAAACGATACCGTCGAAAAACTTGCACACCGCATGGCAACGTCCGACCACTCTCTCGACAGATTCCGGACGCTCAACGGCTTGGGGCTGCAGGACAGGCTGAAGCCGGGCGACAAGGTCAAGATTGTCGTCGAGTGATGTAGCCGGCGCGGCTCGCCATCGATGGTTCACCGGTTCCTGAAAGAATGGCCGGGACGAGTCCCGGCCACTGACGAAGAGAAGTTCAAACCTGCTCAGCTCTCGCCGCCTTCGTAGTTGAGCGTGAACTCGCGCGGCACGTCCGGACCCCAGAGGTAGAAAGAATCCTCCGGCTTGTGGTCGCCCGACGGCCAACGCTCGTCCTTCGGGATGTAATCGATATCGCAGGAATACTCGGAAAAGCTGCCCCACGGATCGCGCACATAGTGGAAATAGTTCGAGCCGAGCACGTGCCGGCCCAGGCCCCAGCCCTTGGTCCAGCCTTTGTCGTGCATGCGCATTGCGCCGAGGCCGATATCATTCACGCTGGAAACGTCCCAGCTGCAATGGTGGAAGCCCGGGCGCGATCGATTTCACCAACGCCAGGAGATGATGGTCGCTGCCATGGATCCCGTGCATGAAAGCGACGAGGTCGGAGGCGCGATCGGACAGCCGCAAGGCCCAGCGTGCGCTCGTAGAATCTTGATCGACTCGGATACGTCGCGCGTGAAGATCAGAACATGCGAGAGCCGGCGCGGACGCACCGGAGGAGCTTTCTCGCGTATGCTGGCGCCGGCGGCCCCGGCAGGAACGGAGATCCACTGGCTTTCCGATTTCCGGTCGGGCGATACTTTGGGCCCGACTTTCACTTCGATCAGCACGCCTTCGTGGTTGCGGAACCAGAAACCGTTGCTCTCGAAGCCGGGCGGCGGGTCGATGAGCTTGACGCCCTGCTCTTCGATACGCGCCTTCAAGCGCGGAAGGTCCTCCGCATAGCAACCGAATGAAAGATGATGCAGCGCCTTGGCTTTGCTGCCTTCGACAACCGAACCCCAGCGGTGATCGTGACCAAATGTCTTGATGGCAAGGACGTTGCCGTCGCGTCGCACGTCGAGTCCGAAGTTGCCGTAGAAATCCTGCGCCACCGATGCGTCGGGCACGGCGAGGACGAACTGGTCGAGCGAATGCACACCGAGGGCATCGGATTCGGTGGTCGGCGCGACGTAGCCGCGGATAGCGGTCATTCCTCAGTACCCTTTAACTTCTCGATAGGGGTGGTTGGCCGGCATATAAGCCAGAGACGCAGCTGCGAGCAACTGTCACGCTGCCCACCACTATGGGCGCGAATTTGCAGGCCCGCTCACTCTTTGCACCCCATGCCTGCCAGATGCGCCGCGTTGCATCGACGCGCGAAGCAGGGCGTAGGCTTGCTTAGCGATGCGAAATGTTCGGCAGAAGCCGATGGGAAAATCTTCGGCGCAATATCATCAAAACAAGAAAGCCCGGCGCTGGCCGGGCTTTCGAGTATTGCGATCTTGTGCGACTCTATGCTTCAGGCTGCCTCTTCCTCGACGCCTTCGTCGGGACCGGCCTCTTCAGACGGCTTCGGACCGCGGCGCGGACCCTTTGGCGAGAGCCGCTTCGATCTCCTTGATCGCCTCGGTCTCGGTGACGCGCTGAACCGCCGCGATCTCGCGCGACAAGCCGATCGAGAGCGGCTTCATAGAGCTGCCGCTCCGAGTAAGATTGCTCGGGCTGGGTCTCCGACCGGTAACAGGTCGCGCACAACCTCGGCAATGGCGACGATATCGCCAGAATTGATCTTGGCTTCGTATTCCTGCGCCCGGCGCGACCACATGGTGCGCTTGATGCGCGGCGCGGCCCTTGAGCGTCTCGAGCGCGCGCTTGACGAGCGGCGCCTCGGCCAGCTTGCGCATGCCTACGGATACGATTTTCGCGGTCGGAACCCGCAGGGTCATCTTGTCCTTGATGAAATTGATGACGAACAGTTCGAGCTTAGCGCCCGCAACCTCCTGCTCCTCGATCGCGATGATCTGGCCGACCCCATGGGCCGGATAGACGATAAACTCGTTAGTCTTGAAGCCTTGTCGTTGCGTAGTCTTTTTATTGCTAGTCATTCCGGGCACGACTCCTTCGCCGGGCCCTTTCGGGTACCGGCCATCTTGGCTGCGGGAGCCCCACCGCGGACTGCGCCGCGAGAGGCGTGGGAGGTCCGCCGCACTGCAGCGAGACTTTTTGGTCCTCGGCTCATGCCGGCGGAACCTTTCTTGATTTATGACGCGTTTTTCCTGCCACTGCTCACGCGTGGATCGCACGCCCTCTAAACTGGAAACCGTGGAACTCAGCCACCGAAAAATAAGGCTCCCGAATGGGGAGCGCACCGGTGGCAACGTCGTTCCTATCCATTTTTTCTATATATAGCACATTTTTAGGCGGAATCAAAGTCTTATGGCGACCGTAGAATGGCGATTTCCCTTCGCCAATCGTGCAATTTTGGCTAAATCGGTTAACGCCGCGCAACAAAATAACATAGCACTACAGCCGGAGATGGTAGCCGGATCAGCTTCAATCTCCGGTTCCAGATTGCGGTGAAAAGAACTTCTTGAACTTCTCCGGTACGCCGTCCCAATCCTTAGGCGTCCGGCGGCGCCTCCTTTTTAACCGTGATATTCGCCCAGGTTTTTGAATACTCGGCGTTCAATTCAAGCCATTTTTCGAGACCGGCCTCGGTGTCCGGCTTGATCGCCTCGACGGGGCATTCCGGCTCGCACACGCCACAATCGATGCATTCGTCCGGGTGGATGACGAGCATGTTCTCGCCCTCGTAGAAGCAGTCCACCGGACACACCTCGACGCAGTCCATGTATTTGCATTTAATGCAGTTTTCGACGACGACGTAAGTCATTCCCCACTCCGGCCAACCAGCTCGCAACGCTGCCTAACGTAACACCAGATAAGCTGCAACCAGCGCGGCTACCACCCGCCCGACCTAACCGACCCCCGGAAGGAAGAGCCCCCTGCGCGCTGATTCTCAGGTCAAATCGCGGTAAAGTGCACGCGCAACCGGTGGGCCGCCGCGCCTTTCGCAAAGGCCTTCGACCCGGACGACCCTCACAGTCCGGTCGAGCGCAACCGTCACCACATCGCCAACTCGCACTGGATGGCTGGCGGCCGTCATGCGCTTGCCGTTGACCCGAACGAACCCTGCCGTCGTAAGCGCCGCGGCATCGGTCCGGGTCCGCACCATCCGCGCATGCCACAGCCATTTGTCGATACGCTGACGTTCTAATTCCTTGGGCACGTGAGCTCAAGACGGCTCTTTGTTGCGTCTGTTCCAGCTGCTGTTTGAGCGCAGCGAGCTTGGCGAACGGGGAATTCGGATCCGGCTGCTTGTCGCGCCCGCCCGAACCGCTGCCCGCAGGCTTTGCGTAATACTGTTCGCGTTCTGCCCGCTCGACACGATCGCCGCGTTCGCGCCGCGGTCGTTCACGACGCGCGGCCGTGGCCTTGCCGATCCGGCGCGCTCGCCCTGGCGCTCCATCCGCTGCTGGCGGTCATGCCGCTCCTGCCGTTTCTCCCGTCCGGCGCTCGCCACGATCGTGACGCGGGCGGCGCGGACCTCGCGACGGCTGTGCGGATTCGGATGCGAGCCGATGCACACCCATCGGTCGACGCTGGTGGCCGGCGCCACCGACGGCATCCGCAGCGGCGGCCTGCGATTGCTGTGGCGCTGCTGGCGACGAGGCCGATGCGGTCGCCGCTCGGACCGACCAGCGGGACGCCACACCTCGACGAACGCCGGCTCTTCGGCTGGCTTGCTTCTCAGGCGGCGTTATTGGCGCATCAGCCGCAGGCAGCTGGTTTCGACGCCAGCGGACTCGGCCGCGCAGCGCAGATCGTTGCCACCACGGGAACAGTCTCCGGCGCAGCTTCATGTGCCAAGAGCTCGGGCTCCGGGCAGTAACGAGCGCGACTGCGGCTCCGCAGCCGGTTCGACGTTCTGTGCGTGCGAAGCGGCAGCTGTCGACTGACGCTTCGGCTTCATTTTCTGCTGCGCGGGCGATCCGTCGCCGACAGCAGGCGTTCAATCGGCGACCGGCGCGCGATACAGCGGGCTCGGCAGGTTTCGGCTTGCGATCCATGCGATAGCCGAGCGAGCGCAAGATCGAGGCGAAGTCATCGCCCGACGCGCCGGTAAGCGACGTCATCGCGCCGGTGACAAGAAAGCCGCGCCCGTCGAATACACCGTCCGGTTTCGGGCCCGGCGCGCCTTCGCGCCACGACAGTGCCGGGCGGATGAGATCGGCAAGCCGTTCCAGGATATCGACGCGCACCGCGCGCTCGCCGCAAATGCGATAACCGGCGGTACGATAAAGCGCGTTAGGCGTGTCTTTGTCGACGGGGATCGATGTGCGCCCGCTCGCTGCAAGGTGCAGCAATTCGCCGACGCCCTTCGCGTCCGGACTCTCGTGCTTGATCGCCCACAAGTTGCGTTGCCGAGCGCACGCGGCGCGGGCTTCAGCAGCGCCGGCAAGATAGATGTGATAGGCCCCGAAGCGCACGCCGTATTTTCGCAGAGTGGCACGCGCCGGCTGGTCGAGGCCCTTCGACTTCCTCCGCAACTTTTTGCCGCTCCAGCACGCCAAGCGCTTCCACAAGCTGGAACGCAACGCCACGCGCCATGCCGGTAACGTCATCAGCGGCGGTCAGCGAGAACAGCGGCGCCAGCAATTTTTCGATATGGGTCTTCAGCCAAAGATCGAGCCGCGTTCTGGACCAGTTCGCGCGCCGGGCCGGTAAGATGTTCGTCAGCGATCACCCGCACGCGCGGGCGCAAAGTGTCGTCGCCGGCGACCAGTTTCCCGACGAGATCGCCGGTCCAGCGCAGCACGCCGTCGGTCGCCAGAACGATCTGATCGTTTGAAGCCTGCGAAATTCTGGTAGCGCGCGCTTCGATTTCGCCGGCCAGCACTTTTGCGCGGCGGCGTTGAGCGCCTTGGCTTCCGAGCCGGCGGCGGAGGCGTCGGGCGCGAACATGAAGCCGTCGAGCCGGCCGATGACATGGCCCTCGACCGTTACTTCACCAGACTTTCCGATTTCGGTTTCCAACATTGCGTTTTCTCGAAGCCGCCGCATCAACACGCTGGTGCGGCGGTCGACGAAACGTTCGGCCAAACGTTCGTGCAACGCATCGGACAATCTTGTCCTCAACTGCGCGCGTGACGCCTTGCCAATGGTCCGGATCGGCAAGCCAATCCGGGCGGTTGGCAACGAAAGTCCAGGTCCTGACATGCGCGATCCGGTTGGAGAGAGTGTCGATGTCGCCGTCGGTCCGGTCGGCAAGAGCAACCTGACGAGCGAACCAATCGGTGGGGATGTTACCCTCTCGCATCAAGAATCCATAGAGGGTCACGGCCAATTCGGCATGGGTCGCAGGTGCAATCTTTCGATAGTCGGGAACCTGGCAGGCATCCCACAATCGCGCGATAGCTGCGCGGTCGCGCGCCAGGGCGCGCACATCCTCGTCGCGCGCAGCATGTTCCAGAACCAATATGTCCTCGCCAATGGGCGCGCGTGTCAGCCCTTGTTCATTTGGCGTAGTCGCAAGCGAGGCCTGCAGGGCACCGATCGAGGCGAAATCAAGATCTGTATTGCGCCATTGCAGCAACCGAACAGGTCTCGAAGCTGTGACTTTCGAGCGCCTGCACAAGTTCTGGCTCGAAAGGATCGCATCGGCCGGTTGTGCCGAAATGTGCCGTCGCGTGTGGCCCGGCCGGCGCGGCCGGCGATCTGGGCAAGCTTCGGCCGGATTCAGCTTCCTGAACTGATAGCCGTCGAATTTTCGGTCGGAGGCAAACGCGACATGATCTACGTCGAGGTTGAGCCCCATCCCGATCGCATCGGTCGCCACCAGGTAGTCGACATCGCCGGACTGGTATAGCGCTACCTGCGCGTTGCGCGTGCGCGGCGAAAGCGCGCCAGCAGCACGACAGCCGCGCCGCCGCGCTGACGGCGGATCAACTCGGCGATGGCGTAAACTTCCTCCGCAGAAAATGCGACGATCGCAGATCGCGGCGGCAACCGCGTCAGCTTTTTTCTCCGGCGTAAGTGAGCGTGGAACAGCCGCGGCCGGCTGATGACATGGGCGCCGGGCAACAACTTCTCCACCATCGGCCGAATGGTCGCGGCACCAAGCACCAAGGTCTCTTCGCGAGCGCGGGCATTAAGCATGCGATCGGTGAAGACGTGACCGCGCTCAAAATCGGCACCCAAGCTGGACTTCATCGACGGCGAGGAAGGCGACATCGAGATCGCGCGGCATCGCCTCGACTGTGCAAACCCAGAATCGTGGGTTCAGCGGCTTGATCTTTTCCTCGCCGGTGACCAGCGCGACCGCGTCCTTGCCCACCCGGTCAGCGACCTTGTTGTAGACCTCGCGCGCCAGCAGCCGCAGCGGCAGCCTGATTACGCCGCTGGAATGCGCCAACATGCGCTCGATGGCGAGGTGGGTCTTTCCGGTGTTGGTGGGTCCCAGCACCGCCGTGACACCGGCGCCGCGGGTTCGCGATGCTCGGGCAGGCTGCTGGGAAAAGCTGATGGTCATTACGCGTTCGGACTGGCGGCGAGAGCCTTGGAGCGAGCCTCCACGCGGCCTCCTGTATCACAATGCGACGACAAGCATGGGCATGATTAAGCTTTAGAACGAGTCTGGAACGAAATCGCGCCCGAATCACTGACTCCGGGAGCTGTATGGCTTCGTTCACGGCGACATCTGGAGAGCAGTGGCCGCGCAGCCACAAGATGGAGTAGCGGGGCATCGATTCAAGTGCGCTTTGGCCCCTTAAAGCGTTAACGCGAACGTGGATGCGCCTGGAGCCCAAGAGTCAAGCGGGCACTACTGTGTCTTCATGCCATTGGCGACCGGCCTGGATCGGGGTCGAGACGAATTCCGAGGCTTCGAGCATCGCCTGGCCGATCGGCGTTGGGCCCTGCGCGCGGATACGGCACCAGGACACGAGTTCCGGCGACCGGCGCGAGCCAAACCTCCATGTCGCGCTGCTTGGCGAGATATCTGATCGTCGTTCGCGTTGGAACAAAGCCCTGCGACCGGCGTGAAATATACCGCGCAAACCACAACCGGGCCGGAATAGCCCTTGGCCGCCTTCACCCTTTCCATGCGCTTGAAGGCGAATTGCATGTCGTAACGCAGCCGACCGTCGAACACTTCGTGCGTGCGTTGGCAGGCTTCGGGCACGAGGAGATCACCGGTGCCCGGCATGCGCACCATCGAGGCAGTCATTGGATCGAGAACACCGCGCTGAGATGTCTCGGTAATCGGCACACGCGTCGGGGTCGTCATCGGCCGGCGGATCCACCTTGTATTCTTTCACATTGCCGTTGCTGATGGCGATGCGGATCGAGTCGATCCTCTTGCCGCGACCGGTGATGGTTGCCGTATAGATCGAGGAAAGAGCCCGCCCGCCATTCAGAGTGCCGCGTGCGGTGGCGTTGCCCTGGCCGCCAGTGAAGGCACGCAGCAGTCCTGACGTCTGCCCGTTTACCGTCGCGCTGTATTGCGTATCCGTGATGTCGATGATCCAGCTGCCAGTTCCAATCGGGTATCCCTGCAATCGTCGCCGAGTAATGGGCTTCGAGGCGTGCTTGCGCCCGTGCCGGCGCAACCAGGCCGGTAACAGCCAGGACCACCAAGGCGGACGCCAGGGGCAAACGCTGTATCAGTGGACGCAAGATTCGATCCTTCCGCGCGCCGGCACTATTGAACGTTCCGCGATTGAGGCACCCGACAATATCACCCGCGGGGCAATCCGAGCACGCAGGATTGGCCGTGCGCAGGCCACAGAGTTAATACGGCCGACACACGCATTACGTCGGCGCGGATTTCGTCGAAACTGTGTTCGCTGACCGTGCCGGCCGATGATGGTCCTGAAAAATTCCTTAAATCCCGCCAATCGCTCGGCTTGACGCCTCCAACCTCGCTCTCTATACGTCCGCCATCTTAATCAGACGATTGATCGGAGCCGGCACGTTTTCGTGCCGGTATTGTTGAGGACTTAGCTATGTCATGGCGTTGCGACCTGACCGGTAAAAGGCCACTGGTCGGCCACAAAGTGAGCCACTCCAATATCAAGACGAAGCGTCGGTTTCTTCCGAACCTGCGCAACGTCACGCTGATCTCGGACACCCTCGGCCGCAGGGTCCGCTTACGCGTTTCAGCCAATGCCCTGAAGACGGTCGATCATCGCGGCGGACTCGATGCATTCTTGCTCAAGGCAAAGGATGAGGAGTTGGCTCCGCGGATGCTCGATCTCAAGCGCCAAATTGCGAAGAAGCGCGCGGCCAAGGCAGGCTGACCCGTCTATCCAAGCCCGGATCGGCAACGCTCGGCCTCATGTCGGGCATGCACGTTTTCTTGGGTATCGCCATTTCATAATGGCGCTGACATTTACCGCCCCACCACTGCAAATTGCAGAAGCAGACTGCGCTGGAGAACAGAGAAATTGTCGTCGGATACAACGGTGATGATCGTTTCACCGCCAGCAGTGCGATGGATTGAAATTCCTTCCATGTTATCGATCTGATACCCGAGATCGGCTTCGATCATTGAACGGCCGTCGAGCACCGCACCCTCTTTGAGACTTGAGAGAGGTACGCGGCGCATGCGCATCCCGATGCCGCGTACGATGGAAAAACGCCGCTCGAGCAGCAACAAATCGTCGGGCGGAATAATCGTGCAGTCGCTGACGTCGAAATCCTCAGTCCGCTTGATGCTAAAACGCGTGACGTGGTCCGCACCGATCAGAAATGATCGCAAATTGCCGGCACCGTCGAGGCTGTGCTCGGAAACCGCGATCAACTCCCCGCTAGCGACCCCTGCTGAGGTGCCGCAACACATTCGAGGCTCTTGTTGTATGTGAGAGTCTTGAAGTCCGCCGGCACGCTGATCGGCTGCCCACGAGCGAGCAATCCATCGCGCCGATAGTCAAAACGGACAATCTGTTCGACCCGCTCTATGCCCACATAGAGCACGCCGTCGCGCTCGGCGAGGACTCGGTGTCGTACCAGCCACGGGCGGCGAGTGGCCTTCCATCGGAACCCAGAACCGGCGCCATTTCCGCGTCGGCAATGCCGGCTGGTCTGCCGTCGCGATAAATAATCCGGCCGCGCAACCATGAGCCTTTGTCGGTAACCGCGATGAATCGGTTGCCGCCCGGTTCCACATGGAGACCCGAGATACCGCCGAAGGCCGGGTGTTTCGACTCGAGCGCCAGCCCTCCGCGGAATTCCAGGTCGCCGAAGCGCACTCTGTGATGGGTCGCGATCGTCAAACGAAGTTATTGGCGTTGCATCGATAACGATGCGCACGGGCGCGGTCGCATAGCGGGGCGCAGCAAAGGCAACGACGGCGAGCCAACACAAGCAGCAGAACGCCGGCAACCAGCGGGCGGCCACGCAAAAGGCTCAAGCAACCCGCCTCCGCCGGCGCGGGCTTCGGCCATTCGGCCGCGGCGTGCTCTTCAAACAGCTCGGCTGAGCTTCTCGGTCATCGCGCCGCCGAGTTCCTCGGCATCGACGATCGTCACCGCACGGCGATAGTAGCGCGTGACGTCATGACCGATGCCGATGGCGATCAATTCAACCGGGGATCGAGTTTCGATTTCCTCGATCACCCAGCGCAGATGACGCTCGAGGTAATTGCCTGGATTGACCGACAGTGTGGAATCGTCAACCGGCGCACCGTCGGAAATCATCATCAGAATCTTGCGTTGCTCGGTCCGCGCCAGCAGACGCTTGTGCGCCCAGTCCAGCGCTTCGCCGTCGATATTCTCCTTCAGCAGACCCTCGCGCATCATTAGGCCAAGGTTTTTGCGCGCCCGGCGCCAGGGCGCATCGGCCGATTTGTAGATGATGTGGCGCAGGTCGTTCAGCCGCCCGGGATTTGCCGGTTTGCCGGCGGTCAGCCAATGCTCGCGCGACTGCCCGCCCTTCCACGCACGCGTCGTGAAGCCGAGAATTTCGACCTTGACGCCGCAGCGTTCAAGCGTGCGCGCGAGAATGTCGGCACAGGTGGCGGCGACCGTGATCGGGCGACCACGCATCGAACCCGAATTGTCGAGCAACAGGGTCACAACCGTGTCGCGGAACGCGGTATCTTTTTCGGCTTTGAACGAAAGCGGATGCAACGGATCGACGATGATGCGCGACAGCCGCGCCGGATCAAGCTGGCCCTCCTCCAGGTCGAATTCCCACGACCGATTCTGTTGAGCCATCAACCGCCGTTGCAGCCGGTTGGCAAGCCGCGCGACGACGCCCTGCAGATGCGAGAGCTGCTTGTCGAGGTAACCACGCAGCCGGTCCAGCTCTTCCGCCTCGCACAGGTCTTCAGCGGCAACCGTCTCGTCGAATTTGGTGGTGAAGGCCCGATAGTCCGGTCCGCGCGGTTCGTTCGCGCCAAAATGGCGCGGTCGCTGCGGTTCGCCGGGCGTTTCGGCATCGCCCATGTCCGTGTCATCGGCCATGTCGGCAGTCGGCGCCTCGACCGCTTCGGCCGCGGCATCGGGCATGTCCTCGGCGGACACCTGCGTGTCCTCCATGCTCATGCGCTGCATTTCGTCGGAATCGGCGGCATCACCGTCTTCGCCGGACTCCTGCTTGCGGCGATCCTGCTCGCCTTCGTCCTCCTCGTCCTCCGAGTCGCGGCTGCGATCCTCGCCCATTTCGAGAGCATCCAACAGATCATGAACGACATCGCTGAATTGTCGCTGATCCTCGACCAGACTTTCCAGCCGGTCGAGATCGCTTCCGGCGCGCTCCTCGATCAGCGGACGCCACAAATCGACAAGCCGCTTGGCCGCCGGCGGCGGAGCCAGGCCGGTCAGACGCTCGCGCACCATGAGTGCCAAGGCGTCTTCAATCGGAGCATCCGCCCGTTCAGTGATCTGGTCGAACTTGCCGCGATGAAAACGCTCATCGAGCATTGCAGTGAGATTTTGCGCAACGCCGTCCATGCGTCGTGCACCGATCGCTTCAACGCGCGCCTGCTCCACCGCTTCGAAGACCGCACGGGCCTGCTGGCCAGCCGGCTGCAGGCGACGATGCAAGGCCTGATCGTGACAGGCCAAGCGCAATGCAATTGAATCGGCATGACCGCGAACAATGGCTGCCTCGGTCTTGCCGAGCTTGCGCGGCGGCTCAGGCAGGCGGACTTTTCCGCCCATCAGCCCCGCTCGCTCGGCCGCGAACGCGACTTCCAGTTCCGGCTTGCGCGCCAGAGCGCGCAAGCAACCGGTCACTGCCCGCTTGAACGGTTCAGTCGGCGATTCTTTAGACGACGGCTTGGTTTTGATATTCGAGGCCATCACGTATTCTCCCTCTGCCCGCGAGCGAGAGAGGCAAAGATCGATGACAGTGCTACGTTCACCGAGGATTCCGGCAGCTCTACTCCGAAGCAGCGCTGATAGAATTCGGCGACAATGGGGCGCTCGAGCTCATCGCATTTGTTGAGAAACGTGAGCCGGAAAGCAAAGCCGACATCGTTGAATATCTCGGAGTTCTCGGCCCAGGTGATGACCGTCCGCGGACTCATCACGGTCGAGATGTCGCCGTTCATGAAAGCATTACGGGTCAGATCGGCGACGCGAACCATCTTGTTGACGATGTCGCGGCCCTGCTCGTTACGATAGTGCTTCGCTTTGGCGAGGACGATTCCACTTCGTTGTCGTGCGGCAGGTAATTCAACGTGGTGACGATCGACCACCGATCCATCTGGCCTTGATTGATCTGCTGCGTGCCGTGGTAGAGACCAGACGTATCGCCAAGCCCGACGGTGTTGGCGGTTGCAAACAGACGAAATGCAGGATGCGGCTTGATCACCTTGCTTTGGTCGAGCAGCGTTAGTCGTCCGGATGCCTCCAGAACGCGTTGAATAACAAACATCACATCCGGCCGGCCGGCATCATACTCGTCGAAGCAGAGCGCGACGTTGTTTTGCAGGGCCCACGGCAGGATTCCTTGACGAAACTCGGTGACCTGCTGTCCATCCTTGATGACGATCGCATCCTTGCCGATCAGATCGATCCTGCTGATGTGGCTGTCCAGGTTGACCCGCACGCACGGCCAATTGAGCCGCGCCGCCACCTGCTCGATGTGAGTGGATTTGCCGGTACCATGGTAACCGGTGACGATGACGCGGCGGTTTTTGCGAAACCTGCAAGAATGGCAAGCGTGGTCGGGCGGTCGAACCGATAATCGGGATCGATATCCGGCACGTGCTCGTCAGCCTGCGAATAGGCCGGCACTTCCAGATCACTGTCGATTCCGAAAACCTGCCGGACAGACACTTTCATATCAGGGATGCCGGCGACTTCTTGCACTGCAGCGGTCATTGATCCTCCGTGGCTTCGGAATGCCGAAGCCCTAAACGGTCCGGCTGATGGCGGCGGCAACTTAGCAGAGCAAATCGCGGCAAAAACCCGGTCCGGACAATAGCACCATCAATTATTTCCAATAAGATAGGTGCGGTCAGCCCTGTGCGAAAGGCTGGGCTGGGTTGCCCGCACAGGAATCCCGCCGCTCAGCCGAATCCAACCGATTTTAGGTAGTTGTATGCTTGGATGATCTCCACCAGCCGGTCCTCGGTTGAGCGGTCGCCACCATTGGCGTCCGGATGATAGGCGTTTCACCAGTTCCTTGAATCGCATTTTCATTTGCTGTGAGGTGGCGCCCACATCGAGGCCCAAGCGTGTCAAGAGCCTTGCGCTCCGCATTGCGGATCGGGCGGGTTTCCGCACGAGCCTTCTGCTCCGCTCGTACGCCCTCGCCGAATAATCCGAACGGATCGGTGTGACTGCCAAAAGCACCTATATCGGGTCGAACTGTTCCCTTACCGGCTCCCATCTTCCAGGTTGGACGATGACCTGTGAGAGCATCTTTCTGGTAGGCCATCACCGCCGCGTCGCTCATACCAGCGAAAAAATTGATACGCCTGGTTGTATTCGCGCACGTGATTGAGACAGAAGCGCCAATAGTCCTTCTCGCGCCCGCGTCCTTTGGGCGCGCGGTGCGTCGCTTTTCCTTGCAGCCGTGCCATTCGCAGCTGGGACCGCCTGTTTTTGGGCGGCGATCCTTCTCCGGTTTGACGCGAATACGGTCAAATAAGGGTGAGTCGAATTTCATGACCGAACATTATGCGCTTTTGTCAGTGACGCATTCAAGACTTCTTCTTCGCTTCGCCGGCGAACCATTGACCGGCCGACCGCTCTACCCTAAGCGGAGCAGCATGCGAACAGTCGATCTAATCACAAAGAAGTTGACCGAGGCTTTCACGCCGCAAAGCCTCGAGGTGTTGGATGAATCCCATCAGCATGAGGGCCATGCCGGACATCGGCTGGGCGGGCAGACGCACTTCCGCATCTATATTGTGTCGAATGCGTTCAAAGGAAAGACCCGACTAGAGCGTCATCGCATGATCAATCAATCACTCGCAGCCGAGCTCACAGACGGCATTCATGCGCTCGCCATCCACGCAACCGCGCCGGGAGAAGGCGGAGTCTAGATCTCATGCCTTGGCCGCCTGTGTACGCGGCAAGGGTTGTATTCGCAACGCCGTGATACGGTTGCGCGCGCGGCGCAGCACCCTGAAACGAAATCCATGAAACGTGAAGCTCTGCCCCACTTCGGGAATCGAGCGCGCCTCATGGATCACCAGACCCGCGACCGTCGTCGCTTCCTCGTCGGGCAAGTTCCAGCCCATGACGCGATTGAGATCGCGGATCGGGACCGCACCGTCGACGTTGACCGATCCATCGGGCTGACGCCGCACACCCGGCATCGCGACATCGTGCTCGTCGGTGATGTCGCCGACGATCTCCTCCAGAATATCTTCCAGGGTCACCAGCCCTTCGACTTCACCATACTCGTCCACCACAAGAGCGAAAGGCGTCTTGCGCCGCCGAAATGCCTTGAGCTGTTCGGAGACGGATCGCGTGTCGGGGACGAACCAGGGTGGCGTCATCAGCGAGGAGATATCGACTTTGGCCGCATCGCCGTCGACCGCATGCAACGCACGCAACAGGTCCTTCACGTGCAAGATCCCCACAATATTTTCCGGATTTCCGCGCCAGAGCGGAATACGTGTGACCGGTGAGGCAATAACGGCGTTGACAATATCTTCCGGCAGAATCGTCGGCATTGAGTGTGATCATGTTGGTGCGGTGGATCATCACATCGGAGAGGGCAAGCTCGCGCAGGTCCAGCACGCCGCCAAACATGTCGCGGTCGGATGATTCCACGCCGCCTTCGCGGTGGAGCAGATCGACCGCGCCGCGCAATTCTTCATGTGCCGAAAGGACCGCCTGATCCCTTGCCCACATGCATGCCGGCGAGACTAAGCAGTCCATCGCACCAGCGCTTCGATCGCCATCAAGGCCGGTCCAAGTATCTTGATGACGAACGACATCGGCTTCGCTGCACCATGAGCGCCGTGCGATCAGGGGCGTTAAACGCAGCAGTCTTCGGGAGAATCTCGGAGAACACTACCACCACGACGGTCATGATCAATGTGGCGTAGGCAACTCCTGCTGTTCCTGAACCAAGCCAGCAGCACTCCGGTCGCGAGCGCAGACGCGGCAATATTGACGAGATTATTGCCGAGCATCAACCCGCCGATCAGTCGCTCGCGTTGCGCGAGCAAGCGGTTAACGATGGCAGCGCGCCGATTGCCCTGCTTTTCCAGCCGCGCCATCCTTGCGCGCGAAGACGCGGTCAACGCCGTTTCGCTGCCGGCAAAGAAGGCTGAGATCAGCAGGCAAAACAAAACGACGACAAGTGACAGCCAGTCGGAAGCGGTCATCCGGATTATTTTCTGGCGCATGATCTTATCCGGATCCGGTTCCCATCTCTCCGGATCATGCATTTGCAAGTTTTCTGTGAGGAAAAGACCCGACCTCGGCAGCGTCGACGTCGTTCTCGATAAACGCCTGACCAATACCCCGCACCAATATAAGGTGAGCGTTCCGCGCCGTACTTTTTTATCTTGTCCGATCAGCTCCATCAAAACGTCGACACCCGGCACGCCGCCAGGCACATCCTTTACTTGGGTGGGCAAACCAGCCGACGCAAGATGCGCGGCGACGCGTCCGATTTCAGAAGCCGCAAGCGAAGCCTCTACGCGCGGAAAACTCGAATGCTAGCACGGTACCCAACGCCACCGCTTCGCCGTGCAGCAGTCGATCGGAAAACCCACAACCAGCCTCGAGTGCGTGGCCGAACGTGTGCCCTAGGTTGAGCAGTGCACGCTCGCCCGTCTCGCGCTCGTCGCGCGCGAGACGATGGCGGCTTTCCGCGGCAACAGACGCCAATCGCGTGCTCACGCGCGGGACCGCCTGGCAACACATCCTCGCGATGTTTCTCCAACCACGCAAAAATGCCGCGTCACCGAGCAAGCCAAATTTGGCAACTTCCGGCGTAGCCCGCGCGGAATTCTCGTTTTGGCAATGTATCGAGTAAGGCGGTGTCAGCGATCACTAGGATCGGTTGATGAAACGCACCGATCAGATTCTTGCCATGGCGCGAATTGATCCCCGTCTTACCACCGACCGACGAGTCGACCTGCGCGAGAAGAGTGGTCGGGACTTGCACGAAGTCGAGGCCGCGCCGTACGCAAAGAGGCCGCAAAGCCGGCAAGATCTCCGATCACACCTCCACCGAGCGCAACGACAAGATCGTTCCTCTCAAGGCGCGCGGCGATGATCGCCTCGCAGACCTTTTCAAATATTGCATAGCTTTTTGAATTCTCGCCCGCCGGCACAACGATACGCGCGCTGTCAATACCGGACGATTTGAGCGCCGCTTCGGCGGCCGGCGAGATGGATTTTGCCAACCGGTCTCGTCACTGATGATTACAGTTCGCGCGCCTGGGCGCGACGCCTTGATGCGCTCGCCCAAATCTGCAAGCAGCCCGCGACCGATGACAATGTCATAAGCAGCGCGCGTTCAAGCGCGACCCTCACAGCGTTCGGTCTCGGCCTGGCGCAGGGGCGCGGTCACGACGGCTTCTCCATCCCAACACCAAGACGCCGGGGCAACTGGCTCATGATCTCATCGACGATGTTGTCGTGCGGTTCGTCGCGCGATTGGACAACGATGTCCGCCTGAGCATACAGAGGCTCGCGTATGGGCAGCAGGTCCTTGATTTTCTCCGCCAACGGACGGTCATTTGCGACGTTTGGTGCGCTTGAGCAGAACCTCGATATCCGCTTTCAACCATATCGAAACGCCTTTTCCCCAATCAGCGTGCGAGTTTGTGCATCCATCAGGGAACCCGCCGCCGGTTTGCCAATACCTGTGGTCCGTTATCGAGCAATCGGGCAATCACGCGCGCCTCGCCCGCGCGGAAATACGGTTCGCCGTGTTTGTCGAAAATTTCCGGAATCGTCATTCCTGCGGCACTTTCAATTTCGGCATCGGCATCGATGAACGGAATGCCGAAGTCTGGCAGCTAGCCTTCGGCCGATCGACGACTTGCCGGCACCCATCATACCGACGAGCACGATCGAGCGGTGGCCGAGCGCACGGACTACCGCCGATTCCGGGCCACTGTCCGCCGGCTTTCGAACGGCGCCGTTAACCATGCTATAGGTTCCAGTACGACTTCACGGTTCCATATACCAGCAATCACGCCAACCGCGGGGGCAGTCTTGCCAGCGGGGTTCTGGGACGTGGTCGTAACCCGCCTAAAATCGCTAGGCGCTGGTGCACGGACACTTGCCGGGTTTGCTCATGCCGAGGTCTATTCAGATTTCTGATCTTTGGCTTGCTTGTCGGGCTCGGTTACGGCGCGGTGTTTTCGCTCGCCACCTTTGTCAAATATCAGCCGCGCGAGATCATCGTGACCATTCCACCTGACAAATTTCTCAAAAACCACTGACGCCGGACACAAGCGAGGCGATGACCCGCCGGCCAAGAGCATCCGACGAAGCGTTGGTCGAATTGTTTCTCGACATGCTTGCAGCTGAGCGCGGTGCCGGCGCGAACACGCTTGCCGCCTACCGCAATGACCTGGAGGATATGTCGGCGCATCTACGCGCATCAGGTCGTTCGATCACTAGTGCGACGACCGATGACCTGCGTGACTTTATCGCGAGTCTCTCCGACCGTGGATTCAAAGCGTCATCGCTTGCGCGTCGACTGTCGGCGGTCCGTCAGCTCTATCGCTTTCTCTATGCAGAAGAACGGCGCAGCGACGACCCTGCCGCAGTTCTGGAAGGGCCGAAACGTGCGCGACTCCTGCCCAAAGTGCTTTCGATCGGAGATGTTGAGAAGCTCCTCAAAAAGGCGCAGGCAAACAGCGAGAACGCCAGGCAGCCGCTTGCGCAGCGCCTGCGAGCCGCGCGCCTATTTTGTCTTCTGGAAGTGGTTTACGCCACGGGACTGCGTGTATCGGAGCTTGTGACACTGCCGGCGTCTGCAGCTCGCCGCGACCAGCGGATGCTGGTTGTGCGCGGCAAAGGGGGCAAGGAACGTCTTGTGCCCCTCAATGCCAAGGCCAAACACGCGATGTCCGAGTATCTTGAACTGCAGGCTTCGACCGAGCGGGATATCAAGTCGAAATGGCTGTTTCCTTCCTTTGGTGCGCAGGGCCACCTGACCCGACAGCACTTTGCGCGCGAGCTCAAGGCACTCGGGCAAGCCTGCGGCATTCGATCGGACCGCCTGAGCCCGCATGTGCTGCGTCACGCCTTCGCCAGCCATCTCACTGCACAACGGCGCTGACCTGCGCGTGGTGCGGACACTGCTCGGGCACTCAGATATTTCGACAACGCAAATCTACACGCATGTGCTGGAAGAACGTCTGAAGACGCTTGTGCGCGACTTGCATCCTTTGGCCGAAACCGGCCAAAAACGTACCTGAGCCAAATTTAACGCGTTTGCTTGACTTAAGGGCTTCGCCCCGTCACTTCGCTTCGAAAAGCACATTTTACACGGACCCAATGCGCAGCTACCTCGATTTCCGAAAAGCCCGTAGCCGAACTTGAGGCCAAGGTCGAAAGAATTGCGCGCCATGGGCGAGACGGGTGACGCCGTCGCTATCGGCGAAGAAATCGGTCGACCTCAGATCAAAAGCGGCGGCGGCGCTAAAGGAGCTCTATGCCGACCTCACGCCCTGGCAGAAGACCCAGGTCGCCCGGCATCCGCAACGACCGCATTGTTTGGACTATATCTCCGGGCTGATCGAAAGTTTCATTCCTCTCGCTGGCGACCGCAAGTTTGGTGACGACGCAGCGATCGTCGGCGGCTTCCGGCCGCTTTCGCGGAGAAAGTGTCTGCGTTATTGGCCATGAGAAAGGTTCGGACACCGAAAGCCGTCTCAAGCACAATTTTGGAATGGCCCGCCCGGAAGGGTACCGAAAGGCTGTCCGCCTGATGGAAATGGCTGACCGATTCGGAATTCCGGTGATCTCGCTGGTCGACTACAGCCGGCGCGTACCCTGGCATCGGTGCGGAAGAACGCGGTCAGGCTGAAGCGATTGCACGGTCGACGGAAACCTGTCTGTCGCTCGGCGTCCCGAACATTGCGGTCATCCTCGGCGAAGGCGGTTCTGGTGGCGCAATCGCGATTGCCACAGCCAACCGCGTTCTAATGCTGGAGCACGCCATCTACAGTGTGATCTCCCCCGAAGGCGCTGCATCTATCCTGTGGCGTGACACAGCCAAGGCCCAGGAGGCTGCGACCAGCATGAAAATCACCGCCCCGGACATGGTGCGTTTCGGCGTGATCGACACCATCGTGGAGGAGCCCACCGGCGGGGCCCACCGGGACCCCCAGGCGGCCATAGCGCTAGCCGGGGACGCCATTGCAAGCGCCTTCTTCGGAGCTGCAGGGCCTCGATCGAGGAGGCCATCCGCAAGCACCGCAGCGAGAAGTTCCTCACAATGGGACGGGATGCCGGTTAACGAGGTTGGCAATTTACTTTTGCGTACCATGGGGTTAGCGGTCGGCGAGGATAGTGGGGAGCACGCCTTGCGGATGCCACATCTTATGGGTAACCATTGGGTTCTGAGGGACCCGCCGCTTCGGGGAGTACCAGTTTGAAACGACCTTTCGCTCGCGCGCTGCTGGCATCTGCGGCTATTGCCACTGCGATCCGTTCTGGCCGGTTGTGACGGCGAGAGCATTTCTCCCACGGGCCGAGCGAAGGCCCCGCTGTCCGAAAGATGGTCGCCGAGATCGCGGCGAAAAATATGGACAAAGAGTCTCCGATTCTCGGTCGGATCTTCAAAGAAGAGTCGGAAATGGAGATTTGGAAGCAGAACCGCGATGGCGAGTTCGTGCTGCTGAAGACCTACCCGATCTGCCGCTGGTCCGGTGATCTCGGTCCAAAGAAAAGGAAGGCGACCGGCAGGCGCCCGAGGGCTTCTACACGATTACCCCCGGACAGATGAATCGAATTCGAGTTATTATCTCGCCTTCAACACCGGGTTTCCGAACGCCTACGACCGCGCCATGGGCTACACGGGCGGAGAACTGATGGTTCATGGCGACTGTTCGTCGCGCGGCTGCTACGCCATGACCGATGAACAGATCCAGGAAATCTATGCGCTCGCTCGCGAGTCTTTCTTTGGTGGGCAAAAGGCGTTCCAGCTGCAGGCGTTTCCCTTCCGCATGACTCCACTGAACATGGCGAAGCACCGCAACAATCCGAACTTCGCGTTCTGGAAGACGTTGAAAGAAGGCTACGACCACTTCAATGCCACGCGCCGGGAACCGAAAGTCGCCGTCTGCGACCGCCATTATGTTTTTGACGCCGCGGCGGCGGATGGTTCAACAGGCCGCTCTCGTTTAACCCCAATGGCGCTTGCCCGGCCTATCAGCTCGATAAGACGGTCGCCGACGCGGTGCTCAATCACAGGCGGCAAGAGCAGAACAAAATGGCGGAATACATCGCCAGCGGAGTTGCCACGGTTCCGTCCCGCGCCGGCATCGATGGCGGCATGGATCCCGTATTCGTGGCGAAGCTTTCGCCTCAGGCCGGATTTGACAACAACGGACGTAGCTATCAGGTGGCGAGTGTCGGGCCCGGTGCCTTGCCGCGTGTCGAGAATGCGCCTGGCTCGCTTCCGCGCGATACCACGCCACCGGCTGCTGCCGCGGAGACCCGGCCAAGACCGCTCCTGCGGCAAAGCCCAGCCAGCCGACTGTAGCGGCAAACGTGCCGATGCCGCGGACGGCGCCGCAGGCCTAAGCAAGGGCGAAGCCCCTGCCCCTGAGCAAAAGCCGACCACGATTGCGGGCTTGATCGGCAGCTGGTTCAGCGGTTCGAAAACGGAAACGCCCGCATCGCCTGAGAAAGACCAAGCGGCCGCGCGCAGCGCTAGTACGGATACAAAGTCGAAGCGCGCCGCTCCGGTCCGAACCACGACTTCAGCGCCCGTGCAAAGCGCGCAGGCCGCCCCGACACCAAAGCAACGCGAGGCCTCGCCAAAACCGGCCGAGCCGGCCGTCCGGCCTGCGACGCCCGCACTAGCCCCTGCCGTGCAAACCGCAAAAGCTGAGCCGCCACCGCAGCCGGAAATTCGTACCGCTTATACGACGCCGCCGGCGAGCAGTAACGGCTTGCTTACGGGTGCCCAACCGGTTGTGCCGGTCGGTACGTTCAACAGCTTCCGGTAGCCGCTTCATACAACAAGATGGACGAAACATGGACTGCTACGTCTATGTTCTCGGCACCGTCACGCGTAACCGCCATCTGACTTACGTCGGTTGGACGGACGACGTCGCTCGGCGTCTGACGCAACACAACGCCGGGAAGGGCGCACGCTCGACACGCGGCCGCACTTGGGTTCTGCTCTACTCGGAGCGGTGCGCGAGCAAGCGCCACGCTATGAGCCGCGAGTGGCACCTCAAACGCGACCGCAATTTTCGCAAAGAGCTGGCACTGAAGATCAAATAGCCGAATTCCGGATATCGACAGACCTGCCATGAGTCTTGTTTCGAAATTCACGCAGGGCGGATATCGCTTCGTGAATGGAGTGTTTCAATATTCCGCAGGTGTCGGGGCCGAACCCGGTTTTGAGATCATTCGCGCGCGTTTCGGGAGGCACGTACCGATCGATGAAGGCTTCAAGCGGATCGAAGCGCATCTCACTCGGTTAGACCGACCGATTGACGCTCTCTGCGCGTGTGAACTTCGTTCGCCACACCCCTTCGACGATGCCGGTTTTCTTGCATTTAACCAGAATTACGTGGAACCCTTACGGCGTTGGGGCATCGTCAAAAACGACGTGAACCCGGTCGCACGCAGCAATGTGTGCTCCTGCCGTCAACCCGCCTTCGGAGTCGGGTTTTTACGCATTTTCTTATACGGCGCCGGTGACCGCATCCGTTGCGCCGACCTTCGTCATTGCTGGCAGCGGCGAAGCACCAGAAGGTCGGAAAACTTACGGCGAAAAGGCAGTGCGCATCGGTGATCACTCACCCGACGCAATCCGCGAAAGAGGCTCAGTGGGTCTTGCGTGAGATGGAGCGGCGGATGGCGGCACTTGGCGTGACGTGGGCCGATTCTACGGCAACGCATCTCTACACACTTTATGACGTTCACCACATCATGGCGGACGAAATCGTTGGCCGCGGAGCCGCAAGCGCGGGGCTGACTTGGCAGTTCTGTCGTCCCCCGGTCGATGTGCTCGACTATGAAATGGATGTTCGCGGTGTTCGCACGGAAATCGTGTTGCCCTGAACGTGCCTCAGCCGAATTTGCCGTGGCAGTGTTTGAATTTCTTGCCCGACCCGCACGGGCACACCTCATTGCGCCCGACCTTGCCCCAGCTCGACGGGTCGCTCGGCTTGCGTTCTGCCTGCGCTTCGTTTCCGTTGCCGACCAACATAGGCGCCAGGGCCGGCGCCATCTCATCCTCACCGGTCGTTGGATCGACCTTATGTGCTTCCATGTATGGAAGCTTCGAGGCCTCTTCCGCCGGCGGTGCCCGAACGACCTCGACGCGCATGAGCTGCGCCGTCACCGCTTCGCGCAAATGCGCGACCATCGCTTCGAACAGCGAGAACGCCTCGGCCTTGTATTCGTTTAACGGATCGCGCTGACCGTAGCCGCGCAGACCGATCACCTGCCGCAAATGTTCGAGCATGACGAGATGCTCGCGCCACAGGTGATCCAGGGTCTGCAGCAGAATCGACTTCTCGACGTAACGCATGACGTCGGGGCCCCACTGGCCACCTTGGTAGCCATCCACTCGTCGGCACGACGCGTAATGCGTTCGCGTACATCGTCAGGCGTAATTCCTTCTTCCTTCGCCCAGTCCTGAACAGGCAATGACAGGGTCAGGACCTCGCGCAAAGGCCTGATCGAGGCCGGCCGAATCCGCATTGTTCCGGATACGCATTTTCGGGAACGTGCTTGGCCACCACGTCTTCTATCATTGCGTGACGCATGTCGGCGATAGTTTCGTCCACGCTCTCGTCGCGCATCAATTCGAGACGTTGTTCGAAAATCACCTTGCGCTGGTCGTTCATCACGTTGTCGAACTTGAGCAGGTTCTTGCGGATGTCGAAGTTGCGCGCCTCGACTTTCTGCTGCGCCTTCTCCAGGGCCTTGTTGATCCAGGGATGAACGATCGCCTCGCTCTCCTTCAGGCCGAGCTTCTGCAGCATTCCGTCAAGCTTGTCCGGATCCGAAAATCCGCATCAGGTCGTCTTCCAATGACAGGAAGAATTTGGAGTGACCCGGATCGCCTTGCCTGCCTGAACGGCCGCGCAGCTGGTTGTCGATGCGGCGGCTTTCGTGGCGCTCGGTGCCGAGCACATAAGGCCACCGGCGCCGAGCGCCTCTTCCTTCAGTCGCGCAACCTGTCGGCGTATCTCGTCAGCTTCTGGACTTTTTCGCGCTCGCGCGCGATCCTCAATCTCAGCAATTTCCTGGCGAATACGCATGTCGGCATTGCCGCCGAGCTGAATGTCAGTGCCGCGGCCCGCCATGTTGGTGGCAATTGTGATCGCGCCCGGCACGCCAGCTTGCGAGACGATATACGCTTCCTGCTCGTGGTAGCGGGCATTGAGGATGGCAAACACCTTGGTCTTGGTGGCGCCGTCATCGCCAGAATAGAGCGCAGCAAAGGCGTTGGGATCTGAGAAATCGTGCTGCTCCCAGCCGGCTTTGCGCAGCATTTCAGCGAGCTGCTCCGACTTCTCGATCGAAGTGGTGCCAACCAGAACGGGCTGGCCGCGCTGCTTGCAATCCTCGATCAGAGTGATGATCGCCCGATATTTTTCGGCAGCGGTGCGGTAGACCTCATCGTCGTCGTCAAGACGAACCAGCGGCATAGTTGGTCGGCACCTCGAGCACTTCGAGGCCGTAGATATCCATGAACTCTTCGGCTTCGGTAAGCGCCGTCCCGGTCATGCCGGCGAGCTTTCGTACATACGGAAGTAGTTCTGAAACGTAATCGAGGCGAGCGTCTGGTTCTCGGGCTGGATCGGCTGATGCTCTTTCGCTTCCAGCGCCTGGTGCAGGCCTTCCGAGTATCGGCGACCCGGCATCATGCGGCCCGTGAATTCGTCGATGATGACAACCTCGCCATTGCGCACAATGTAATCTTTGTCGCGCTGGAAAAGCTTGTGTGCGCGGAGCGCCTGATTGACGTGGTGAACTACGGAAACGTTCTCCACGTCGTACAGGAATCCCCTTTGAGCTGGCCGGCGTCGCGCAGCCGCTGCTCAAGCCTCTCCATGCCGACTTCAGTCAGCGTGACGGTTCGTTGCTTTTCATCAACCTCATAGTCGCTCTTATCGAGTTGCGGAATATAACTGTCGATCGTGTTGTAGAATTCTGACCGATCGTCGAGCGGCCCGGAAATGATCAATGGCGTGCGCGCCTCGTCGACGAGAATCGAGTCGACTTCGTCCACGATGGCATAGATGATGCCCACGCTGGACCATATCCTCCAGCCGGTACTTCATGTTGTCGCGCAGATAATCGAAGCCGAGTTCGTTGTTGGTCCCGTAGGTGATGTCGCAATCGTAGGCCTTCTTGCGCTCTTCGTCGTCGAGCCCGTGCACGATGACGCCGACGGAAAGTCCGAGGAAATTGTAAATCTGCCCCATCCACTCGGCGTCGCGTTTGGCCAGATAGTCGTTCACTGTAACGACATGCACGCCGCGACCAGAGATGCGCGTTGAGATAGACCGGAAGGGTCGCGACCAGCGTCTTGCCTTCGCCGGTCTTCATTTCGGCAATCTTGCCCTCGTGAAGGATCATGCCGCCGATCAGCTGAACGTCGAAATGACGTTGACCAAGCGTGCGCTTCGCGGCTTCGCGGACAGTGGCGAAGGCTGGCACCAGAAGCTCATCGAGCGAGACGCCTTCGGCGACCCGCTTTCTGAATTCTTCGGTGCGGGCCTTCAACGTATCATCGGACAGCGCCTCGAGTTCCTTTTCGAGCTCATTGATCTCGCTGACCCGGGGCGTATAGCTGCGAATGCGCCGCTCGTTGGCGGATCCAAACAGTTTGCGGGCGACGGCGCCGATCATACGGGAGCTCCTAACGTGGGCCGGGGCTTATATCACGCCGCCACGACCGGATTTGCTTCCGGCACGCCGGAATGCGGCACTTTTCGGGCAAATTCGACGCTAAACGCGGCGGCAGTTAGCGAATGGCCAAAGCCGTGCGAGAGATATGAGGGGGTCGGATTGTTGTCAATCGGCGACATGACAATGACTTAACCATCCTCCGGTCACGCGTACTTTAAGGCTCGTCCTTTGGTCGGCCATTGCAAAGCCACGGTTGTTAGGCGAATAGTCTCGCGCCGCCAACCTACCCTATCCAAGGATAGCGTCATGATGATTTCTGTTCCCGCCGGCTTTCCGGTCCGCCCACGCCCGGCCAGTCTTGTCGCTCACGCCCTGGCGCTGCTCGTCCTTTCGAGCGGACCCCTCTATGCCCAGGACAAGGATCCGCTTGTCGCCAAGGTTAATGGCGTCGAAGTCCATCAAAGTGATCTCGCCGCCGCAGAGGATGAAGCCGGGCAAATTCCGCCGATGTCACCGGAAGCCAAGCAAGACTATCTGGTCCAGTTCGTGGCCGACATGATTCTCGTTTCCAAAGCTGCGCAAGATAAGAAGTTCGGCGACTCGCCTGATTTCAAACGCAAGCTCGAGTTCGCCCGCAAAAAGCTGCTGATGGAAGGACTGCTGCAATCGGTCGGCAAGGAAGCGCTCACCGATGCGGAGATGCGCAAAGTCTATGACGAAGCTATCAAGCAGATCAGCGACGAGAAAGAAGTGCACGCGCGCCACATCCTTTCCGTACGCCCGCCGGCGACGACAAGGCCGGCAAGGAGGCAGAGGATAAAGTCAAGGCGGTGATCGCCCGGCTTAAGAAAGGAGAGGACTTCGCCAAGGTGGCTGGCGAGGTTACTGAGGACCCGTCGGGAAAGGCCAACGGCGGCGATCTCGGCTACTTCACAAAAGATCAGATGGTGCCGGAATTTGCCGAAGCCGCATTTAAGCTGGACGCGGGACAGATATCGGACCCTGTCAAAACCGCAATTCGGCTGGCACGTCATCAAAGTCGAAGACAAACGCAATAAACAACCCCCGAAATTCGAGGACGTGAAGCCGCAGATCGAAAACTTTGTGACCCGGAAAGCTCAAGCCGAGCTGGTCACCAAGCTGCGCGCTGACGCCAAGATTGAACGAATGGACAAACCGGCCAAGGCCGAAGACAAGCCGGCTGCAGACAAGCCGGCCGCGCCCACTAAGAAATAGCGTCGATCCCATTCATCAAATGATTTCGCAATGGCCGGGCTTGTCCCGGCCATTGACGTCTTTTATGCCGATGTTTCGGATGCGCCCGGGGCAAGCCCGGCCATGACGCCGGAGATCGCCATGTCGACTACCATTTCCCCTCTCGCCCCGCTTCACGTGCCTGACATGCCGGCGATTGCCGGCGTGCGGCTGGCAACAGCCGCCGCCGGGATCCGATACGCGGACGCACCGACGTTCTGCTTGCGCTGCTTGACGCGGGAACAACAGCGGCCGGCGTATTTACACGCTCGAAATGTCCGTCCGCGCCGGTCGAGTGGTGCCGCACCACCCTGCAGAAAGGAAAAGCCCGGGCGCTCGTCGTCAATTCCGGCAATGCCAACGCCTTCACAGGCAAAAGCGGACGGGAAGCCTGCAAGTTCACGGCACAAATCACTTCGCGGGCGGCTGGTTGCAAGCCGGGGATGTTTTTCTGGCATCGACGGGTGTGATCGGGGAGCCGCTCAAGGCGCAGGCTTTCGACGGCGTGATGGAAGGCCTGGTTGCGCGCGCACAACCTGGCGATTTTATCGCCGCCGCGCGCGCGATCATGACGACGGATACGTTTCCGAAGGTCGCGACCGCGACCGCAAAAGTCGGCAAAGCAAACGTAACGATCAATGGCATTGCCAAAGGCGCCGGCATGATCGCGCCGGATATGGCGACCATGCTGTCGTTTATTTTCACCGATGCGGCAATTTCGGGGCCCGCCCTTCAAACACTCCTGAAGGTTGGGACGACCGACACGTTCAATGCTGTAACGATCGATGGCGACACTTCCACATCGGACACGCTGATGATGTTCGCCACCGGCAAGGCGTCCGGCTCGCCGCGCATTACACGTGCCGCCGATCCGCGCCTGAAAGCCTTCAAGAAGGCGCTGCACGGCGTACTGGCCAATCTCTCCGAACAGATTGCGCGGGACGGCGAAGGCGCGCGCAAGCTGGTCGAGATCGTGGTCGAGGGTGCGGTCTCGAAAATTTCCGCCCGGCGTATCGCCATGTCGATTGCCAATTCCCCGCTCGTGAAAACGGCGATTGCCGGCGAAGACGCCAACTGGGGCCGCGTTGTCATGGCTGTCGGCAAGGCCGGTGAACCGGCCGACCGCGACAAGCTCTCGATCTGGTTTGGCGGCATTCGCGTGGCACACAAAGGCGCCCGCGACCCGGGCTACGACGAGGCCACCGTAAGTGCGGCAATGAAGAAGCCGGAAATCAGTCTGAAAGTGGCCCTTGGGCTGGGCAAGGGCCGCGATCGTGTTCTCACGTGCGATCTGACCAAGGAGTATGTCGCTATCAATGGCGACTATCGGTCATAGAATGCGCAGCTGTTGATGGCCGTCGCTATGAAAGTCGTTCTGGTTGCCGCGTGCGCGCTCGTGGACCCCGAGGGCCGCGTGCTGATCGCTAGGCGTCCAGCAGGCAAGCCGATGGCGGGATTGTGGGAGTTTCCCGGCGGCAAAATCGAGAGCGGTGAGCGGCCCGAGGAAACCCTGATCCGCGAGCTACGGGAAGAACTCGCAATAACCGTCAGCGACAATTGTCTCGCGCCCCTCACCTTTGCCAGCCACAGCTACCCCGACTTTCACATCCTGATGCCGCTTTATGTTTGCCGCCAATGGGACGGAACCGTCACTGCGACCGAAGGGCAGCGACTCGCCTGGGTGAGACCGAACAAATTGCGCGAGTACGAAATGCCTCCGGCCGACGTGCCTCTGATCGCCCACCTGATGGCACTCCTCTAACGCAATCGCTCGGGTTTTTCCCCGACCGATATTTCGGTGGTGTTCAGGGCGTCGGATAGTCGGCGCGCGGCCGAACCCGGCTTGAGTGACTTTTGCTGGCTCTCGTGCGGCGCCCAACCGGACAACCAGATGATTTCGAAACTTGCGCGCAAGCGACCATCGCTGAAGGCAAACCGCTCGCTGTAAATTTCGGCCATCCGTTTCGCCGTTGCGCGTTTTTAGCGGTTTTCGCCTGCGCTCACTCAATACATTGGTAGCACCCATGAGTCGCAGATCGCGCACCAAAGCGGACACGGAATCGTATCGGACGACCAGTCGTTCATTGTCGATCACTGGCAGGGCAAACCCCGCGCGCTGCAACAACGCACCGAGTTCGCGCACGTCGGCAAATGGAGCAATGTGCGGTGAGACTCCGCCTTCGATCTCGATCTCCGCGGTCGCGATGGCCTCGCGAAGCTCCGCCAAACTCTCGCCTCCGACCAGGGCGGCCAGCAGCAGACCATCCGGCTTCAGCGCGCGGCGAATTTGGATCAAGGTCCCCGGCAAGTCGTTGACAAATTGCAGAGCCAGCGCCGACACAACGAGGTCAAGCGACCCGTTCGCAAACGGCAACGCCTCATCGTCGGCCGCTACTTGCAAAAATGAATGTTCGCTCCCGAACGGAACAGCCATCGTCGAAACGAGGGCGCGCACCTTTCCGCTGGCTGCAAGCACCCGGCGCACTGCGTCGGTCGGCGTGCCTAGATCAACGGCGACATCGAATTGACGCAGCACAGCAGAAAGACGCTCGCCCAATTCCGATGCAGTGCGATCGAGCAGAAAAGTCGCAGGGCCGCTTGCGTGCCCGCGCTTGCCGCATGCGCAGTAGCTGTCGATCAAATATTTTGGGACCTCGGCGACATTGCTTTGTCCGATAGCGCGGCGGTGATCCTGTCACGACAAAGCGCGACCATGCTACAGTTCCAGCATGAACGAGCTTGTTTCGGCAAGGCCGGATGAACCGCAATCGTACGGAGCTCGCTTTCACGACGGCTTGCGGGAGGCGTTTCGGCTCGTCCCTTGATTTTGCCCTGCCCCGGCTGTGTCCGTCTTGTCGTGAGCCCCTCGGCGAAGGAGAAGGCCTTTGCCCGCAATGCTGGTCGAGACTCTCGCATATCGAGCCACCCTACTGCGCGCGGTTGGGCATTCCATTTGCGTACGACCCCGGGCCCGGCTTGCTGTCCATGGAAGCGATCGCTAATCCACCGGCCTACGACCGGGCGCGCGCCGTCGTCCGCTATGACGATGTCGCTCGCACGCTGGTACACGGCCTCAAATACAGCGACCGACTTGACCTTTCCCCCATGATGGGCCGGTGGATGGCGCGCGCTGGCCGCGAATTGCTGACCGATGCCGACGCGCTCGTTCCGGTGCCCCTGCATTGGCGCAGGCGGTGGGCACGGCGATTTAATCAATCAGCTGTTCTCGCCGGTGCGATCTCGGCGGTCTGTGGTGTCCCTATTGCACATAACGGACTCAAACGCGTCCGCGCCACGCCGCAGCAAGTCGGACGATCTCGAACGGAGCGAGCCGACAACGTTCAGGGGGCGTTTGTTGTCCCACCCGAAAACAGGGTCCAGATTGCTGGTCGGCGGCTGGTGCTGGTCGACGACGTGCTCACGTCGGGCGCCACGATCGATGCCTGCACGCGGGTGTTGTTGCGGGCGGGCGCCGCGCACATCGATGTGCTGGTATTCGCCCGGGTTGTGGCGCCCGCGCGCAGTCCCATATAGAAGGGTCTGCAGCATTGAAAAATCATGCCGACCGTCGAGATTTAACGACCCGTTATTGCCCCTTTTTCAACGCCGCCAAGGCTTTGCTGAAGCGGAAGGGTGTGACCTACAGTGAGATCGACGTCAGCCGCGACTGGGAGCGCCGGAACGAAATGATCCAGCGGACGAGCGGGCGCATGACGGTGCCTCCAGATCTTCATTGGTCCCGTCCATGTCGGCGGCAGCGACGAGCTGCACGCGCTGGAACGCGCGGGCAAACTGGACCCGCTTCTCGCCGGACGATGGAGCATCTCTATGAACGCCGGCAGTTTTAGCGCCGCGATGATCCAGATGCGCTCGAGCCTGACGCCCGGCGCCAATATTGACGATGCTGTACGCATGATCGGTGAGGCGAAGGCGGCTGGCGCGGACTACGTGCTTCACTCCAGAAATGACGAACATTCTGGCGGCCAAGCGCGAACAGCTTTTTCGCTGTGATCGCGGAGGAAGAATCGGACAATGCGCTAGCAACGTTGCGCGAACTGGCACGGCAATTTGGCATCTACATTCATATAGGGTCGTTGGCCATCAGGATTTCGCACGATAGAGCCGCCAACCGCTCTTTCCTTGTTGACCCAAAGGGCGATATCGCGGCGCGCTATGACAAGATACACATGTTCGATGTCGATCTTGCCGGCGGTGAGAGTTACTCGGGATCACGTAACTACCGACCGCGGCGACTCGGCGGTGCTGGCCGGATCTTCCGTGGGGACGACCTGGGACTGACGATCTGTTACGACCTTCGTTTCCCCGCCCTCTATCGTGCGTCTGGCCGAAGCCGGCGCCGACCATGCTGTCGATCCTCCCCTGCATTTACGAAGCAAACCGGCGATGCGCATTGGCACGTTCTTGTTCGCGCCCGTGCCATCGAAAACGGATTGCTTTGTTTTCCGCAGCGGCGCAGGGCGGCAAACACGAGAACGGCCGCGATACATACGGCCATTCACTGATCGTTGACCCCTGGGGGCGCATCATTGCGGAAGGCGGCACCGAACCCGGGGTAGTCATGGCCGGGATCGATCCCGCGGAAGTGACCAAAGCGCGAGCACGCATTCCGTCGCTGCAGCACGGCCGGCGCTTTGAAATCGTGGGCCGATAGCGGAACCTGCCCACCTGCATGTCGTGCGAGGGGCGGAATGATTCGCTACGCGCTCGTCTGCGAACGGGGCCACGAATTTGAAAGCTGGTTCCAGGATTCCGCTTCCTACGACAAGCAGGCCAAGCGCGGTTTGGTGAACTGTCCACAGTGCGGCTCGGCCAAGGTCGAGAAGGCAATCATGGCGCCGCGGCTGTCCAGGAACTGCAAAAAGCAGCGCACGCCCATCGAAGCCCCGGCTCCTGCGGCGGAGGCTGCAGCCCCGTGTGCCGGTACCGGTAGCGCCTGTCGCAATGATATCCCCGCAAGAGCAGGAATTTCGCTCCAAGCTCAAGGAATTGCGCGACCACTTGACCAAGAACGCCGACAATGTCGGCGCGAAATTTCCGGAAGAAGCGCGCAAGATGCACTACGGCGAGGCCGAGCACCGCTCGATCTACGGTGGTCCGCTTCGCCTGAAGAAGCTAAAGAAGCTTTCCGAGGAAGGTATCGAATTCCACCCCTTGCCGGTATTGCCCGACGAGCGGAACTAGTGCGGCCACACAGTAGCGCAACTCCAATCACCACCAGCACGATTCGAAAGCGTCGCGCTGCGACGTTGGCTGCTTGAACACGAAACGCGTCACCCCCTGCGCGAACAGAACCTCGACGAGGGCCAGCGTAGCGCACATTGGCCGCGGTTGTGATCGCGAAGGCCAGAAGCCAGAATTCCGATGCGAAAGCGCCCATGAACCCGGCGAAAAGTGACGGTCCTCCGCGCCGCGGCGATCGTCACGCAGGGCCACGGGGGCTCTCGCGGCACAAGATACTGGCGATAAAAACGCTGGCGCTGGATCACGCAAAACCAACCGTCACGGTAAAAGTCGCCGCTACCGCAAAGTTCGGCAGATGCAACGAGAGAAGCAATACGTAACCT
>ERZ1370068.8157-contig-7033_pt1 | contig 36399 bp, 36 predicted proteins | sample MGYA00561227_ERZ1370068 | MGnify/ENA primary metagenome ERZ1370068 (study PRJEB38410, sample SAMEA6850437) | metagenome | study: Metagenomic assessment of the ecological functions of the soil: analysis of the soil microbiota associated with the... | reverse complement strand
CCGTATTGCTCGCAAGCCTATCCAGTAACGCTCGGCACCTGACTTTACCATCACCAAACCCGCTGCCCTTGAGGTAGATGCCGAATGCCTTTGCGTGTTCACAGGAAACCCATCACTTGAGCGCACCACCCTGCATAGGCCCCATAAAGATGGGCTTTAACACCTCCCAGCCGTATCCACACTGCACTTCATCGAGGAACCGCGCCAGGTGGTCCTCCCAGGCACGGTACTGGGCGGTCGCCTGCCTGACCCGGAGAGGGCGTGCTCTGTGGACCTTGGCTTTTGCCACTCCTTAGACATCCCTCGACCATCCATCGCAAGATACCCGGCGCTTCGGCAGTCAATCCCTCCCTCGAGGACGGGTCCTGCTCTTCCTTGGGTATGGCGACCTCGAATGGAACTAGATGGACCGCTGCCAGATGCCCTCGTCAGCGCCGGTGATGTGTGGCCGATGATTCGTCGCCATGAACAATTTGAACTGCGGCTTGTAGGAAAATACTTCGCCATAGAGAAACCGGGCCGTAACCGGATCACTCGCCCGTGATCTGCTTCACCTGGGACTCGGCTGCGTTTACCGGCATCCGTCTCGTTAGTAGGTTAATGATACGCGTGCCATGAAGCCCTGCCAGGTCGTTCGGAATGCTCTCAAAAAAGCTGGACCAGAACGTGTTCAATTTGGCGTGTCCTTCGCGTAGTCACCTAGGGATCGTTCGTACTGTATTCAAGACAAAGCTTACCGTTTGCTCCTTGCTCCATAGAACACAAAAATGCATGCTCGCGGGCATCGCCGGTCGTAGGTATACCCGAGAACCCGTTGTGGTACGTGCACAGGTCCGTGTTCCGGCCAAAATGCGCTTTAGGAATGCATCCCACTGGGGCGCTTCTTGCTTGCGCATCATAGAGAACGGCGCGACCTTGTGATGAGGTCCTCCGGCCTATGCGGATGAAGGACGCCGAGCGTATGCCAGCGCGTTCTGGACAGTTAGTGCCCACGGATCGGCGTCCAGCACGCAGGTGATCGCGAGGTTGGGATCGCTTGCCGCCAATCGGATCACGGCCCGTAACCGTGCTACGTGTTGAGACCGGGGTGGCGTGCCTCGCAGACGTCGCCCTTGTGTCCCGCTCGGCCCATGAGTGTTTCGACGATCCGCTTGGCACAATCCATCGTCTTATCCAGCGTATCTGGTTCCCAGCATTGGCCGCTCCAGATGCCAACGCTTCCAGGGGGCAGATACCGAGCGTAGCTGATATGCGCCTCACGAAACGGTGAGCGTCCCAAGATCAAGATAGGGACGGTGGGTCCGGTGCGGGAGTTCGACCGGCTCCGATTGTCCGTTGCTGCCTTCGGCCTTTGCGACTGAGGTAGTGCTAGTACTGTACCACTCGGACTTCGCCTCCATCTATTCCTCCAAGAATCATTTGAATGTGAAAACCACATGTCTAGAAAGGTTCTCCCGAAACGGCCAACTTTCCCTCTTAGAACAGTAAGACCCTGGATAGAGGGGTCCGTGCGGTGCTTTTAACGTCTAAGGTCTCTTTTCTTGTGCTCGTCAGACCTCGGGATGAGTCCTCCTACCTCCTCGTCCAGTAGAGTTGCGGCCGGGGCTAGGCCTGGGAGGGCCAAGGCTCATCACCCTTCGGTCATATACCTTTCAGGGGGTATCTTTGTTGCACAGGAAGTGAGCCGGGCGGCACCCAATGCTCAAGCGCCCAGAGAGTTAATACCCACCTGCCCCCCCCAAAGCCAACCAACCTGGTCGAAAACCGGTAACCCCACCACATTCGCAATGAATTATGACCCTCGAGAAAGCAATGTCAGCGTGAATTGTGGCCCCCTTTCTGACACCCATATTAGTACACTTCTCGGCGATGATGACGACCTGACCTCTATGGAGAGGTGGAGTCAGTGAACTACTATCCTGAATCTCTCACGCCAGAGACTCTGGGGCCGCCTTTCAACAGAACGGCTCGACGGGTCTCAGGGTTCTCCAAGAAGCAGGCCGTCCAGGCATCCAAGGTCAAGAAGGGCGATATCTTCGTTCGTTACCCGGTCCGCGTCTCTCAGGTGGTGTTTGCTTGAAGTGCTGGATGGTCCTTTCGAGGACCGTACACCCGTCTCCCGCCAGCTCGATGATCCGTACATCATGCGCTTCCACGTCAAGCCCTCGTGATTCTCAACGATGCCTCATGCATACCGATCACAGCCGACGTTGTCTGAACCGCTCTCATTCACGCAGAGGGACCTTAGCCAAGAATACCGGGCTGGCCCTACAAGGCGCAACTGGTGGCCTCCTGCGTTTGATTGATGCCAAAGACGGCAACTTCCTGATCAGGATCACGCGCCAGAAGGCCACGCCAGTATCGTATCCGCTGTCTGCTAATGATCGCCGTCTTCCTACTAGTCCACATCCCGCCGTCAAAACCCCATCGGGCGATGGTTGCCAGGAGATTCCTACGAAGTCCGGAGGATCAAGAGGAACACCCCCCAGTTGCTGTGCGCGAGAATCCTCCCTGGGTCCAGGTCCCGTCTTGCAACCATCGGCGCAAAATGGGATTCGGCATCTGATGCCCACGTAACGACAGAACTCGTGTCCTGCCGAAGTACCAGAGACACATCATGGAGCCTTCGTCGAAGAGCTACCGTTCAACTACGACGAGAGTACGATTAGCACAATCGAACAGATTGACGTGCTTTGGTTGCGGGGAGACGAATTGTGTCGAGCGTTCGAAGTCGAGCACACGACGGCCATATTCCGCCTGTTAAGGATGTGGTGATCTCTTGGCTTTGCAACCTCAAATTATTAAACTACACATTGTGGCTCCGGACGATAGGCGTGCCTCAGTGATGCGCAATATCAAGCGACCGATATTTTCGTTCTGAGGTCCTTCAGTGGCAGCGTTCTACCTGTCCTACAGTTCGGTGGATCACCTGGCTCATCAACCTCACTTGAGTTACATGAACGACACGGTTCTAGAGACAATCGAGGAGTTTGCAGGGGACGAGAGTAGCGTGGCAGCATCGCCTTTCCACGCTGTCCTTGAGGTCACAGTGAAGACCTTTGTGGGTCGCCTCAGCGACCCGGAGTCGATGGCTTACGCGGTCATGGTGGTTCCCTTGTCGAGCCGCTTGGACAGACCACGTCTGATCTAACTGAGCGGGACGCTCGCCGAATCCTGATCGAAACTGGAGCAACCCAAGTATGCTCAAACCGTCCAACGGACCATGCTGGTCCTCCTCGGCACCTCCTTCGTAACTGTCACTGCACTCAACGTACTGACTCGGCGCTTATCAACCCTGAACTCAACGTTACAGCCCCTATGCCAACGTTCCCGTCGGGTTTCTGGGCTTCTCATTCCTCGACCGATTGTACTCTGTCGATTCACGTATCTGCACATTTTCATGGGCAATGGCTTCACCTAGAACGACAACGCATGATTTTCAGTCGGTCTCAAGTGACGACGATACCCGGGACGCCCGCACTCTTTTTCGATTGAACAATCTGGTGGCACGAATGTCGACAGCGCTTGTCTTCTACTGGATTGTACCGCTTGTCCTGACCGTGCTGACCTGGAAGGTAGGCCCTCACCACGATTGGTTTACGCTATTATCTCGCGGGCGGGGTCATTCTTCAGCTTCTGCAGTTGCGGCGCAGCCCAAACGAAGAGAACGCTTTAAACGCTATGTGTTGGGCAATCCTACTATTGCTGCCCTACTGCTGTGTGGGCGCCCTGGGCATGCCGATTTGCTTCACCGGCCTCTTAGACTTGGCGAAAGTAATCTGACAGGGCGTTTCTTTCCAGGCGGACCTTAGGTCCGCGAATGTGAACGAGGCCACTTTCGGTGGGCAGACCTTCCTTCGGAGCCAACCTCCATCAATCAACTCAGCCAGGCGACCAGTAGACAAGGCGCAACTCGCTCATGTCCGGCTAGACGAAGCATATCTCGAGTCTACAACGGCTAGAGATGCGCACCTGTGGTATACGACTTGAGGGAATCTGGGGTGCTCTGGGGCATTGCCAACTTTAGTGGCGCTCTGCTCGACGGCGCAAGTATGGACAGAGCGCTTCTCGTAGAGGTCGATTGCCTGGCTGTAAGTTTAGCGATTCGACGCTGAAGAGGCAGTGTTATCTGCGGTTAACATGAGGAAGGCTTCTTATGACCAACACAAGATTGATCAAGCGTATCTGATTGGGGTCGATTTGGAGGGAGGCACAGGCATCTAGTCAGCTTCCACGGAGCGTTCATTTCAGGGATAGTATTCGCGTGGAATGCCGACTTGACCGATAGCGATCTCAGTGAGGCTCGGATTGGGGCTGATTCGGGAGTACCCCAAGAACTGATGCCACTGTAGAGAGCCCCCTTCACGATGGTCATCGCAGATAATGGGACTCGTTCTCCACAGGGCTATCGTGCTGGGGTCGGTCTGTGGACGTTGAGAAAGGTGGCAAGAATGAGGGTGCTTTGTCGGAGCTGACTTCTCCGGTGCCAAACTGAAGGGCGCGAATCTCAGTAAGCGACCATTGGGGCGCACGAGGACTACAAGAGCGCAACTGAGAGAAGCCACACCCTCGATGAGAAGACACGCTCGCCCGAATATCTCGAACGGCCTCAGGTCATAATCTACGGGGCGAACTAGTTTCGGGACTAGGGAGAGCAGCTGATTCACCTTATCAATTTTCTCAGCCCGCCTTTCTTGCGCCAACCTCGCAGGGGCTTTGGGGTCGGGCCGGGGGGAGTTGTGACGGATGTGGCATGGCTCTGAACCTTGAGCGCGGATTCGGAAGGCTTTCACGATCGTCTCACTCTGTGTTTTGTCGCGGGATCGTTCGCCGTGCTGACTCGGTGAGTCCTGGGCTTGAGTGGTATCAGGCATGAGTCCCCAAGCTGAAAGTCTCGAGGGGTGTACGTTGTGGGCCGCGGTGTCATGAAGTTTCCCGATACCTCGAAGAGCGACATCAAGCGCATGCTCGATGACATGTCACCCGAGGCGCTCCAAGCGAGACTCCTGCTCTAGGATGGCCCTTCCGATGGGGCGAGCGGGCTGCACAGGAGAATCAAGCGAGACTGGATGAGGCCTGTTTCGCAAGTGGAAAGAGGCGAAGGAGACCTGTGCGACATCTTCTGGGTTCGATACCATCTTATTTGCTCATGTCCCAGCAACAATTGAAACGCCGTCCGTCATCTACTCACGTTGGAATCTGATGTGGATGGAGGTGCGAGGGCAGGCCACCCCTGCCATACCAAGGACGTACTGATGAGTTCGCGCCCAGGGTGGTGCTCGATGCTCTGCACCTACCCTTGATCTGGCCATTGGCAGCCGCGATTAAGTTGGCGGTCCCCTGGGTCTTCGTCGGCAGATGGATCATTCGGGGCTTCACCCCGCACTCCTTAGGGCTAAACCCTCCTTTGGGGTCTGGCCGGGGGCATTTGTGCCATACGTGGGCGGGTAATTAGTATCGGACCGGAATCGGCGTTCACCTCGCGCTAGATGAGCCCATCACCTGGTCTTAGCGACATGGAATGGCGTCGGGCTCTTCGCCCACCAATCGAGTTGGCGCCCCTATGGTGCACCCATATGACCTTACCCCTGCTCGTCGAGAAGAACTTAGAGACGATTCGGCACGTTGCTCACCTCGACGAACGCCGAATGCAAATGACGTCCAGGATCGCTCGCGCCTGGCCTTTGAAGTGTCGGAGGAACCCGCCCCCGGTACTGTCACCTTACACTCAGGGAGGCAGTCGACGCCGCGCCTGTCCCGGAGGCGTAAGAACGTGTCTTGCCCCGTGAGCCCCATTTCAAGCGAGAATCTCCCCCTCCTGCTTACGTCCCATAGGCTCACGTTCGGCGAGCCGCCGACTTGGCCGAATTGAGCCAGAGGTTGTCCTGAAGTCATAGAACTCTAGCTCGATCGTCATTGACGCCCCTTCCCCTGGCCCCACCGACTACCACGAACTCCTCCGCTTCGATCCGCTTGGGTACGCCAGTAGCTCCCTTTCTGGTCAGGAGCGCGACTGCTGCAAACCCGATCAGCGAAGGCACCGACACGTTTCAACCACCAAGTCTCCGCTCCAACCCGTCGAGTTTACGGGTCAGGTCTTCTCCAAGGTTGGCGTCTCCACAGGGACCCTCCTCATCGCGTCAATGGTCTCTTCCATTGAGCCTCTCTTATGGGGCTCGGGACACATTTTGAGAATAGCACCCATGTGGTATCGAAAATTTCACAATCACCAGACGCTTCAGGCCAACCCCTGGGGGCTTTGGGGTCGGGCCGGGGTATTTGTGCTGCACATGGCGGGTGGCTCTGAGAGTAGTCGGCGCACCAGGCAAAGCAACCTGGCAAAAAGGAATGCGGAGAGCCGTTCAGTGCGAAGATTGATCGCTGGGCGAGAGGGGATTTTACCCTTTCGACCTAGAGTCGGCTTAGCCTCACGGTGCCCGGTACGGCGAACACAGAGTCAGAAGCTCGGTGCCCAAATGGTGCCTATCAGTCGTTCCCTGGTAGTGGTCCCAATCGGTCGAGATGTGGCTTCTCGACGCTAAGTGGCGGAATCGTATAGTCTCAGGGGCAATCGGGAACAGTCCGGGGTCTTCCGTCGAGAGGCCCCAGAACGGACTTACAAGGCTGATGTCGCAGGTTCGAATCCTGCTCCGCCTACCATTTTTCCAGATACCCACGCCGCCCACCCATCCGTGACTACAGACCAGTGCCGGAATGGTGCCGGAAGAGCCCGGCGCCCCTCCCAGTCCGAGTTCGGACTTCACCCCTGCAAATCCCCGAGCTTCGCCGTGACAGCGTGCCCATCGACTGACGCTCCGGTTCGTCGAGGCATCATCGGGGTGGAAGGGATGATCGGTGCCCTGCTCGCACTCGCTGGTCGTCCTCGATATCAACACAGCAGCAAGACGATCCAGACCTGCAGCAGCCCACGGGCAGACATCAAGCGTCGAGCAAGGCGGAAGCGGGCAGGCCAGGGAACGTCAAGCCCAAGAGAAGCCGACGCGTCCTGGCCACAGGCACCTTCGTTCGGGTGAGCCGTGGCCGACCGAGGTTATCTACGATGCGTGGCGTCGGCGGCTGCCGGCGCTCGGGGAGCGTACAAGGCGTGTCGACACAAGGCGGCCTGGAGCGCGTCAAAGGCCAGGCGGCTTGAGTAGCAGCCGAACGTGGCTTGCACGGGCCCGCGTCCGGACCATCGGGTCGTCGACGCCCGTGATCAAGATCACGGGCAGGGTCGGCGCGCGGCCGCGGATGGCATCCACGACCTCCCAGCCAGATCATGCCGGGCAGGGTCAGGTCCGGTAAGCATGAGATCCCACGGCTCCCCCTCAAAGCGTCGCAGACCGCTTGGCCATCCGCCGCGAGGCCGCTCTCGTAGCCAAAGTAGTCAAGCGAGCGCCTGCACGGCACCGCGGACAACCGGATCAACCCTCAGTCGATCAGGACGCGAGGCGGGTACGTGCGCTAACGTCCACGGCGGCCCGCTGGTGCCAACCCTATGCCAGCGGATTCGCACCGGTATGTCCGTCCGTATGGCCGACGTGTACCGACGGACTGGCGCACTCGCGCCAGACCGCGTCCGCCCATTCTCCCGACGCGGCGAAGCGACCGCGGGTGCAGGTGGAGCCGGGTCCAGGCCGTGCGCCGCGCCGTCATGCTTGAATTGCAGCTCGTACTCCACGCACGGTCGGCCGCAGTGGGTTCTGCGCAAATCGTGCAGGGCATGGCTACCCCCAGCGCGCCCCAGGCGGGATCCGGATCGCGCAGAGGAAGTGTTCCGGGCTCTCATGACTTTCCGCGAGGGCGCGGAGCTTCCCCTCACTGGGAAGCACGTGATCGCGCTCGTGACAACACTCACTCCCACCGCTGGAAGTGTCGTGCTGTGGGAGTGTCGTAGCGGGTGCCGATGCCACGGGGCCGTGCGCCGAAAGGTCTACCGACGCGGCGACCCCATGGAAGGGCCCCCAGGGCTACCGCAGTCGCGTCCGGCCTGTCGAAAGCGGAAGCGCCGCTCGCGTCTAGCGGCGGCAGCGATAGGCGTGATCCAAGCAATCTTACACCCGAGGCGGAGCGACAAGCCAGACGTGATCCGTGGGATAACTGGCCACGAGTCGGTAATAGATGTGCTGCCTCGCGGCGAGCGAAGGACGAGAAGTAGCTCCGAAGCGCTTCCATCAGTGGACCCGGCAGCTGCGTGACACCACGCGCCGGCCGTCCGCGCTCGGCATGGGCCGACCACGGTGCCCGGTGGACCCCGGTCCTCACGCCCACGACCGACACCTCCGGGCGACTCCAGAGTCTCGCGCCCGCTTCCGATGTGGAGCACGCTGGTCCAGCGGATTCCACGCGAGACGATGCCCGCGAGCCGGGAACCGGAAGGGACTCACGCTTCCTGGATAGGCCGGACAGAGTGGTGCTGCTCCTGGGTCAGGTGCGCCGGCTTCACGGCACGAACGGAGAATCCTCGGCCCGCGCATGGGTTCCTCAGGTATAGTCGAGCCCTCCGGGTGATTCGCCAACGAGACCACGCCATCCCGACGGCGAGGATGGCGGCGACGCTCGCCAGGCCAATCCACGAAATGGCGGGCGCGACGTGCTCCGGATAGGAGCCAGCCCCGAGTCGGCCACCAACCAGAAGAGGGCGGCGTGAGGGGGAAAGGCGGCTGGCCAAGAGGCAGGCCGAGGCCGCCCATGGGAGCGGAGGGTGAGCTGTGCGTAGGCAGATGACCCAGCCGATCAGCAGGACGACACCGGGACGAAGACGGCGGCGGCGCCACTCCCACCCCGCGCGCGCCGCCCAAGCATAGTAGGAGTAGCGCGTGGGCGCTGTACGTGGTCCCCGGACGACCAGGCAAAGCGCGAAGGCGAACTGGCGACGAAAAAGCCATTGACCGGGAGCCGGTCTGTCACCGCGCCAGTGGCTCCGCATCGTCGTGCGAGTAGTTTTTCATTCGCCACGCGGACGGACTCCCCTCCCGGCTGGGACGTCTGGAGCTGGCAGCGGCTCGCGGCGCCGGGCCGGTGCCCGTCAGCCGGACTCCGCGACGCGCTCGCGCTCTACCTCACCGAGCGCGGCCGTCCCGGTCTGTGCGCGGACCCAGGAGGGGAGGGTTCCGGGCCCTCCCGCGCCGACCTCGGCCGCCCTGCCGCTCCGCGACGGTGCCGCGCGCTAAGGTTCCGGCGAGTGGCCGAGGGACGGGCCGGGGTGACGGGGACGGGCACCGGGACCGAGAATGGCGCCTAGCGCGATTCCCACGTTCGCCATGGGAATGCCTCATCGCGTTCCAGCCAATCGCCGCGACCGACTACCTGGAAATTCTTCTCCGACGGCCTCGACCAGCCCTAGCGAGCGGTTCGACAACTCGATGCCAGCTCGGCCCCGGGTTCTGCTGAGCTCGACACGGTGAGCCGCTTCTGGTTCGCTCTGCGTGGCACCGCCCCGGCATCGGCGCGTATCTGAATTTCTTCCTGCTCCGGCGATTTCATCTGTCAAGCATGACGACGCGTTTCGCCGCCTCCTGTCTCGAGTCGTTCCGTTCGATGGCGGATCTGTTCCACCAAACGGACCCGTTCATTCGTGACGTGACCGATTCGGGCCGGAAGAACCAACCGGGGGCATTTCGAGCGAACGCACGCGCGGCATATTGAAAAGCATCGCGAAGCGGCAACGAACGGCTTTCTTTCGATCCTGGATCTGGATGATGACGCATTTCGGTTTCGTAGTCTTCTCGAGAACGTGGAAAAGCAGTGTGGCGCGGTCACGCGACACAGAGAAGCAGCGGCACCTGGCTTTACATGAGCAAGGCCTATCGCCTCATGGGCGTTCCGTTTTCAGAAGATCGAGCGGCGATGGAACGCTTCGCCCGGGCCGTCGAGCACGAACACGCCAGGCGCCGTCGCCGAACGTCGAAAAGCGCACGCCCGCGATCACCGTTGTTTCTCGGCGAAACGCGATCGGCGTCTCAGTCAGGCGTGGCGAAGCTGATTTCCGCCAGATATGCCGCCCGAGGCCAGCAACGAGCGACTGTTTCGGAAAATCACTCGTAGCGTCGTTCACCCATTCGCCGCCCATTGACGACTGCGGGCGCTGACTACCTGGGCCGCCTGTTGATGAAGCAGGCGGTTGGCGAGCCGCGCAAGGCGGTTCCCGTAAACAACTGATCCTTGGCAAGGCAATGTCTTCCGCCATGGCACTGGCACGGTTCAGGCAGACTCCCGCGCATGAAATACCGACGCTGTGGCCGCACAGAACCGGCGATGCCCGGTAAATTCTGCAGCGGCATGCGCTACCAGTTCGAGTGGCGGGACGTGAACCCGAAGGATGTCCCTCGCGAGAACCAGGAAAGCCTGATGCCATGATCCATTGCGCTGCCGATCTGCGCATGGATCACATTTACCACAAGCTTCAGCTCCGCTGGATCAGGAACGCGCCCGCTGTCACAAGCACGGTTCCCGCCCAGATCAGCGGCGACGGTGTTTCTCCCAGCAGCGCCCACGCCAGCAGGATGGACGCGACGGGGCCGATCAGCGAGAGCACGCGCGATCTGCGATGGCAGGTAGTTGCTTCAGCAGCCACAGGTTGGCGATGAAACCGAACCCGCGCGATCACCACGCCCTGATAGAAGAGTGACGCACCCAGGCGCGGCGTCCAGGACCATGCATCGCGTTCCAGCAGCGCGCTTGCCGGCGCGAACACGGCCAGTGCCCAGCGCGAAGCGCGCGAGCACCAGCCTGGCGATGTGGATGCGGCCTGCCGCTCGTGCGCTGTAGACCTGGTGCTCGGCGAGCACCAACGCAGAGGCGAGGATGAGGAGGTCGCCGACGAGCAGGTCTGTATCTGATGGCGAGACCCCTGCACGAAGATGACCACGATGCCGGAGTAGGAGACCAGCGCCGCCAGCAGCTTCCGCCTCGTGAGCCGGTCTCCAGGGATCTGGAAGTGGGCGAACACGGCCATCCACACCGAGTATGTGGAGAGGACGACGGCGGCGTGGCTGGCCGTGGTCTTCTCGAGCCCGATGTTCATGGTCGCGAGCTCGAGGCAGAACATGACGCCCACGGCGAGCAGCGCGCAACGCCTCCCCCGCTTCGGGACGAGGTCCGCCCTGATCCACAGCGCCCACACCAGGACGGTCAGCGCCCCCAGCACGAAGCGGAGCCAGCCCAGCCTGAGCGGAGGCGCGTCCTCCAGCCCGAACTTGATGGCGATGCCCAGCCCGCTCCACAGGCCGGTCAGGAAGAGGGTGCGGGCAGCAGAGGGTGTGAGCGGGCCCATGTCGGGCTTCGACGGACACCCAGGGCTCCCGGCCGCCTCGAGCTGACGGAGTCGGGCCGGCGCGCGACGGTCAGCCGGTCTGGCGCCGGCGCGCGCGCCCGGTGCGAGGCGCCTGGCGCCCGGCCGCGTCCGAGGCCGCGGGCGATCGGGCCCCTCGTCGCTCCGGCGCGGCGGCGGGCGGGCGGGCTTTCATGCGCGGCTAGCGCGGCCTCGGCCTCCATCGGGCGGCCGAGGAGGAAGCCCTGCACGAGGTCGCAGCCGAGCGCGACCACGGTGTCCCGCTCGGCGGGCGTCTCGATGCCCTCGGCCACCACCATGATGCCGAACTCCTTGCAGAGCGCGGTCATGGAGGCGATGACCCGCTGCTTGACCGGCTCGCTGTCGGCGCTGCGCACCAGCGACATGTCGAGCTTCACCACGTGCGGGTTGAGCGCGGCGAAGCTGGTGAGCCCGGCGTACCCCGCCCCGAGGTCGTCCACCGCCAGGCGGTAGCCGAGGCGCCGGAGCAGCGAGACGCGCGCCCGGAGGTTCGGGACGTGCTCGAACGAGCTCCGCTCGGTGAGCTCCAGCACGACCGAGCTGCGCGTGACCCGAGAGCGCGGCCGCGGGCGACAGGAGCGCGTCGTCCGGTGAGCTCCTGCGCGTGGACGTTGACGAAGAGGGTCAGCGACGGGGACGCGGGCCAGGAACGCCGCCGCGCGGTCCCGCACCACGCCGCCCACCTCGTGCACGCGGCCCAGCCGCTCCGCCGCCTCGAAGAAGCGCGCCCGGGTTGGGAATGCTGAGCTCGTCCGTGCGGGTCAGGGCCTCGTAGCCGAAGACGGTGCCGTCCCCGCGCGCACGATGGGCTGGAAGACGAGCCGCAGCGTGTCGAGCGCGCTGGCGGAATCGGGTCTCGAGCCCCGCGCGGTCGGTCGGCAGCCGGTCCTCCAGTCCGATCGCGGCCAGCGCCTCGCGCTTGAGCCGCGCCATCCGGTGGAGCCGCGCCGCGTTCTCCACGGCCGACAGGAGATCCCGCTCCCGCACGGGCTTCTGGAGGTAGCGGAGGGCCCCGTGCTCGAGCGCCTCCACGGCCGTGTCCACGCGGGGGTGCCCGGTGATCAGCAGGACGGGACGTCGAGGTCGCGCGCGCGAATCTCCCGCAGGAGCTGGACGCCGTCGATGCCGGGCATGTCGATGTCCGACAGCACGACCTCGTACTGGTTCGGCGTCGACGAGGCCGAGCGCCTGCCGGCCGTCGGGCGCGGCATCGACCTGCCAGCCGGCCTCGGACAGCATGGCCACGAGCACCTCGAGCAGCGTAGCGCTCGTCGTCCACGATCAGCACCCGGCCGCGGGGACCTGGGCGCGGCGGCGGCGGCGTCCGTGTCTCGTCATCACGCGTGCCGTTCAGTGCACGGCCACGCGGATCGCATCGCCCGGCGCGACGAGCGCGCCTGAGGTCGAGGACGCGGCCGGAAGGCAGGGTCAGCCGGTGCTGCGTGAGCGGCACGGCGCGGAGCCGGAGCTCGAGCAGGGGCGCGCTCGGCGCCCGGTTCACGATCATGCCCGTCTTCGATCGCCCATGTGCCATCGGGCCCGAGCGGCGGCAGGCCCGGGGCCGACGCTCGGGAAGGCGGTCTCGACCAGGCGCAGCGGTCCGATCCCCCTCGACCGCGAAGCGTCGCGCGCACGGGCCGGCCCTCCGTCGAGTGGACATAGGTCGAGGCGCGATGAGCGCGCCCGGCTCGACAGCGCTCCTCGGCCACGACGCGCCCTCGGCTCCACGTCCGTGACGGTCAGCACGAGGCCGGGCTCCTGGCACCGAGCCGCCGCGCAGCCGGCGGCGAGGAGCGCGGCCCCGAGGACGCGTCTACTGCTGGATATTGCGCTCGCGATAGAGCCGGAGAGCGCCCGGGTGGAGGGGCACCGTCACGACGCGCAGCACCGTGTCGACGGTGAGACCGCTCACCGCCGGGTGCGCCGCCCGCAGCGCCGGGAGGTTGTCGATGAGGGCCTTGGTCAGCCCGTAGATCGCCGCCTCATCGGCGTTGTCGGTGGTAGGAGCAGGACGCGGAGCGACGGCGTCCGAGACTGCGGCGGCCTGGCTCGGGATACGATGCCTGGCGGGAATCTCGTCGAGCCAGTAGAACGGCACCTTGGCGATGAGGTCGGGCGATCTGCACGCGAGGCACCGCGACGAGCTGGCGCGGTCCCGTCGGCGAGCAGGTCTCGCACGAGCGCGCGAGCCCGCGCCGACCGTGAAGAACGCGCCGTCCAGCTGGCCGGCCTTCATCTTGGTCACGGCGTCGGCGGTATCGATGCGCTCCGCCGCCCCGAGGTCGGTCACCTTGAGCCCGTTGGCCTCCAGCAGCTGGAGCGCGTTCTGCTCGGTGCCCGAGCCCTCGGGCCCGAGCGCGACGCGCTTGCCCCGAAATCCCTCCACCGACGGTGACCCTCGGCGCCTTCGACGGCCACGACCTGAACGAACTCGGGATAGATCGAGGCGATCGATCGGAGATTCGAGCGAGCCTTGGCCGCGGAACGCCGGGAGCGTGGTGCCCTCGTGCGCGTAGAAGGCGATGTCGTTCTGGACCAGCGCGCAGCTGGACCTTGCCGTCCCCGAGGAGCTGAACGTTGGAGACCGAGGCCCCGGTGGCCTCGACGGTCAGGGGCAGGTCCAGGCCGGGCGTCTCCCGAGCGATCTTGGCGATTGCTTCGGCGATCGGCTGGTAGATGCCGCCCACCGCCCCGAGGCAATGGAGTTGGGCCGCACCGCGGAGCCGTGGCGCAGCCGGCGGCCGCGAGAGCCAAGAGCGCAGCGAGCGAGTGCGACGGGACCTGCCCGGTGTCCGACGACGCATCGGTGGACCTCCTCTGAGGCCCGCCGCCCAGGAGCCAACTGGCGGAGCAGGCCGGGCATTAACGCCAGACCGACAGGGAAACAGCCTCCGGACGAATACCCCCGTCGACCGGGCCAACATGCTACCACGGGCGCCACGGCTGGAGCGCCGCATCTAGGGAGGCGGGAGGCCCGGCGGGAGGAATCGGTTTATCCTCTGTGGGCGGGTCGGACTGACACGCCGGGAGGGCTCCATGGCCGCCGAGTTCCGTACCAAGACCTGTTGCCGCTGGGCGAGGACACGACGCCGTACCGCCTGCCTGACCCGGGCCGGCGTCTCCGCCCTGCGAGGCGCGCGGCCGCCGTCTTCCTCGAGGTGGCCGCCGGACGTCCTCGCCGAGCTCAGCCGGGCGGCGATGCGCGACATCGCGCACCTCTTCCGGCCGGCCATCTCCAGCAGCTCGCGCGACATCCTCCGACGATCCGGAGGCGTCGCGCGAACGACCGGTTCGTGGCCCTCGAGCTGCTCAAGAACGCGTGCGTCGCCGCCGGCGGCGTGCTCGCCGTCCTGCCAGGACACCGGCACCGCGATCGTGATGGGCAAGAAGGGCCAGCAGGTGCTCACGGGCGGCGGCGACGAGGCGGCGATCGCGCGCGGCGTCTTCGACGCCTACCGCACGAGGCAACCTGCGCTACTCGCAGCTCGCGCCGCTCGACATGTTCCGACGAGGTCAACACCGGCTCGAACCTGCCGGCGCAGATCGAGATCCACGCCGTCCGCGGCGACGAGTACAAGTTCCTGTTCATGGCCAAGGGCGGCGGCTCGGCCAACAAGAGCTTCCTCTTCCAGGAGACCAAGGCGCTCGCTGAATCCCCAGAGCCTCGCCGCAGTTCCTCGAGGAGAAGGTCCGGTCGCTCGGCACCGCCGCGTGCCCGCCCTACCACCTGCGCCGTGGTGATCGGCGGCACGTCGGCGGAGTACACGCTCAAGGTCGCCAAGCTCGCCTCGGCCCGCTATCCTCGACAGCCTGCCGACCGCGGGCAACGAGCACGGCCGCGGGTTCCGCGACCTCGACCTCGAGGCCCAGGTCGCACGACATGACGCGGCGGCTCGGCATCGGCGCCCAGTTCGGCGGCAAGTACTTCGCCACGACGTTCGCGTGATCCGGCTCCCGCGCCACGGCGCGCTCGTGCCCGGTCGGGATCGCCGTGTCGTGCTCGGCGGACCGCCAGGCGCTGGGCAAGATCACCGCGGGACGGCGTGTATCTCGAGCAGCTCGAGACGACCCCGCCCGCTTCCTCCCCGACGTGGACGAGAGCGCGCTCCGCGGCGACGTCGTCCGGCTCGACCTCAGCCGGCCGATGGCCGAGGTGCGGGCCGAGCTCTCGCGCCATCCGGTGCGCACCGGCTCGCGCTCACCGGGCCGATGATCGTGGCGCGCGACATCGCGCACGCCAAGATCAAGGAGCGCCTCGACGCGCGGCGAGGCGATGCCGGCAGTACATGCGGGACCACGTGGTCTACTACGCCGGCCCGGCGAAGACGCCCGAGCGGCTACGCGTCGGGCAGCTTCGGACCCACCACCGCGGGCGGCATGGACGCCTACGTCGACCTCTTCCAGTCGCGCGGCGGCAGCCACGTCATGCTCGCCAAGGGCAACCGCTCGCGCGCGGTGACCGACGCGTGCCACCGCCACGGCGGTTTCTATCTCGGCTCGATCGGCGGACCGGCCGCGCGCCTGGCGCAGGACTTCATCCGCAAGGTCGAGGTGCTCGAGTACCCCGAGCTCGGCATGGAGGCCGTCTGGCGCATCGAGGTGGAGGACTTCCCTGCCTTCGTCGTCGTCGACGACAAGGGGAACGACTTTTCGCCCGCCTCGGCGTGACGGCGAAGGGACCGAGCGCCGCTCGTCTCAGCGCCGCGTCGCGCGCGCTTCCGCAGGGCGGAGACGGAGTCCGAGGAGCGCGAGCGCGCCGAGCACCGGATACAGAACGAGGAGGTCCACCCGGATGTTGCACTCGCCGGAGCAGAGGACGCGCGCCTTCCATGGCGTGACTCGTACGGAACGGATAGAAGCCGCAGGCGACGGCGGGCCACCAGGACGACGCGCGGCGCCGTGACGAGGCCCAGAGCTCCGAACGAGGACGGCGCCCGGAAGGCCAGCGAGCCAGGGTTGACCTGACGAGGATCGCCATCGGACCGGTAGAGCGCTCTCCATCGCGGATCGCCTTCGCCCCTACAATAGCCGAGCGCGCCCCCGGCGAGCACCGCCGAGGGGACCAGCCGCGCGCGCAACGAGGAGCGCTCATGTCCGACGTCGTGCTCGCAGGCGGTCGCGTGGTGGACGGAACCGGCAGCCCGTGGTTTCGCGCGGACGTGGGAATCCGGGGCGACCGGATTGCCGCGGTCGGCGCCCTCGGCCGCGCCGAGGCCCGGCGGCGGCTCGACGTCGCCGGCCGCGTCGTCGCGCCGGCTTCGTGGACACGCACGTTCATGCCGACCTGCGCGCTCTCGCGCGATCCGCTCCACGAGGCGGCGATCCGCCAGGGCGTGACCACGTACCTCCTGGGCCAGGACGGCTGTCGCCATGGCGCCGGCGTCCCCGCGACCCTCGCGTACATGCGGCGCTACACGGCCGGGGTTCAGCGGGCGCTTCGAGGTGGCGGAGCCCTGGTCGACCATGGCGGAATACCTCGCGCGCTTCGACCGGCGCGGCCGTGAGCGTCGCGGTCCTCATCCCGAACGGCAACGTGCGCATGGACGTCATGGGCCTCGAGACCCGGCCCCCACGGCGGACGAGCTCCAGCGCATGCGCCGGATCATCCGCCAGGGCGATGGAGGAGGCGCGGTCGGCATCTCGAGCGGGCTCGACTACATCCCGAGCCGCTACGCGCAGACGGACAGAGCTCGCCGGAGCTCTGCCGGGAGATCGCGCCCTACGGCGGGGTGTACGTGACCCACATGCGCGGCTACTCGCCCGACAACGTCATCGGCGCCATGGACGGGTGTTCCGGATCGCGCGGGAGGCCGGGCGTCGCCGCCCTCATCTCGCACTTCAACAGCCGGGCCGACCTCGTGCTGCCCCACTCTCGACCGGGCGCGCGCCTCGGGCTCGACGTGGCGTTCGACCTCTACGGCTACCTCGCCCGGCTCCACCATTCTCGGGATGATCGCGCTGCCGCCCTGGGTCCAGGAGGGCGGGGCCGACGCGACGCTGGCCCGGCTGAGCGATCCCGGCCGTGCGGGCCCGGCTCCGGGCCGAGGGCTTCTCCGGCCCCGCGTGGTCCGCTCGACGAGGTGCGACTCAGCTACGTCGAGGCGCCCGCCTACCGCAGCGCTGACGAGGGCCTGACGCTCGGCCGAGGCCGCTTGCGCCGCGCGACCGGGCGCGCCGGCGCCGACGCGATCGTGGACTTCGTGTGCGACGTGCTCGTCGCCTCGGCGCTGGCCGTCGGCTGCGTGGTCGCGCACCAGCAGCGCGCACGGAGGGCGACGTGACCGCGCTCATGCGCCATCCGGCCATGATGGGCGGGAGCGACGGCATCTTCGCGGGCGGGCGGCCGCATCCCCGCGGCTGGGGGTGCTTCGGCCGCTATCTCGGGCACTACGTGCGGGAGCGCGCACGTGGACGCTCGAGGAGGCCGTGCAGCACCTGGCCGCCCATCCGGCGCGGCGGCTCGGGCTCGGCGACCGCGGGCTCGATCCGACCCGGCATGGCCGCCGATCTCGTCGTCTTCGACGCGGACCGGATCGGCGACCGCGCGACGTACGCGAGACGGGCGCCAGCCCGCCGAGGGCATGGACCACGTGCTGGTGAACGGGAGAGCTGTAGCTGCTGGAGGGCCAGCGGACGCCGGCGCTCTCCGGGCCGCGCGCTCCGGCCGGCGCGCGCCTGAGCTCAGCGGGCGGCTGGGGCCTGCCGCGGCGGGCGGCGGCGACCGTGCTCGGCGGCTCGAGCACGGAGACGTCGGCTCGCCGCGGGCCGGCGCTGGAGCCGGCGCGACGTCGAACTCCGGTCCGCAGCGCGCCGATCAGGAACCGCGCGCGAGCTCGGCGTCGCTCCCGTGCGCCAGGACGGGGTGGAGCCGGTCCTCGTAGCTGAAGACCTCCCGGTTCGGCGCGTTGCAGGTGCGGCCGCCGCCGGTCCATGAAGGTGGACTCCGCGTCCGGGAACTTCCGGAAGGCCACCTCGCCGCGCCCCCAGCCGGCGTCCAGCACCACGCCCTCGAAGCGCTTGAAGACGAGGCCGCCCTGGGTCATCGCCGTCATCGACCGGCGCCTCCTCGATGACGGCGCCGGTCATGCGACGGATGAACCCCGACGCGTTGATCTCCACCACGCGCCCGGGATCCAGGCGAACCGTGACCACGCCGCCGCGCGCCTGCAGGCTCGAGCTTGAGCCATCGCGGCCGCGGGAAGAGGAAAGAAGGCGCGCGCGTCCCGGAGACGGCGGAGTCTCGGTTCGACGACCGGCTGAACCGCTCGTTGACCAGGAACTGGCCGGCGGCCATGAACGAGTACGAGCGCTCGCGTTCGCGCTCTCGTAGGAGGCATCGACCAGGATCGAGCACGAGCCGCCGCGCTGGGACGCGCTGCCCGCCGGGAACTTCACGATCAGGCATGTCTGGTGCGGTTCGGCCCTTTGATGCCCTTGGGATTCCAGGTGTCGAGGTGTGGACACACCGGGCTCTGGCGTGGCGGGCCCGGCCGCCGCGCCACGACCGGCGCGACGAGCAGCATCATCAGCGCCAGGATCGGGACCGCGCGCCGCGCCATTCTCGCTGGCGCGGGGCGACCTCACCAAGACCGCACGCCCGTGCGGCGCGACCCGCCGGCTCACTACGCTCACTACGCTCAGCATAGCCGCGAGGCCTTCGGAGTGCCAAGCAGTCCGACACCCTGTCACCGGCGAGGGCCGCGCCGGCTGAGGAATGCGTCGACACGGCCGGGCTCAGATCTCCAGCACGACCTTGACGACGCCGGGGGCACCGCGGGAGAGCCGATAGGCCTCGTCGAACCGTTCGAGCGGCAGCATGTGCGTGATGAGCGCCTCGCGTGTCGACCCGCCCGGCCGCAGTAGGTCGAGGGCCGCCTCCCAGGTTCCGGTGGAGCGGCACGGCGCCGATCACCTCGAGATCGCGCATCATGATGTCGCTGGGGCGGATGCTCACGGGCTCGTCGGAGTAGTAGCCCAGGACTCCGACGCGCCCACCTGGCCGCACGGCGCGAGCGCGGCCGCGAAGGCGGGCGGACTGCTCGAGCATTCGAGCACCACGTCCGGGACGACGCGGTTGCGTGCGAGCGCCGCGGGCGAGATCCTCACGCGCGACGTCCAGCGTACCGGCCGCGCCGAGCCGCTCGGCGAGCTCGCGGCGCTCCAGCCCGGGGATCCGCTTGCCAGACCTCGCGGGCGCCGGCGGCGCGGCACGCCTGCATGGCGAGCAAACCGATCGGTCCGGCGCCCAGTGGTGAGCACCCGATCGCCTGGCCCCACCGCGCGCGCGGCGCACGCCGTAGAGCGCGACGCCGAGCGGCTCCGGCGAGGGCGCGCCGCCCGGAGGCGACGCCGGGCGGCACGACCCGGACGCTTCGGGCGAGGGTGACCAGATAGTCGGCATGCCCGCCGTCGAGACTGAACCCGAGCTCGTCCATCCGACGCACAGGTTCGGCCGGCCGGCGAGACAGGCCGAACACTCTCCGCACGTGACGAGGTTGTCGGCAACGACCGGCCGGCCGACGGAGCGTGGAACGTCGCCGGGCCTCCACGACCTCGCCGCTCCACTCGTGGCCCAGGACGATCGGATAGCGGGCCTGATCCGGCATCGTCCCATCGATGAGGTCGAAGTCGGTCGCGCAGCAGGCGCTGTAGCGGACGCGCACCAAGACCTGCTCGGATCCCGGCACGGGTCGCGGCCGACGCTCGAGGGCCATCTGGTGCGGACCCCGGACGACGACCGGCGCGCATGTCCGCGGCGGACGCGGGCGTCATGGCGGCGCGTCCGCGGGGAAGAAGCGGACATCCCCGGCGGGAAATGGCGAACCGCATGGGCTGTCTCCTCCAACATCGTCACTCCGGCCGGTTGGCTTGTGGATGTCGGCTACGATCAGGGCCCCCGCCCTGGTACGGATGCGGCGGAGCGGAGCACGGCGCCGAGGAATTCCGCGCCGACCAGCTGCCCCCTCTCCGGTGCCGCCCGCGGCCGGCGCGTCGGCCGCGATGAGCTGGACGGCCTGGCCGGAAGACCGCCAGCACCCGAGGCCCGGGCAGGTCCGTCTCGCCTTCGAGGCGCCCGCCGGCGGTCTCGACGCGACACCCGGTGCCCTGACCGGGCGAGGATGGTCCCCGGGAGCGGCGTTGCTCAGCCCCACGAACTGGGCCACGAACGCGGGTCCGCGGCTCCGCGTATATCGTCCACGGGCGTCCCAACCTGCTCGACCCGGCCCCGCTTCCATGACGGCGACCCGGTCGGACACCGCGAGAGCCTCCTCCTGGTCGTGAGTCACGTATAGCGTCGTGATGCCGAGCTCCCGCTGGATCCGCCGGATCTCGCCGCGCATGGTCACCCTGAGACGAGCGTCGAGGGTTCGACAGGGGCTCGTCCATCAGCAAGAGTCGCGGGCGTACGACGAGCGCTCGCGCGAGAGCCACCCGCTGCTGCTGACCCCCGGAGAGCTGCGTCGGCATGCGCGCGGCCAGGTCGCCCATCTGCACCAAGTCGAGCGCTCTCGCGAACACGCCGGCGCGAGTCTGGGCACCGGGACGCGACGGGCGCGCAGTCCGTAGGCGATGTTCTCGGCCACCGAAAGGTGGGGAAGATCGCGTAGTTCTGGAAGACCATGCCGATGTCCCGCGCGTGGGCCGGGCAGCGCGTCGAGGCCGGGCGCCGTCGCAGACGATCTGGCCCCCGTCCAGCTGGGCGAATCCGGCGACACAGCGGAGGAGCGTCGTCTTCCCCGCAGCCGCTCGGTCCGAGAAGCGTGAAGAACTCCCCGGGGCCGGCGGTCACGGGAGACGCCGTCCAGCGCGAGCTGATCGCCGTAGCGCTTGACGAGTCCGGACACCTCGAGCCCGGCGCCCATGGTCACAGGCTGCCGACGGCCCGCTCGCCCAGCGCCCAGTTCACGAACAGCACCGGGACGAAGACGGCGAGGAGAAGGAGAGGTGGACGCCGCGGCGGCCGCGCCGAAGTTGCTGCTGCTCACCTGACGGTAGATGACCACCGTCACCGTCGACCAGGCCGCCGTGTAGAGGAAGATGGTCGCGCTGATCTCCGTGATCGTCTGGACCCAGGTGAGGATGGCGCCCGGAGACGATTCCCGGAAGCATCAAGCGGGCGGCTCACACGGGCAGAACGTCCGGAGAGGCGGCACACCGAGGCTCACGGAGGCCTCTTCGACCGCCGGATCGAGCTGGCTGAGGATCGCCGCGCCCGCGCGGACCGAGTAGGGGAGACGACGCACCCAGTAGGCGAGCACGAGGATCGTGGCGGTACCCGTGAGCACGAACGGCGGCGCATTGAAGGCCACGATGTAAGCGATGCCGACGACCGTGCCGGGATCGCGTACGGGAGCATCACCCGCCGAATCGAGCGCGGCCGCGACCGCCGAGCGGCGGCGCACCACAGATACGCGATCAGGGTTCCGGAGCCCGACGCCGAGCACGGTTCGCAACGCCCGAGAGCACGAAGCTGCTGACGAGCGCGCCCGGCACGTTGAACAGGACCTCCCGATAGTTGCCGAGACTGAAGCGCGGGTAGAGGACGGGCCGCGGGCCTCGAAGAACGACGTGATCGCCACGACGATCGCGGGAACGAGCGACAGGCCGACGACGCCATACGCGTACCCTGACGAGGAGCGTCCGCACGAGCGGCCGCGGCCGGATCTGCGGTGCCGGGGCGCAGCTGGCTCATGGCGTAGCTCCGCCGACCGGTCAGCCACCACTGCAGGACCAGGGAGGATCGAGGTGCAGAGGACCAGGATCGTCGCGGCCGCGCTCGCCAGCGTGGGTGGGCCGCCCATCTCGTCCACGAACAGGCTGTACACGATCGTCGGCAGGACCTGGTAGCCCTCGCCGATGATCATCGGCGCGCCGAAGTCGGCGAACGCCGTGAGGGAAGACGAGCAGAGCTCCGCCCAGGATCGACGGCAGGAGGACCGGGGCGGTCACCGTGCGGAGCGACGCGCCCCCGGCGCGCGCCGAGCCCGGCCGCCGCCTCCTCGAGCGAGTGATCCAGTGTCCGGAGCCCGCTCAGCAGCACAAGGAGCACGAGCGGGTACAGGTTCAGGGTCAGCGCCAGCACCGATGCCCGTGCATTCCGTAGATCGTCGGTAGTCGGATCCCGGCCGCCTGAAGGCCTGGCGACGTAGCCGGCGCGGCCGAGCAGCAGGATCCACGAGTAGGCCCCGATGAACGGCGGCGACACGAGGGGGGAGGATCGCGAGCGTGCAGGAGGAGGAACGCGCCGGGCATTGCGATGCGGGCAACGATCCACGCGAGGGGAGCGGCCACGAGAAGGGAAGCGGCCGTGACGAGCGTGCTCACCAGGAAGGAGTGGCCGATCGTCCGGCTGTAGTAGCGGTCGTCCGAGGAACTCCGCGTACGGCGGAGGGTGAACTGCCCCTGGGCGTGACCACGCTGGCCACCAGCAACTTGCCGAGCGGCACGACGAGGAGGCGCCCAGACACCAGAAAGCCGAGCCCGGCGACGCCGTCCCAGGCGTCGAGCCGCCCCATGGCGACGTCGCCGGACCCTCGGCGTCATTTCACCCGGACGATGATGTCCTGCCAGCGCTTGATGAGGGTGGCGTAGCCCTGGCCCGCCCATTCCATGTCGTAGGGCACCGCCTTGATCGCATCGATCGCCGGGAACCCTCCGGCGCCGCCACGTCGGTCCGCGCCGAACGCAGGGCGAACTTCCTGAGCGAGCAGGTCCATGACTTCCTGCTGAGACGGCGTGAGTCCATGAAAGCGCCGGGCCGCCTTCGGATGCTTTGCGCCCTTTAGGATCGCGTTCGCCGTCGGGCGGGATGGAGGTGCCGTCCTGGGGATAGATGACCCCGACCGGCGCGCCGCCCTTGACCTGGCGCATTGCGGCGTCCTCGTAGTGAGCCCAGCCTGGTACTCCGCCGTCGGCGACGCCCTTGGGGACGCGGCTCGACGAGGGCAGGATCTTTGCGTTCTTCACGATGTCCTCGACGACCTTCCAGCCGGCGTCGTTGTCTCCGAACACGGTGAGGAGGGTCGCCAGGATCGTGTAGGACGAGCCCGACTTGTCGGCGGCCGCGTAGGCGATCTGATCCTTCCAGCGAGCGTCGGCGAGGCTTCGCCACGTCTTCTAGCGCCTCCGGCGGCGGGCAGGAGCTTCGTGTTGTGGACGATGACCATCGGCGTCACGTTGTTCGGCGCGATGCGGCCGCCCGCCATGCCTTTCTTGTAGATGGCCCCGTGATTTGGCGTCGTCGGCCACCGTGTAGGGATCGAGGAGATCGGCGTTGGCCGCCATGCCCTCCGCGCCGAGCGCCCAGGAGGACGTCCCCGAGCGGATTCGCCGCTTCGGCCCGCGCCCGCTTCAGGATCTCGCCGGTGCCGGCCTCGACAGAAGCTGACCTTGATCCCGGCCTCTTCCTCGAACATCGGGCCGATCGCCTGCACGATTGTGCTCTGGCGGCCGTGTAGACGACCACCCGCCCTCGTCCCTGCGCCTCCGCCGGGCGGCTGCCGGGCGCCAGCCCGCGGTCAGCGCCACGACGACGCCCCGACGATCCCGATCACTCTCCGTCGCATGTCGATTCTCCTTCTCACGCCGTCAGGCGTGAACCATGCCGTTCTGGTCGATGTGTCCGACCGAGCGAAAGCCGTGATACGGGACCGCGGAGCGTCTCGCATTCGAGCGGCGTCGCCCGGCAGAAGCGTTCGGTGACGGCCAGCGGCCACCGCGCGATCCAGCTGGTGAGGCCAGCCCGTCCAGGGGCTCGAGGGCCACGTGGTGGATGGCCGCGCCAGCCGCCGTAGACCATCCAGCACCACACGACGGGAAGACGTCGCGCGGGAAGACCAATCCGAACCCGGCCTCCCGCACGGGGTCGGTCAACGCCACCCATCCCGCCTCGAGGGCCGTGACGTAATGTCCTTCACACCAGCCCTGGGTCGCCGCCGGCACCGTCCGCATGTCATGAGGTCCGCCTGCGCGCCGGCGCGGCTGGCCAGCGGTACGCCGTGCCCACCGGGCCGCACGCCCGGTGACCGTGGTGGCTGACGATCGCCTGGCGCCCCGGCACATCGATCCGGTAGCCGGCCTCCCACCGCGAGACACGGGTGGATCCCCAGACGAAGTCGAGCGGCCGCGTGCCGAGATTGGTGAGCCGGTGACGGAACCGGACGACGGGCGCGTCGCCGTCGAGGCTCACCCACCGCTCCATGCGCGCCGGCGCGATGACCGTCGTCCGCGCGAGGTGGACGGTCCGCCGGTCAGGCCCCCGTCGATTCGACGCTCCAGCTCCAGGGCAAGGACCACAGCTCTCCCAGGTAGGGATAGGTTTCCCTGATAGATGCTCACGTCGCATGTCGGGAACACCTCGTCCCAGCCGCCGGACCACCAGTCGTCGAAGTTCTGGCCGAAGACGGGGCGTCGCGGCTCCAGGCGCGGGTTATGCCAGAGGATCGCCGCGATCGAGGCGCCTTGTCCACCAGCGCGTGGATCTTGGCGCCGAGCTCGGGGAGGATCACCAGGCGCAGCCCGCGTTCTCGAGCACGAGGGCCTGGAGGCCGTGGTACTGCCAGTGAGGGTCCACGCGAACCGGCGCCAGCTCGGCTCCTCCCACCGTCCCGGCTCGCCGGCGGGGACCGCAGGGCGGCGACGGCGTCGTCCACCGCAACAGAAACGTAATACTCCGCCAACGGGCGGCCCTGGCGGTCTAGGCGCGGCGCGCGCGGCCCTCCGCGTAGACGAGGAAGAGCCCGCTCGCCACGATGAGCATTGCGCCGACCCACACGCCCGCGCCGGGCAGCTCGCCGAACGCCAGGTACGCCTGCCGATGGCCGCGCCGACGAGCTGGAGGTAGGTGAAGAGGCGCCACGACCGACGCCGGCGCGCAGCTGGTACGCGCGCGCGGTCAGGTAGTGGCCGAGCCCGCCCCAGAGCCCGAGGCTCAGCAGGATCGCGACGCTCGCCCCACGACGCGCGGCGGCGTCCACGCGAGCGGCACCACGAGGCCCGAGCACCACGGTCCCCACAACCGCGGCGTAGCCCGACGGTCGGTCTCCGGGGATCCGCCGCGACGACGCGCCGGGTCGAGGAGGTCGTAGAGCGCCGAGGCGGCCGCGCTTCCGAGGACCAGGAGGGACGCGAGGTTGGCGGTGTCGGCTCCGGGCCGCGCGACGACGAGCACGCCCGAGGAACCCGATCCGCGACCGCCACCCAGCGCGCGGACCGACCCGCTCGCTCAGAACGGGTCCCGCCAAGCACGCGCGATGAGGCAGGGCGTCAGCTGAACGAGATGGCCGCGGCGGTCGCGAGCGCGACGAAGCCGATCGCGGTGAAGTAGAAGAGCGGTGGAGGCGAGCAGGAGCACGGACCGGATGAGCTGAAATACGAGGTGCTGGGTCCTCGAAGAGCTGGAGCCCGTGCCGCGGCGCGAACGGCGGCGATCACGAAGAGCGAGGTGGCCCAGCGTCGCGCACCCAGACCAGCTGGATCGTCGGGAATCTCGCTGCGGAGCGACTTGACGGCGACGTTCAGGATGGAGAACGCGATCGCGGCGCCGACCATGTTCACGAGCGCCCGCGTCACGCTCTGGGGCTGGTCCACCACGCCTCCTTCGGAGCCTCGCCCGCCGGACTCGCCCGGATCCTAGCGCGTGGCCTCGCCGACGGTACCCGAGCGCCGCCCGGGTGTCCAGCGGCACGGCGCGGCCTGCCCGGCGGTCGATGGACCGGGCGGGGTCAGCCGGCCCGGCGCGCCGTCAACCGCCGGGCGGGGGCCCGGCCTCGGCCCCCGTCTCGCCCTCCAGGATCTCGATCTCGACCAGCGGGCTGTCGCGAACCCACGCGCTCCAGGTCCGCCGCGCGTCCCAGCCGGTCGAGGAGGCGCGACGAGGACGGTCCGGCGCGGAGCCGGATCCACGATGGGCGTGGCGCGGGCGGACAGGTCGGCGCGCACGGCGCCCTTCAGATGGAAGGTGAACCGGGGGTGCCGCTGGAGGTTGGCGTACCAGCTCGCGGGTCCCGGCGTGCCGGTGAGGTAGAGCCGGCCGTCGAGGTTGTGGAACCACATCTCGATCCGGTGCGGCGCGGCCGGTGGTGCGCCCGGTTGTCGTGATGTCGATGGTGCGCTCGGTCCTCGAGGGCGCGCCGGATTCGCGCGTTCCATCGCCCTCAGGATGCCGGGCCCGGAGGTCCCCGTGCGTAAACCCCGCGCCGTTCGGCCTTGCGGCGCGCCGGTGGTCGTGGAATCCTTCCGGCGCGGGTGCTGCCCGAACAGGGCGCGCCGAATGCGGAGGAGATGCCATGACGTCGACGGCCGTCGCCCGCGAGATCGAGCGGCTACGAGGCGAAGACCCCCAAGTCCCGGGCGCTCCAGGCCGAGGCCGAGCAGGTCCTGCCCGGCGGCAGCTCGCGCGGCACCGCCTACTTCGCGCCCTATCCATTCTTCGCGGACCACGGCGATGGCCACTACGTCTACGACGTCGACGGCAACCGCTACCTCGACTTCATGCTGAACGCGACGACCCTCATCGTCGGGCCACGCGAATCCGATGGTGGTCGAGGCGCTGGGCGAGCAGACCTGCAAGGGCACGGCCTTCAGCACCCCGACCGAGGTGCAGGTCCGCGTCGCGCAGCTCCTCTGCGACCGCATCCCCTCGCTCGACACGATCCGCTTCACGAACTCCGGCACCGAGGGGACGCTCATGGCCATCCGGGCCGCGTGGGCGTTCACGCGGCAAGCACAAGCTCGCCAAGTTCGAGGGCGGGCTACCACGGCGCCCACGAGCACGTCGCGGTGAGCGTCAGGCCGCCGGCCAACCGGCTCGATCCGAGCGGGCCCACCGCGATCCCGGAGTATCCCGGCCAGCCTGACGGCGTGCTCGCGGGACGTCATCGTGCTCCCGTACAACGACCTGCCGCGTGCGACCGCATCCTCCGCGCCCACAAGGACGAGATCGGCGCCCTCATCATGGAGCCGATCGTCTCGAGCTTCGGCTACGTGCCGGGGATCCGGAGTTCCTGCGCGGGATCCGGAAGCTGACCGAGGAGCTCAACATCGTCCTGATCTACGACGAGGTGCAGAGCCTCCGCGTCGCGCCGGGCGGCGCCCAGGAGCTCTTCGGCGTGACGCCCGATCTCTCCTGCTTCGGGAAGATCATCGGCGGCGGGCTGCCGATCGGCGCCTTCGGCGGCCGCCGGGACATCATGGCCCAGTACGATCCACGGCGGCCGGCGGCGCCCGCATCGCCCACGCCGGGCACGTTCAACGCGAACCCGATGACGTTGGTCGCGGGCGAGGCGGTCATGCGCGCGCTGACGCCGCCGCTCTACCGGCGGCTGGCCGAGCTGGGCGAGTCGCTCCGCCAGAAGCTCCGCCGGACGCTCCAGGGGACGGGGGTGCCGACCCAGGTCACGGGAGTCGCGTCGCTGTTCGGGATCCACTTCAACGCGCGCGGCCGATCCGAGCTACCGCGACGTCGTGGTGGACGACGCCGAGATGACGCGCGGCCTCTACACGGGCTTGCTGAACGAGGGCATCCTGCTCCAGACCACGTGCGCCGGCGCCCTCGGCGTCATGACCACCGAGACCGAGATCGACACGCTGGTCGACGCCGTCGGGCGCGTGGTCCGTCGCCTTCGCGAGTAGCCGCGCGGAGCTCCGGGCCCGTGACGCCCGGCGGCGGACGTCGTCGTCTGCGGCGCCGGCATTGCCGGCGTCGCGGCCGCGTATCACCTGGCCGCGCGACACGGCGTGCGGCGGGTCGTCCTGGTGGACGAGCGGCCGCCGCTCTCGCTCACGAGCGACAAGTCGACCGAGGCGTACCGGAACTTCTGGCCGGGTCCCGACGACGCGATGGTGCGGTTCATGAACCGCAGCATCGACCTCCTGGAGGAGCTCGCGGCCGCGAGCGGCAACGTCTTCCGGATGAACCGGCGGGGCTACGTCTTCGGGACCGCGGAGCCCGGCGCGCGCCGCCGAGCTCCGGGCCATGGCCGAGACCGTCGCCGGGTGGGGCGCCGGCCCGTTGAGGTCCACGAGGGAACGTCCGGGACCCGGCCGTATCCGGCGCCCTCGGCGGGCGACTGGCACGCGCAGCCGGCGGGGATCGACCTGCTGCTCGATCGTGCTCTGATTCGCCGCGCACTACCCGTACGTCGCCGACGACACCGTGGCGATCCTTCACGCGCGGCGGTGCGGGTGGCTCTCAGGGCAGCAGCTCGGGATGCATCTGCTCGAGCTCGGGCGCCGGGCCGGCGCGCGAGCTGGTGACCGGGGCGCCTCGCGGCGGTCGAGGTCGGCGGGGGTCGAGTCAGCGGGGTCCGGATCGACGGGCCCGGCGGCTCCCGGTCTCTCGCGACCGAGCGCCTGGTTCTCGCCGCGGGGCCGCTCCTGCCCGACGCGGCGCGGCTCCTCGATCTCACGCTCCCGGTGTTCTCCGAGCAGCACCACAAGATCGCCATCGAGGACACGCTCGGTGCGGTGCCCGCGCGACGCGCCGTTCCTGATCTGGGACGATCCGCCAGGCGCTCGAGTGGAGCCGAGGAGGAGCGGGCTGCCCTGGCCGCCGACCCCACGCTCCGCTGGATGCTCGAGCCGTTCCCCCGGGCGTGCACACGCGTCCCGAGGGGCGAGCCCGGAGAGCCGGACGCTCCTCGTCCTGTGGTCGTACGACTCCGCGGCGGCGGACGTGGTCCTCCCGCTGCCCGAGCCGCCCCACTACACGGAGCTCGTCCTCCGCGGGATGGCGCGCATGGTGCCGGGCTTCGCCGGCTATCTCGAGCGGATGCCGCGGGCCTACGTCGACGGCGGCTACTACGCGAAGACGCGCGAGAACCGGCCGCTGATCGGTCCTCTGCCGGTAGACGGCGCCTACGTGTCGAGCGCGTACTCGGGCTTCGGGATCATGGCGAGCTGCGCCGGCGGCGAGCTGGTCGCCGCCCACGTCACCGGCTCGCCGCTCCCGGGCTACGCGCCGGCCTTCTCCTCTCGCGCTACGACGATCCCGCGTACGTCCAGCGCATCGACGCCTGCAGCGCCACCGGGCAGATCTGAGGGACCGCGATGGCCGGGAACGACCCGCAGCTCGACGACGCCGTGCGGCGTTTCGGGAGGCCTGGGCGACCGGCGACGGTGCCATGCTCGACGCCCTCCTCTCCCGACCTACACCCACTCGGACGTGTTCGACACCTCCAGGACCGGGCGGCGTGGCTCGCGTACGCGCGCGGGCCGCGCCGGCCGGGCGACCCGCATCGCCTTCCGCGACGTCGCGCAGCGGATCCTCGGCGACGTCGCCGTCATCACCGGCGTCAACGAGATCGAGGGTCCGGGCGCGCGACGCCGCCGACGCGGCCAGCCTCACGCTGCGGTTCACCCAGGTGTGGGTCCGGCGCGACGGCCGCTGGCTGCGGGAGGCCTTCCAGGCGACGCCGATCGTCGAGCGCCGGGCGCGCTAGATCAGCCGGGCGGGGCGATCCGGACGCGCACCACGCCCGGCTGACTCTCGGCGGCGCGGAGCAGCGCCTCGAGCGAGACGTTGGAGGGGCCTGGACATCGAGCGTCACCGTCAGGCGCCCTTCCTCGCGGACGCTCTCGTACTCCGAGTCCGATGCCGCGCATCCGGCGGAGCGGAGGGCGGCGAGAGCCCGGGGACGGCGTCCGCGCCGCCGACGGTCGTCACCGCGATCCGCCGGCGAACGCTCCCGTCGTCCTTGCCCTCGAAGCGCCGCACGACGCTCAAGGCGACGAGGCCGATCACCGTCGCGCCCAAGCTCTCCGGGTACATCCGCCGCCCGCCGCGAGCCCGATCGACGAGACGAGCCAGAGCCCCGCCCCCGTGGTCAGCCCCTGGACGCTCAGCCCCGTGCGCAGAATGGCGCCGCCGGCGAGGAAGCCGGTGCCCGCCACCACCGACGCCGCGATGCGCGAGGTGTCGACGGTGACCGGGTCGTCCTTGTGGTAGTGCTGGAAGTACACGAAGTGGGTGGAGATCACCATGAAGGTCGCGGAGGCGAGCGCGACCAGCATGTGGGTGCGGAGCCCCGCGGGCCGGCGGTGGATCTGCCGTTCGAGGCCGATGACCGCGCCGAGGGCGGTGGCCACCGCGATGCGCAGCAGGAGCTCGACGTGGAGACTCATGGGCGGGCCGCTCATGCGAACGCTCCGAGCAGGCGGCAGCAGATCCGGGCCACGCCGTCAGCCGGCGCCCAGCCGGTTCCGGTGGAAGCGTCCGCCCTGCATCACCACCGGGAGGTGCGCGCCCTGGTCCTGGAAGAGGCCCAGATCCTTCAGCGGGTTGCCCTCGACGACCAGGAGGTCGGCGACGGCGCCAGGGGCGATCACCCGAGCTCGCCCGGGCGGCCGAGGAGCTCGGCCCCGACGATCGTCGCCGAGTGGATGATCTCCCGAGGGCTCAGCGCCTCCCCCGCAGCAGGAACTCCTTGGACTGGTCGGGCTGGAGCTGCCCGAGGAGGTCCGAGCCGAAGGCCATGCGGACTCCCGCCCGCTTGGCGAGCTCGAGCGAGCGGAGGCCGGCCTCCAGCACGATCGTGTTCTTCTCGAGGCTCTCCGGCCCCATGCCGAACTCGGCGGCGTGCCGGCCGATGGCGTCGTACGCGACGAGCGTCGGGACGAGGAACGCCTCCTTCGTGGCCATGAGCTTCGCGGTGGGGGCGTCGATCAGGTTCCCGTGCTCGATCACGCGCACGCCGCACTCGACGGCGCGCGCGATCGCGTTGGCCGGGTAGGCGTGGGCGCAGACGTAGCGCTTGAAGGCGGTGGCTTCCTCGACCGCGGCGCGGATCTCGTCCGTCGAGTACTGCAGGCTGTCGAGCGGGTCGTAGGGCGAGGCCACGCCGCCCGGACACCATGATCTTGATGTGATCGGCGCCCTGGCGGAGCTGCTCGCGGACGGCCCGTCGCACCTCGGTCACGCCGTCGGCGATCGCCATGGTGAAGACCATCGCGTTCTCCGTGGGACAGCCGCCGCCGAGGTCCGTCCGGCGGCGCGGGTCGCTATGCCCGCTCGTCTGGCCGATCGCGCGCGCCCGCGATGAAGAGGCGCGGCCCGGGGAGATAGCCGCGCTCGACGGCCTCGCGGATGCCCCAGTCCGCGCCGCCCGTGTCGCGGACCGTGGTGAAGCCGCGATCCAGCATGCCGCGCATGAGCGGAGCGGCTCGCGCGGTCAGGAGCGTGAGCGGCATCGGCCTCGAGCGCCCGGATGTTCACCTCCGGCAGGAAGACGTGGACGTGGCAGTCGATCAGGCCCGGCATGAGCGTCCGGCCATCCACGTCGACGACGGTCGCGCCGGCGGCACGGATCGGGCCGGGGCGAGACCTCCGGATCCGGGCACCCTCGACCAGAACGGACACGCCGTCCTGGAGATCGGCCTGCGTCGGATCGAGGAGCTTCGCGTTCGTGAACAGGGTCAGGGTCATCCGGCGGCTCCCTCGGAGCCCCCGGGTCGGGGCTCGCCGGCATTGTCCGACGGGGTGTGCCGGTGCAACGGGCGATGGGTCCGACGCGTCGGGGCTTGACAGTGTCCGGCGCCCCCACGGACACTCGGCCAAGCCCCCGCCCGACGCGGACCACACACGCAGGGGACCACGCATGCGACCCGATTGGCGCCTCGCGCTCCTCACCCTCGTGACGCTGATGCGCGATCGGAGTCGCCACGCCCCGCGTCTCGGCGCAGGACAAGGCCATCCTGCGCTACGCCCTTGAGGTCGACCCGCGGCATCCCTACGCGCGGGCGGCGGAGATGATGCGGGAGCGCGCCAGCGGAGCTCACCAACGGCCGGCTGGACGTGCAGGTGTTCCCCTCGGCCCAGCTCGGCGGCTCGCGGGAGATGGTCGAGGGATGCAGGTCGGCACGGCGGAGATGGCGATGCCGACGGCCGCCGTCGCGAGCCGGGTGATCAAGGAGCTGGAGGTGCTGGACCTCCCGTTCCTCTTCCGGGATTTCGCGCATCTCCACGCCTACCTCGACGGCGCGGGCGGCGGCCGAGATGCAGGCCGCCGCGCTGAAAAAGGGGATTCGGGTCCTCGGCTTCTACACCGGGGGACCGGGGCGTGTACGCGCGGAAGTCGCTCCGCGGCATGGACGACCTGAAGGGGCTCAAGGTCCGCACGCTGGAGGCGCCCATCGTCGCCGCGACCTGGCGCGCGCTGGGAGCGATTCCGACGCCCATCCCGTTCCCGAGGTGTACTCGGCACTGCGGTCGGGTGTCGTCGATGCGGGCGAGGGCAACATCGTCACCTATCGCACCTCGAAGCTCGACGAGGTCGCGCCCCACGTGCTCCACATCCGGTACCTGATCACGGTCGTGCTCGTGGCGATCGCGGAGTCCCGGTGGCAGACGCTGCCGGCCGATCTCCGGGCCTCGCTCGGGCAGGCGTTCCGGGAGTCGCTGACGTTCGAGCGCCGGATCAACGAGGAGGAAGAGAGCCGCAACCTGGCCGAGCTCCGGGCCAAGGGGCGGACGGTGGTGGTGCCCGAGGACCTCGGGCCTTACCAGAAGGCCGTCCAGGCGGTCTACGAGCAGTACGGCAAGGGCATCGGGCCCGAGAAGAGTCCGGCAGATCCAGGCGCTCCGGTGACGGCCGCCGTCCGCCGGCTGGTCGAGCGAGTCTCGGCCGGCCTGATGGCGGCGATCACCGGCGTGGTCGCCTTCCAGGTCCTCACGCGCTACGTCTTCCAGCACCCGGCTGCCTGGCCCGAGGAGCGGCCCGCTACCTGTTCGTGTGGGTGGCGCTCCTCGGCGCGCGCCCTCGGGGTCGACCGCGGCGTCCACTTCTCGCTCGACCTCCTGACGAGCCGCTTCCCGAGCCGGGTCGCGCACCGGCTCGCGGTCGGCATCGACCTGGCGTGCGCCGCGCTTCGCGGCGCTCCTCGCCTGGCACGGCGCGTCGCTGGCGTGGCGGGTCCGTGACCAGCCGTCGGCGGCGCTCGAGATCCCGATGACCTGGCCGTACGCCGCCATCCCGGTCGCCGCCGCGCTGATGGCGTGGAGCCTCGCGCGCCAGCGCGCGCGCCGGCGCTGGCGCGGGCAGCCGCCGGCGTGACGGCCCTCCTGTTCAGGCGTCTTCAGGGCGCTCCTGCTCCTCAATGCCCCGGTGTCCTTCTCGCTCGGGCTGGCCGGCGCTGGTGACGACCGTCATCGACGGCCGCACGCCCCTCCTCGTCCTGCCCCAGAAGATCTTCACGTCGCTCGACTCGTTCCCGGTGCTGGCTCGTGCCGCTCTTCGTCCTGGCCGGCGCGTTTCCTGGAGACGGGCGGGGTGGGGCGGCGGCTCGTGAACCTCGCGAACGTCCTCGTGCGCGCACCTGCCCGGCGGCCTCGGCCTGGTCGTGATCGTCGCGACGATCTTCTTCTCGGAGGTCTCGGGCTCGTCGGCGGCCGACGCCGCGCTGCCATCGGCTCCGTGACGATCCCAGCGATGATCCGCCTCGGCTACCCGCCGCCGCTTCGCCACGGCCATCGTCGCGGTGGCGGGCGGCATGGCTGTCCTCATCCGCCCAGCATCACCGGCGTGATCTACGGCTGGCTGGCCAATCGCCTCGGTGGCGGCGATCTTCGCTGCCGGCTTCCTGCCTGCTTCGCCACGGCCGCGGCGCTCATGCTCTACACCTGGATCTACGCCCGCCGGCACGGGTTGCCGACGGAGCCGCGGGCCAGCGCGCGCGAGAGTCCGCCAGGCCGTCCGGGAGGCGCTGCCGGCGCTGGTCATGCCGGTGATCATCCTGCGGCGGCATCTTCGGCGGGATCTTCACCGCCACCGAGTCGGCCGCGGTGGCGGTCCTCTACGGCCTCGCCGTGGCGCTCTTCTACTACCGCGAGCTCGGGTGGCGGGACCTGCCGCGGCTCCTGACCGAGTCGGCCGTGACGACGGGGATCGTGAGCCTCCTCCTCGGGCTGGCCGGCCTCTTCGCGTGGGTGCTGACCGTGCACCGCATCCCGGCGATGCTGGCGAAGCCTCATCCTCGCGCTCTCCCCGAGCCCCTGGGTGTTCCTGCTGCTCGTGAACATCGTCTTCCTGATCGGCGGATGCTTCCTCAACGCGACCGCCCTCCTCGTGATCCTGGTGCCGATCCTGCTGCCGATGGCGGAGCGATTCGGCATCGACCTCGTCCACTTCGGAATCATCCTGCTCGCGAACCTCGGCATCGGATACGTCACGCCGCCCGTGGGGACGTGCCTCTTCGTCGCGTGCTCGATCTCCCGCGAGCCGCTCTCGCGCGTGCTGCGGCCGCTCTGGCCGTACCTGGCGGTGATGGTCCTGATGCTGGGGCGTGGTGACCTACTGGCCGTGGCTCACCTTGGTCGGCCCGCGGCTGCTCCTCCGCGATTGAGCGGCCGCCATGCCCAGGATCGCGGGCCCCCTCACGATCTCGATGTTCCTCGGCAGCTTCGCCTGGTCGTTCGCCTTCATCAGCCTGCCGTTCTACCATCCAGTCGATCAGCCCCTACGACTCCGCGACCACCCTCCGCTGGGCGGGCTGGATCCTCGGCATCTCCTCGCTGGTCACGGTGCTGACGAGCCCGGCGTGGGGCCGCGTGGGCGAGCGCGGCGATCCCCGCAAGCAGTACATCCTGGTGCAGATCTTCCAGGGCGTGGCGTTCATGGGGATGGCGATCGCGCACACGCTGCCGCAGCTCCTGGTGGCCCGCCTCATCCTGGGCGCGATGGGCGCAGCCTCGACGCTCGCCTTCATCATTGCCGGCCGGCGGACCGATCCGGTGGAAGTGCGCCGCGAGGTGGCGGCGGTCCAGCTCGCGCGATGACCATGGGGCAGGTGCTGGGCCCGCTCGGGGCGCGACGGCCGCGGCGCGCGTCGGGTTCCGGCCGTCGTTCGTGCTGGGCGGCGCCATCCTGCTCGGGTCGGCGGCCTTCGTCCACTGGGGAGTGCGATTGCCGGCGCACCTCGAGCGCACGCGGCGCGAGCTGCCACCCGCCCGGGTGGGCGATCTCGTCATCCCGGTGGCCCTCGTCCTGGCGGTCTCGAACCAGCTCTTCTTCCTGACCGCGGTGCTCCCGGAGGTTCTGCCGGGCCTGGGCGTGGCGCCCGAGCGCGTGGTGGAGGTCGGCGGTCTCCTGGTCTTCGTCTCGGCCGTCGCCGCCGGCCTGGGAGCGCTCGCGACGCCGCGCCTCGCCGCGCGGCTGCCGGAAGGAACGCTGATCGCCGCGCTGCTGGTGTGCTCGGGGCTCTTGATGGGGGCGATGGCGCTCCGCGTACCGCCTGGGGGTACTCGGCGGTCCGGTTCCGCTCAGGTCCTGTTCGCGGCGCCGATCTTCCCGCTCGTCGTCGCGCGAACCGCGCAGCAGGGGAGCGGCGGCGCGATCGGCGTCATCAACTCGGCGCGGATCGGCGGCTCGTTCATCAGGGCCCGTGCTCGCCACCACGATCCTCTCGGTGTCGTCGCCGGCGGTGCTCTACGTGACGCTCGGCCTGGCCTGCCTGGGTGTGCGTGCCGCTCGCCTGAGGCCGTGGTCCGCTCCGGCCGGCGGGGCCTGCAGGGAGCCGGAACCCCGGACCGGCGCTGAGGCGCCCACGGCCTCGCGAAGGACGGGCGGAGCCCTGAAGCCGCGGAGGAGATCCGGCGCGCCGGTCGGCACGCGGCCGCGACCTTCTCGAGCGCGCGGCGGGCGTCGGCCCGCGCGGCACTAGGCGCCGTCCCGACGGCCGGCGGCGTCGAGGAGGCGCGCCAGCGCGAGACTCAGCCCGCCAAGCCGGCCGGCAGGACGCCGAAGCGCCGCAGCTTCGGTCCAGACCTCCAGGTCGCGCTTCGGCGTCCCCGCGCGCCGACCGAGGGCGGCGCTGGGGCTGCCCCTCCGCGCGCCGGGCGTCGAGCGCGTAAGGCGTGCCGAACCTGGGGCGTGACGGGCGCGAGGCGCGTGAGGTGCTCGAGCGCGTCGGCGGGCCAGTTGGCCCGGAGCGCGAGGCTCCATCGGGGCGACGCCGGGCCGCACCGTGAACTGGATCGCCTCCGGGGCGGCGTCGACCGCGTCGGCGGGCGTCGAGCCCTCGGGTAGCTCGCCCGCCGGCCTGGGGGTCCTGGCGCTCGCTCAGCGCGTCCGCTATCCAAGCAATACGTAACG
>ERZ1370068.3996-contig-3092_pt1 | contig 36405 bp, 60 predicted proteins | sample MGYA00561227_ERZ1370068 | MGnify/ENA primary metagenome ERZ1370068 (study PRJEB38410, sample SAMEA6850437) | metagenome | study: Metagenomic assessment of the ecological functions of the soil: analysis of the soil microbiota associated with the... | reverse complement strand
TGTACTTCGTTCAGTTACGTATTGCTCCAGGCGCTGATACCGAAGCTCGCGACGGGTGTCGGCGCCGGTCTCGGCGAGTTTCTGGGAAGCAAGTTTGCCGGCACGGCATTTGAGCCATGGGCCAGGGCGATCGGTAACGTTGTTGGCGGTGTGGGTGTTGCCGGCGCTGGCAAGGGCATTGAAGGGCTAAGCAACTACAGCGCCGCGTCATCGGCCGGCGAAGCATTGGCGTGTTCTCGGAACCGATCCGATCAAGGCCGGTGCGGTCACTGAGCTGGCGCAGAGCGCGGCTGACGATGCACTGACGCCAGCGGGTGTTGCGAACCACGCAAGCGCAGCGCGGTCAGAAACGATGGTGATGGATCTTGGCCGGCAGATGCAGGGACGCGCGGAGGAAGGCAGTCACCCAGCACGCAGCCAGGGAAGGCCCAGAATACGATCCTGGATGCGGTGGAAGACTGGACAGGGAATTTAATTGCGGGTGCCCGCCAACGCATCGGCGACACGCTAAACCAACAGCTGGGGTATTCTCAAAAACGTTGTGTACATGTCCTGGACGATGTTGACCGGCTCGATGCAGCAGCAAGCAAAGGCCAGCCTATGAAAAGGTGATGGCCGATTATCCTGTTATCAATGTGCCCGAAATCACCAATCGGCCCGCCGTTTAAGCGATGAAGAACGCGGAATCGCTGGCCAGAATTTACTGGCGAGACACTTACTAATCCGACGCAAACCAGGACCATTCTTTCCGGTCCAGGTTATCATATCGCTGATGATGTAAACCTGCCTGCGCAGCCGTCGCTCAAATACTGGGATTATGTTAAAAGAGCATGGATCAACATCAGCTTGGCATGATGCGCAACGGCGTTGATGACTTGTCGAGTGCAGAGAAAGCCGACCTTGGCGGATTGCTCAATGCCAAGCGAGCCTTGATCGGTCATCTAGACGCAGTCACCGGCGGACAATACGAAGCAGCTAAGAAAGATTGCAGCGACCAAGCCAGAGCTTCATGAAGCGATGGATCTGGGACGATCAATCTTTAATAGAATGCTTCCCGAAGAGGTTCATCATCAGATCAACGAACTAAGCATCCCGGCGCAGGGTGCTGGCGCAGATGGGCGCCCGCCGAGAGCTCGAGCGCGTTCTTGATAGTGTCCGCAACGATGGTGCCAAGGCGCGCGCCTTTCTCGATACCAACAATAATCTGCAAAGATCCGGCAATATTCGGCGACCAGGCGGCCAGGTCGAAGCCGCGTGGCGGCAGAAAACACATTCAGAACGCCACCCAAAATATTGCGCGCAACTCGCGGACAGCGTTCGGAGCGAGCTGATCAAGGGTACTGCGGACCCGGCAGCCGCGAGTTACGCGCCGTCCCTCGCCGCAGGAGTGGCGCGGGCCGCTCCTCTTGATACTGAACTATGTTCGTCAGCAGGGTATCCATGGGACGCGCGAAGGATCGCCCGGAGATCGTGACGGCGAAGGGCCAGAATATCGATCCGATTACGTTGCGGCGTTGCTTGGGTACCCAACGTCAACAAGGCATCGAACGCTGCAACGCCAGTCGGTCAGCACGCGGCAGCGCTTTTGCCCGCGTTCTCATGAGCGGTGCATCCCAGTTTACGACACCTCAGCAAAGGAGACAATGAGATGGACAACACAGGATCCAGGATTGCCGCGCTTGAAGTCAAGGTTGCGGCGTTTGAGAAAAAAAGGCTGAGATGCTGATGCAGAAGCTGGACGGGGGCAGCGCCGCGTTTGTCGTCTGTCGCCGATCATCGTGCCCAGCTGGAATTCATCCGGCAAAGAGGCGATACCGTGGGTATGGAGGCAATGCGGCGTGACCAGAGCCGTCAATCCTATCGTTCAAGGATGATCCGATCGACGCGTTGCGTGATCGCGTCAACGATCAGCTTGCGCAGGTCGAGTCCTGAAGGACAATCCCAGACGGAGCGTGGGCAACTGGCGCGCGCGGTGGTTAGCGGCTGCGATCGATATTTCCTTACCGGGAGACAGAGGAAAGCGGCCACTCTGCAAATGCTGCATCGTGCCACCGACTTGGTTGGAGGCCGAATGGACGGCGAGACGATCCGATCATTTATTCAGAAGGACTATGAACATGAAATCAGGACGCGACCCGCAGGATCGAGCACCGCCAAGTGTATCACACTGGGCGCCGCTTCCGAAACCGAAGGCGACCCCGATATATTCCAGCAAGGCAAGCGAAGGCATGGCGCCGACGCGGACCTTGACGAGAGTGGGCATACGATCAGTCGGGAAGGCCACACGATTGAAGTAAGCGCGCGACTGCAAATGACGGAACCGGTTCGCTTCCAGATCGAGCCGGAAAAGCCGATCGGCTTCAAGATCGCGCAGCGACGCCTCCGTTGCTGCAGATCTTCGATGCCGTGATGATCAAGCCCGATGGCTCGGTGAATATCTCGACGGCTTCACAACGATAGACGAAGCGGCCCGGCTGTTCTGGGAGCTGTTGGCAGACTAAGGCCGAAAGAGCATTTCGATGAAAAAGAGAGCAAAACTCTGTTCGAGCGGACACAGAGACTTGGCTCATCAAGCGCGCCAAGCAACACGCCCCAGAGGCCCTGGACGTGTCCGAGGCATTAAGCAGCGACCTATTACGGTAGCTTGCAGGATGAGATGGCGAAGAAGGGCGTTCTGGAGCCGCGAGGCTGATCGGCGGTATGCACAGAAGAGCTTGCCCAGGCGCAGCGGTCGAGCTGGCGCCGTATAAGCATCAACGGCTAACGGCCGCCGAGGTGGAAGAGTCACGGAGAAAATCACGAAGGTCATCAGGGTAGTCATGCAGTCCAAGTCGAATCGAGGAATGGATGGGGAACCTATTCGTCCGACGAAAGGCGGCTGAGGTCTTTAGCTCGGGTCACCAGCAACAAGCAATTACGATCGGTTTTCACTTCGCGAATCGTTACGCGAGCCCCATCCACGTAGACGTTGCGGACGTCATCAGGCGCGCGAAATTCTCCCCATCGATCGCTGACGGGTGAGGACTGGTTTTGCCAATATCGTTGGAGCGAAGCGCCGTCATGCCGAGCACGAGCAACAAGGGAACGCTGACGCCGGAAGCGGATCGCGGCCATAATCAGCAGCGCCCCGGCAAGGATGGCGACATAAGCGCCGTGACTTGATGTGATCAGGATCATGATCATGTCCGCTCCTTCGTGATGGCGCGCGCGCAAAGCTGAGCAGCCCTGCAATGACGGCAGCATAGCCGATGAAATAGAAGACGCAGAATGCGACGATGATGGTGTCATTTCTTCGCCTTCGGCCCCAGAGCACCATGTCTTCAAGTGCCTCTTCATCGTTGCCGTCAAGATTGACGACCAGCATCTGCAACCGTGGTCCCTACACCGCGTGACGATGATGAGGTCGAGGGTGGAGCGCGGGAATATGCGAATAGTTCATCAGTAATCCTGATGGCTGGCGGGGACCGGAGTGCGTGCAAACGCTCTCCCAAACTCCACCTTCGCACCTCACCGTGATCTGATACCACGCATAGCCCTCACCACAGTCGCGTAGGTATTCGATCATATCGGTCTCTTGCTCGGTCAGTTCAAACGCGATCATTTCTTTTTCACGATTTCCCCTTCGCCTTCTGCTCTAAGGCCTCAATCCCCGCCTCGATAACCGCGCGGACATCTTCCGGACAACGTTCCGATCCGAGGCTGTTGCGGCGCCACGCGTCAATCCTGCCGCATGATCTTCGCGGGGACGCGAGCATATTAACCCGTTCATCTCCTCAGACATTTCGGCGGCATTCGGCGGTCTCTGACGCTAGTCGTTGATTCTGATCTTTCACTTGAAAACACTCTTGACATTTTGTCAAAGACACCTAGAGGCATAATGGCGTTATGTCAATAGAACCCATGGGAGCCAAATCATGACCCACTTCAAGTCACCCACTCCCGCGTTCCACGACGTACACGCCAAGATCGATCTGAAGGCTGCTTCGCTCATCGTGACCGGCGCCGCGCGTGCTGAAACGGTGAAGCGCCTGAGAAATCCTGCGGTGCTTTGATGCTGCGGCGATCGAACTGAGCCCCGCCGAATATCGCGAGATCGTGCTGGCCCGCCTGCCGCAGGCCTCGCGCGCCTCGCACTCAAGCTAACCGCTCGACATCGCTTTACGCCCGGCAGCTGCAAGACTCACCGGGCGTAGGGCGTAGGAATCATCCCATGGGAGGCGATCGCCTTGAGCAGCACCGCGGAGATCATTTCAGTTTTCAGCACGACGACGCCCAAAGCGCGAGGTGCGCCATATGGGCGCAGTGAGCGCACCAGCACTCGCGATGAGGAAGGCTTTACCGGGGACCGTGACTTCCGGCTTCGGCAGCAGCGCCGCGATGTTGACGGCCGATGCGGTGATGGATTATTGGCTCGTATCGATGAAAATGGAGTCGGCGATTTCCCGCGTTCAACGCTGCGAAGCGCCCGAAGAGTGAACTGCATCCTATCCGCGATCCGAAGCACCATTGGACGCTGGTCACGCTGAAATATCGCGAAGCGCAGGCGCGCCCTGATGCTCACGCCCGCCGACCGCCAGAGAAATCACGTGGAAGCGCGCACAACTAAAGGCCGAAAAACATAAGCGCACCGATCGCAAATCGAGGCAGCTCGAACAGGTGATCGCCGATGACGTCGAGTTCTTGAAGGCGCATCTACCCGCAGATCCGGGGAAGCAAGGCATGGACCCGCAAAAAGCTCAAGGAACGTCGCGAATGGAAAACCGCATTCCAGAGCCCGGGTCACCCTGTATGCAGGCGGAACGGCATCGACAAAAGCGAACTCACGCTTGGCTCGGCTGGATCAACATCAGGACATTGCCACTTTCGCCGATCGTTTACGGGCTGCGGTTTGAATGGCTGCTCGAGGGCGAAACGCCGACGACCGCTTTTGCCGGAAAGCTAACGCCACCCGCCCACCTGTGCTTCGCGCCCAGGCGGGTTTTATTTCCCCGGAATTATTCTGGCATTCCCGACCACTGCGATGAATGAAACCATGAAAAAAAGACGTTGAGTTTTGTGTTTTTGGTTCCATGGCAATCAAGATCAGCCATCCCGGACTTCCCCGAAATCCGCCGATAAATGGGGCCGAAGCCTCGGAAACCTGCAATCGCATGTGTACGGCTTCGGTTGTGCGCAGGGGCCGGTCTCTAAGATAAATCAAGTCATTTCAGATACTTAGTGCCGATTTTGGCGGAGGGCTGATCCGCCGATACGCATATCGTCCGTTCCGATCGTGGTCCGCACGGGGCCGCCGGGCTGGTACCCGGAATCATGGAAATCGGTATTGCAGCCCATCCTTCGAGACGGCCACTTCGTGGCCTCCTCAGGATGAGGTCTAACTTGTTGAAACACAACAACCTCATGCTGGAGGAGCGAGCTGACGCGAGCTGTCCTCTGAAGCATGGGCAGCAAGCTACGACGCGACTGATCTCCTCATAGTCAGGTGCCGCCGCTACTGTACTAGCCGAGTTTGGGATCGAGCGTGGTCGACCACAGCGCCACGTCGGCGCGATCCCGCAAGGTCACCGTCATCTGTCCGGTTGCGCCGTCGATCTTGACGTGACCGAAGAACTGCATGCCGGCGGATGGCGGCAGGTTCTGCTTGTCCAGGCCCGGCGCCTTGATGAACTTCACCTCGGGCCCGAAGGTGTTGTCGAGTTCGTTGGGCCCAAACGTTCCGCGCATGCAGCGGTCCGGAGACGAACTCCCCAGAACGGCTCGAAATCCTGGAATTGCGCCTTGTCGGGGTTGTAGTAATGCGCGGCGGCGTAATGCACATCCGCCGTCAGCCATACCGTGTTGGCGACGCCCGGACGTCTTGATGAAGCGCAGGCAGGTCGGCGATTTCGAGCTCGCGGCCGCGCGGCGGGCCGTCGCCTTGCGCAAACGCTTCCGAGCCCTTCTTTGTTGGGCGCGTCGTCATAGACGATGATGCTGAGCGGCATGTCGGACGCAATCACCTTCCAGGTGGCGCGCGGAGTTCAGCAAGCGCGCGCTTCAGCCACGCCAGCTGATCCGGCCCGAGAAAGTAACTGTCGGGACCGTAAGCGGTTTGCAGGTTCGGGCCGTTGGGGCCGCGATAGCTGCGCTCGTCCAGCATGAAGACGTCGAGATGCGGTCCGTAATTGATGCGTGCGATAGACCCGGCCCGGCTCGACGATGCTCTCGCGCATCGGATACATCTCGTGGAACGCGCGCGCCGCGCGCGGCAAGCAAGCTGATGTCGCGTTCCTTGTAGGCGGCGGGCAGCTGTTTCGACGCCGACCAGTTGTTGGTGACTTCGTGATCGTCCCACTGCACGAAGATCGGCACCTCGGCATTGAAGGCGCGGACATTGTCGTCGAGGAAATTGTACTTTATGCGCCGCGCGGAATTCGTCGAGCGTCTCGGCGACCTTGGCCTTTTCCGGAACGGTGACGTTCTTCCAGACCTTGCCGTCGGCCAGCTTCACCTCGGATGGCAATGATGCCGTCGGCATAGATGGTGTCGCCGGAATGCAGCAGGAAATCCGGCCGGTGCTTGCGCATGGTGGCGAAGGTGAACATGCCGCCGTCGTCGGGATTGATGCCCCAGCCTTGTCCGGCGACATCGCCGCCCCAGACGAAGCTGACATCGCGCCGGTCGGCCGGCGCGGTGCGGAAGCGGCCGACGACCGGTTCGCTCTGAAACGTCGATGTGCGACAGGTCGCGGAACCTGACGCGATAGAAAATATCCTGCCCGGCGGGGAGATTTTCCAGCAGCATTTTGGCGGTGAAGTCGCTCTCGGGGAGCGCCGCGATCGGCGGCAACACCCGCGCATTGCGAAACGATTCTGATGGTGGCGACCTCGACCATCATTTGCGACGGCCGGTCCGCGCGCGCCCACACCACGCCGCCGTCGGCGCCGACATCGCCGGATTGCACGCCATGGGTGATCTGCGGCCGGTCGGCGGCGCGGCTGAGATAGGGCATCGCGCATGGCGCCGAATGCGCCGGCGCCCGTTGCCGCGGCGGTCGAAAGAAAACGCCGGCGGGAAAGTCCACGGGAAATCGCGCGAGGTTTTTGCCAGTCGTCATGCAAGTCTCCTTGATCGGCCAACAAGATGCGCTGAAGGCTTTGACAGACCTAGGAAGATTATGTGACGGCTCGATTACAGAGACAACGACTCTACAAGGTTCCGGCCGCGCGCAGCTGCGAGCCCGTCCGTTGCAGGTTCTGCGTGCATGCTCAGCAGCAACGCCTTGCGGTCGGCACACGGCGTTGTGGAATTGCTCGAGCGCGATGTTGAAAGCGGTCAACGCGCCTTCCTCGATGGCGCCGTGCTCGAAGCAGTGCAGCGTATCGCGCAGGATACCGTCAGCCTCGGTCTGCATCTGGTCGAGTTCTTCGGTGGAATCGCTGCGGCGCGCGGCGCGACGCATCGTCCAGCAGCCGTTCGCGCAGCGAGCTAGTTGTTGCTGCGCTCGTCCTTCTTCAGATAGCCCGCGAACCACGCGCCGGCCGGAGCCCATGGCGGACAGACCCATCAGCCCCCACCAGATGAAATCGCTGTAGCGGTCCAGGAAGGTCTTTTCCTCGCCGTCGACGTAAGGCCGCGGCGCCCGGATGCACCGGGATCACGGCGTCCTTGTCGGTGTCCGGGTGTCTCGATCTTCGCGCGCCAGCGGGAACTCCGCCATCACCGTCTGCCGGATCGCGAACAACTGCCGGGTAAAGGCGGCGACGGTCGATTCCGACAGACCTCTGCGCGCAACGATGTGGTGGGCGAAGCTGATCGTCTTCACCTCGTCCGTCCGGTCTGGCGGGCGAGCCGCCGAAGCCGCCGGCGGGGATTTCGGATGACTCGTACATCGGGTGGTTCTGCGCGATCGCCTCGGCCAGCATCGATCGCGAGGAAGGTCGGCGTGCCGCCCTCGCGTGTCGACGCCGTGATCGCATCCGCGGTGATCTTGCTGTTGACCGGTCCGGCGGCGAGATAGGCATCCGCCTTCTGGTTGCGGATCGACTCCGCGGCTTCATTGGCCGGAAACTGAACGATCTCGACCTTGGTCGGATCCACGCCATATTGCTGCAGGATCACCTTGAGCAGAGTTGATAGTTGCCTCGGTGCGCCCGACGACGCCGATGCGGTGTCCGGAGAGCTGCTGTATTTTCGTGATCTTCGGGCCGGCTTTCTTGCCTTTGCCTTTCGCCGATGGCGGCACCCACAGCACCGCGACGTTCTTGCGCAAGGTCGCCACGGCCTGCGCGTTTTTCGGCACCTCGAGATCGCCGCGAATGATCGCGAGATCGGCCTTGCCGTCGGCAAGCGCCTGGGCGCTCGCGGTGGCGCCATCGGTCTGCATCGGACGCAGACGGACGTGACTGTGCGCATGGGTAAAGGCCTGGGTCAGCGCCTGCACCACCTTGATGTCGTCGCTGTTCGGCAGGGCCGACCGCGATCCGCAGGATCACCGGCCGCATCTCAAAATAGTAGACGCCCGCGAGCGTGCCGACCACGGCGAGGATCCCCGCCAGCGTGATGAACATCGCCTTGCGCTTCGCCGAGCGCGGCGACGGCAGCTCGGGCCCGACGAGGTCGAGGCCTCCGGTCATCGATCTGGCAAACAATCGTTTGACGTTCAATTTCATCATGCCAATTGCGTTAAAGCCACGATTGTAGCAAATTTCCTGCCGGCGCGGGTTACATCGGCGTCATGGTTACTGGCCCGATTGGTCGCAGATCGCCTTGGGCCGGCCTTGCCGCCTTATTGTGGCATGGATCCCAAGGGCGCCGTTCGGTGTTAGGGTAAAGTTCGTGTGAAACGGGAGGCGATCATGGCGGAGCGGCTGTCGGCGGAGGCGCGAACATCGGCCCTGACGGAGTTGCCGGGATGGACCGACGTGCCGGGCCGCGAGGCGATTACGCGGACCTTCACCTTCAAGGATTTCAACGAGGCGTTCGGGTTCATGTCCCGCGCAGCGTTGGTGGCTGAAAAGAGCGATCATCACCCGGAATGGCGCAACGTCTACAAGACGGTGGAGGTGGTTCTGGCGACCCATGACGCCGGCGGCGTCACCGCCCTCGACATCGAGCTGGCAAAGGCCATGAACGCGATCGCCAAGCAGCTCGGTGTCGCCTGACATGGCGACACGCAATCTTGCGGCGGCGGCGCCACATCCCCAACTCTGAGTGTCGGCAGCCGCGGCGATCTGCCGCGCGACCATCGAGGGAGCCTTAAGCGATGGCATCCGAACATACCGTGGGTTTCGAGCCGGCCGACAGGCTGGCGAAAGACCGCGAAAGCGTGCGCCAGGCGCTTCTGGATCAAGCTGAAGCGGGTGGTGGCGAAGCTCCCGTTCGCCGAGGATCTGCTCGCGGCCTATTATTGCGCGTTCGACAAGCAGACGCCGCGCCATGTGCAGGCGGCGCTGCTCGGCGCCATCGCCTATTTCATCCTGCCGTTCGATTTCATTCCGGACATGCTGCCGGTGCTCGGCTTCACCGACGATGCCGCGATGCTGGCGACCGCGATCCGGATGGTCGGCGACCCACATCACGCCGGAGCACCGCGACGCTGCCCGCGCCGCGTTGAAGCGCGGGATTGAGACAGCTGATCGCATCGGAGTGATGCGTACGGCGAGCGCCAGCCATGGCGATCCTGATCGGGACTGTCATCCGCGCGACGCTCGCGATCCGGCTGGGTCGCGGTCTTGCGAAACGACTGCTCAAACAAAAGATAGAGCGGGATGACGATTCGGACAGCATCGCTCTGCGCGACTGTGCGCGGCGCCCGGCGGACTCTGCGCCGAGGCGTTCTCTCAGCCTCCCAGGCCTGGAATTGTTTGAACAACGCTTCCTGTGCCGGCGACTGCGGCTCGCCGCAGCAGGCTGGAGCTGCGGCCGGGGCCTGTCTCGGATGACGCCGCCGCTGGCGGGCCGGCTTCAGAAATTCCTCGAAGCGGTTGCGTGCGACCGGCTCGATGCCGTGCTGATCAAGCCATTGCTTGGCGGCAAGGCAAGCGTTGCCAGTCCGGCAAGCGGGCCGACAGCGAAACCTCCTTCCACTTCGGGTGGAAGGGCGGATTCTGGAAGGTCGGGAACTTGGTGAAGAAGGCGTCCACGAACTGAGCGAGCTTTCGATAGCGGTCGGTGTTGGGCGCCCAGTTATAGGCCGCCAGCACCGCCGGCACCGCGATGGTGTCGACCTGCTCCCTGATCCGAAATCAGGTTGGGATAGTCCTTCGCGCGACAGGGCTCGCGGGCAGGTAGTCGCTCTGCAGCGGCTTTGTCGTAGTCGACCGTCACCAGATGGAAGCCGGTCGTCCTTGAAGCTGCTGACGGACTTGGTACGGCTTGCCGCCGACAGACGATCACGGCGTCGATCTCGCCGGCCTTCAATTTCTCCAGCGCGATGCGCTGCTCGATATAAACGACCTTCGGCTTCATTCCGAGCCGCTCGAACACGATCAGCGCGGTGACGAAGGTGCCGCCATTCGGAAGATCGACGCTGACGGTCTTGCCCTCGAGATCCCTGAGGCTGCGGATCGATTTCGACGCGATGACATGCATCTCTTCGTTGTAGAGCTTGGTCACGTAGGTGAACTGCTTCTTGATGTCCTTGGCGAAGCCCTTTTTCTCGAGATAGTCGAGCGTGTCGGACCGCACGATCCCGAGATCGACGCCCTGAAGAAACAGAATGTCGGCGACGCTTTGCACCGAGCCGCGGCCGACGATCGGAAGCACGCGCAGCTTGTTTCCGTCATCGAGCACGGAGGCAAGGTCCGCGCCGAACTGAACATAGGTGCCGCCGATGGTGCCGGATATCAGCGTCACCGTGTTGGCGTTCAGGGCCTTCTTGGTCTGCCGCCGATCCGAACTGGAATATCGCCTTGAGGCTTTCGCTGACCTTTGCCGGGTCAAACTCCGTATCCTCGGCCCGGGCCGCGAAGCCACAAGCCATCATCATGGCGACTATCGCCAGTCCAAGTACGCGCTGCATCGATGTTCCCTGATTTCGTGAAAGCTAGTTCTGCATTTGACTGAGGCGCTGCTGCGCATCCACGCGAACCGAACTGGGCCGCCTTCTGGTACCAGTCACGCGCCATCGCCGGATCGGGAGTGATGCTTCGCATATCCTGCGTTCCCAAGCACGGCCGGATCGTAGGTCTGAGCCAGCAGGAGGGCGGCGCTGGCCTCCTGCGCGTCCGCCGCCCGTTTCGAGCAACAATCGCGCAGGCGCGATGTCGCCGATCGCGATCAAACTCCTTGCCCGCTTCAGCAACGTCGCGAGTTCGTTCGGCATCGATCCGTCTTGCTGCTGGCGGAGCGGCGGCTGGAACAGCAGCGGAGGGAGCGGCAGCAACAGGGACGGTCACGACAGGAACAGCGGCAGGGGGTAGAGCGGCTCTGGCTGGCCCTGGCGAGCGGTCTTAAAAGCGGAAGCGATTTCGTCGCGCGTCGGCCCGCCTTTTTGCGGTCGGCGACACAGACCGAGCGGCCCAGGTTCGGTTGAGCTTCTTGTGCCGTCGGTCGGCGCTTGCCGTTCGTACCGCAACGACCGGTTCCGGCGCGCTCGCGCAGGTTCCGGAACTCGCTGTATGGCCGCAACCTGATTTGAGCGCCAGACAGACCAGCTGCCACCGGCGAGCGAGGCTTTGGCATTTGCAACAGCGCCAGCGGGTTCCCCACAGCGAAAATCGCGACGACGATTGCCGCACCACCGAGGCCGCTAAAATACTCGCCTTGATGATCCGCGGCGAGACAGGCTCTCTCAGGGTTCGTTGCGAGTGTGGAGTCCTCGCTGCCGGACTCTTCGCAAAACTCGGCCGTCTGGGTGGTTCCTCGTCGCGATCGGAGAGAAAGAGGGGCACGGAATCGTCGGGAGGCAATGTTTCCCTTCGAAGCCGATGGCGCGTGAGCGGTATGACATGAACTTCGATGACGCTCGCGTCTTCGTCAAACTCCTCTGCCGCCCTTTGGCGTATGGAGAAGGTCTCTGTATTTCGCCCCATGATAATGATGCCTCCACGCTACAACCCAACAACCGGGTCGCCTTCTGATCAACTTGCTTTTTGCTTGATGTGGTTGATCAGCCGGTCTTGCTACCGCCGCTCCTTTAGCACTGCATTGTGAATCCGTCCAAAAAGAGAGACCATCGCCCGCCCGAAGTGGAATTTAATTTGATTTTATCTGGCGGAAGCGTAGCCCAAAAATTATACATATTTGTGGTCCAGCGGCAAGCGGCCGAAAGCCTCAACTCACGGATGCAGGATCACCTTGCCCATCGCCTTGCGACCGGCGAGCACCTTCAAGGCATCGGCGGTTTGCGCCAGCGGGAAGGTGCGGTCGACATGCGATGAGATCTTGCCCTCCGCGGTCCACTTCACGAGCTTTTCCAGATTGGCGCGGTTCTTCTCCGCATTGAGCCGCGCCCATGCGCCCCAGAACACGCCGCTGGATATCGCAGCCTTTCAGGAGCGCGAGATTGAGCGGCATCTTCGGAATGTCGCCGGCGGCGAATCCGATCACGAGGAAGCGGCCTTCCCATGCGATCGAACGCAGCGCGGCCTCGGCGTAAGTGCCGCCGACCGGATCGAAAATGATATCGACGCCCTTGCCGCCGGTCAGCCGCCGCAAGCCGTCCTTGAGATCTTCCTTGGCGTAGTTCAGCCCGAGCTCGGCGCCGTGCGCTTTGGCGAATTCGAGCTTTTCGTCCGACGATGCGCAGGCGATCACCTTCAGGCCCATCAGCTTGCCGAGTTCGCATGCCGCCAGACCGGTGCCGCCGGCCGCGCCGAGCACGGCCATGGTCTCGCCCGGCTTTCAGGCTGGCGCGATCTTCCAGCGCATGCAGCGCGGTGCCGTAGATGATGATGATGCCGGCGGCGCGATCGAAATCCAGATTGTCGGGAATCTTGACGATGGAATTCGCCGGCAGCGCGATCTTTTCGCGCGCGCCATTGTGGCCGCAGGACGCCACCACGCGGTCGCCGACCTTCAGGTCGGTGACGCCAGCGCCGACGCTTTCGATCACGCCCGCGACTTCCGCCGCCGGCGAAAACGGAAACGGCGGCTTGATCTGGTATTTGCCCTGGATCATCAGCAGGTCGAAGAAATTCAGCGCCGCCGACTTGATCGCGATCACGGCCTCGCCGGCTCCGGCCACGGGATCGGGCACCTCGGTCAGCACGAGATCGTCGGGGCCGCAATATTGCGAGCAGAGAATGGCTTTCATGGACACACCTGAGTTTCGGACGCACAAAGAAGCGCTGGATGCTTCATGCCGGATTTGAAGCCGGGCTACAATCTGATCGGCTGCCGCGGTGGGAGGTTGCGCGTCATCTCCGTCATGCGATCGCGCGAAGCAATCCGAGCATTGCATGGGAAGGAATCTTGATCCGGACCGCCGCGCGCATCCGGAATGACGTTCGTGCAACGAAACGGGGATCGACCGATGTTTGAAAAAGGCCTGCTGGCGGGAAAACGGATACTGGTCACCGGCGGCGGCTCCGGGCTCGGCGCCGCGATGGGACGCCGCTTCGTCGAACTCGGCGCCGAACTGATCATCTGCGGCCGCCGGCTCGAATTGCTGGAGGCGACCGCGGCGCAGATGCGCGGCGATTTCGGCGGCAAGGTCGCCGCGATCAGGTGCGATATTCGCGACGGCGCGGCGGTCGATGCCATGATGGACGCGATCTGGCGCGAGGCGCCGCTCGACGTGCTGGTCAACAACGCCGCCGCGACCTTCATCGCGCAGACCGAGCAACTGTCGTTTCGCGCCGCCGACGCCATTCTCGCGCCGACGCTGCACGGCGCGATGTATTGCACGCTCGCGTGCCGGCAAGCGCTGGATCGAGGCAGGACACAAGGGCGTGGTGCTGAGCATCCTCTCGACCTCGACCATCACCGGCCGCGCCTTCACGGTGCCCTCGGCGATGGCGAAGTCCGCCGTTCTCGCGATGACCAAAAGCCTCGCGGTGGAGTGGGGCCCAAGGGCATCCGCACGGTCGCGATCGCGCCCGGCGCGTTTCCGACCGCCGGGCGCGTCGGGTCAGCTTCGGCCCGAGGGCCGCGACGAAGAGCTGGGCCTCGCGAAATCCGCTCGGCCGCGTCGGCGAACACGGCGAGCTTGCCGATCTCGCAAGTTTCCTGATTTCCGATCGGCCGGGCTACATCAATGGCGAGATGGTGGTGCAGGACGGCGGCGCGCATCTGCGCAGTTCCGGCGCCGAGGATCTGCTGCAATGGAGCCGACGCGCAGTGGGAGAAGCAGCGGACGGCGCGGTCGAAAGCTGAGCGAATCAGCGGCGCGTGGCGCACGCGTTCGAGTTCCGGATGTCGCGGTGGTGAGGTCCGTAACCGCCTTCCCAAAGATGTTTCCCGGCTATCCATCGGCCGCGTGACGAGGCGAGTGTCGGGCCATCTTCCAGTCACAATGATGAGGGAACCAGACTTGATCATGTCCGTGCGGCGAATCGCTGACAGCTCTGGTGGCGAGTGTGCTGGTGTGCGGGGTCGCGATCCTCGCGCAGGCGCAGAGTGCGGCGTCGAAAGCCGCGGAAAGCCGCTGCCAAGCCCGCGCCTGCAAAGCCTGAGGCGGCAAAGCCGGAAGCCAAGCCTGCCGCTGCGGTCGCAGGCAACGCCGAGCCGACGCTGATCGGCCAGTTCGGCACCTGGGGCGCCTATACCGCGACGCCGAACGGCAAGAAGGTGTGCTTCGCGCTGGCCAAACCCTCGTCGTCGAAAACCAATCCGCCGAATCGTCCGCGCGACCCGGCCTATGCGTTCGTCTCCACCCGTCCGGCCGGAGAAGGTCACCAACGAAGTTTCCGTCATGATCGGCTACACGCTGAAGCCGGGCTCGGAATCGACGCTGGAGGTCGGCGGCGCTGCCTACGCGATGTACACCCGGGGCGACGGCGCTCTGGATCAAGAACGCCGCCGAGGAAGAGCGGATGGTGGATGCCATGCGCAAGGCCGCCGATGCGACGGTCAAGGGCGTGTCGGCCAAGGGCACCGAGACCACGGACACCTTCTCGCTGAAGGGCCTTCCCAGGCGCTCGACAAACTGGCGCAGGATTGCAAGCGCTAACCGCGCATTCCGGTTAACGGCGTTGTATAAGGGCTACGACTTCGTGCGATCTCCTCATGGCGAGGGGCGCTTCGCTCCGAAGCATGACGCATTCATCGCCTTGCAGATGCCGAAGGCCTATTTGATGGTCCATGACCGAGACCAATGACCCAGCTTCCAGATCGAAGCCAGTTCCGCGCGCAAGCGCGCCGCCTTGGAAAAGATCGCGCTCGAAACCTACGTGCCGCCGGCAAAGCCCGTCGCTGGTCGGACTGTCGCGCGCCGAGATCGCCGGAACGGCTCGGCGCCGATCGGCGTCGCGCCGGCGCAGCGCAAGATGCGCGTGCAGCAGCTGTGGCACTGGATCTATGTCCGCGGCGCGCAAGAATTTCGACGAGATGACCAGCATCTCCAAGGAAATGCGCGCGCAGCTCGATGCGCATTTCACGCGTCGCGCGTCCCGGAGGTGGTCGCCGAGCAGATTTCCAACGACGGCACCCGCAAATGGCTGCTGCGCTTGCCGAGCGGCGACAGCGTCGAGAAGGCGCATGAAGTCGAGTGCGTCTACATTCCGGAAACCGACCGCGGCACGCTGTGCGTTTCCTCGCAGGTCGGCTGCACGCTGAATTGCTCGTTCTGTCACACCGGCACGCAGCGGCTGGTGCGCAACCTCACCGCGGGCGAGATCGTCGGCCAGATCATGGTGGCGCGCGATCGCCTCAACGACTGGGCCGACCGCGAAACGCCCGACCGGCAGCCGCCTCGTCACCAACGTGGTGATGATGGGCATGGGCGAGCCGCTTGTATAATTTCGAGGCGGTGCGCGATGCGCTGCTGATCGTCGCCGACAATGAAGGCATCGGCATTTCCCGCCGCCGCATCACGCTGTCGACGTCGGGCGTGGTGCCGAACATCGTCCGGACCGGCGACGAAATCGGCGGTCATGCTGGCGATCTCGCTGCACGCGGTGCGCGACGAATTGCGCAACGAACTGGTGCCGCTGAACCGGAAATATCCGATCGCCGAATTGCTGCAGGCCTGCCGCGACTATCCCGGCTCGTCGAACGCGCGGCGCATCACCTTCGAATATGTGATGCTGAAAGGCGTCAACGATCTCGCTCGATGACGCCAAGCTGCTGGTGAAGACTGCTCAAGGGCATTCCGGCCAAGATCAATCTCATTCCGTTCAATCCATGGCCGGGCACGCGCTACGAATGCTCGGACTGGGACCAGATCGAGAAGTTCTCCGAATATATCTTCAACGCCGGCTATTCCTCGCCGGTGCGCACGCCGCGCGGCCGCGACATCCTCGCCGCCTGCGGCCAGCTCAAATGCGAGACCGAGAAACTGTCGGCGCGCGAGCGTCAGGCGCTGCGCGCCATGGCGATGACGGATTGATGTGGCCGCCAGTCTCTGACGGTCCTCATGGTGAGCGAGGCGCGTCTTGCGCCGTCTCGAACCATAGGATGCCGCCATCCTTCGAGACGCGCGCTAAGAGGCCGCTCCTCAGGATGAGGACGTTGAGTGCTGCTACGCCCGAGAATGGATCCGCACTTCATGGCACTGATCGGCCGCCTGTTCGTCATCCTGTTCGGCTTCTCGCCGCGTGTCTGGTGGCGGGGATGATCGTGGTCGGCGCGGTGCTGTTTCCGGAATTCAGCGACCTTGGACCGGCCCGATCGATCAGAGCGCGATCAACATCGTGCTCGGGTTTGGCTTCATCTTCATCAGCGGCTTTGCGCTGCTGCCGGCGATGATCGTGGTCGCGATCACCGAAGCGTTTTTATATCAGGAGCGTGCTGGCCTATGCGGTCGGCGGCGGCCTGGTCGGTCTCGCCTGCTATCTCGGCCTGATCCCGTTCGATCCGGCGACGCTTCGCTTCGATGGCATCGTCCGGCGGCATCTCGAAATCATGACCGGTGCGGGATCGTCGCGGGCCTGGTCTACTGGATGATCGCGGGCCGCAATGCCGGCGCATGGCGCGAACCGCCGCGCCCGCTGCCGCCTGCCTGCCGCCGCTGCCGTCACATTCGCCGCCGTCGTCGTAAAGAAGCGGCAGCGACGCCTCTTTTCATACCGAATCCTCGTCGGCTAAACCCCGCGCCATGAACCGACCGGACTTTTCATCGCGCTTGGGCTTGGCGCTTGTCGTCGGATTGCTGTTCGGGCTTTATCCCGAACTCGATCTCAAAGCTGGCCGCGCTGTTTTACGACGCGGCGACCAGATCCTTTCCGCTGAAGCTCAACGCGATGGCTGCGTTCGCGCGCGACGGCGCGATGTGGATCGCGTGGGGCCTCGCGCTGCCGGCGATTGTCGCGCTGGTCGGTGAAGCTGGTGCGGCCGGACACGGCCGCTGTTGATATCCGGCGCGCGATCATCTTCCTGCTGGTTACGCTGTACTCTTGCCGCGGGCATTCTCACCAATCTCACCTTCAAGAGCTATTGGGGCCGGCCGCGCCCGGTGGTGGTGACGCAGTTCAACGGCGATCTGGCCGTTCGTGCCGTGGTGGGATCCGCGCGGCGGCTGCGGCCGCAACTGTTCGTTCTTCTCCGGCGAGGGCGCCACCGCGTTCTGGACCTACGCGCCGGCGGCGCTGACGCCGCCGGCATGGCGGCCGCTGGCTTATGTCGCGGCCGACCCTGTTCGGCGTCACGACCAGCGCGCTGCGGATGGCGTTTGGCGGGCATTTCTTCACCGACGTCGCGGCCGCCGGGCTGGTGACGTTTCTGGTGATCTGGCTGGCGCACGGCTTCATCTACCGCTGGCCGTCGACCCGGCTGTCCGACGAGAGCATCGACGCCGCGCTGACGCGGCTTGGCTGGCCCGAGGTACCGCCTGCTGCAGAGATGGCGCGGCCGCGATGTGGGACCAGCTCCGTCGGTGTGAACGCTTGCGCAAGAGACCTTTCTGCCTGTAATCATCTGCGCGTATCCGGTAAATTCGGCATCCAATTCAACAGGATTTTCATGAGCAAGGACGTCAAGAAGGTGGTGCTCGCCTATTCGGGCGGGCTCGACACCTCGATCATCCTGAAGTGGCTGCAGACCACCTACGGCTGCGAGGTCGTGACCTTCACCGCCGATCTCGGCCAGGGCGAGGAGCTTGAGCCGGCGCGCCAGAAGGCGCTGCTGCTCGGCATCAAGCCGGAGAACATCTTCATCGAGGATCTGCGCGAGGAATTCGTGCGCGACTACGTGTTTCCGATGTTCCGCGCCAACGCGGTGTACGAGGGGCAGTATCTGCTCGGCACCTCGATCGCGCGGCCGCTGATCGCCAAGAAGCAGATCGAGATCGCCGAGAAGGTCGGCGCCGACGCGGTGTCGCATGGCGCGACCGGCAAGGGCAACGACCAGGTCCGCTTCGAGCTCGCCTATTATGCGCTCAAGCCCGACGTCACCATCATCGCGCCGTGGCGCGAATGGGACCTGCGCTCGCGCGAGCAGCTGATCGCGTTCGCCGAAGCGCACCAGATCCCGATCGCCAAGGACAAGCGCGGCGAGGCGCCGTTCTCGGTCGACGCCAATCTGCTGCACGCCTCGAGCGAAGGCAAGGTGCTGGAGGATCCCGCGCAGGAAGTGCCCGACTACGTCTATTCGCGCACCATCGATCCGGAAAAGCGCGCCGGACAAGGCGACCATGCATCACGCGTCGATTTCGAGCGCGGGCGATGCGACCGCGATCGACGGCAAGAAGCTGTCGCCCGCGACGCTGCTGGCGAAGCTCAACGAACTCGGCCACGCCAACGGCATCGGCCGGCTCGATCTCGTCGAGAACCGTTTCGTCGGCATGAAGTCGCGCGGCATGTACGAGACGCCGGGCGGCACCATTCTGCTCGCAGCCCATCGCGGCATCGAGATCGATCACGCTCGATCGCGGCGCGGCGCATCTCAAGGACGAGCTGATGCCGAAATATGCCGAGCTCGATCTACAACGGCTTCTGGTTCGCGCCGGAGCGCGAGATGCTGCAGGCGGCGATCGATCACAGCCAGGAATATCGTCACCGGCCGCGTGCGGCTCAAGCTCTACAAGGGCAACGTCATCGTGATCGGGCGCGAGAGCACGTATTCGCTGTACGATCAGGATCTCGTCACCTTCGAGGAAGGCGCGGTCGCCTACGATCATCGCGACGCCGCGGGCTTCATCAAGCTCAACGCCTTGCGGCTGCGCACGCTCGGGCCAGCGCAAGAAGAAGCTGGGGCTGTAGCGATAAGCTGCAGCGTGGTTTCTCTTTGCGTCGTTCCGGCGAACGCCGGGACGACTCGTGAAGCTATCTCCATTCCAACAAAAATGGCCGGGATTTCTCCCGGCCATTTTATTCAGCGGATGCTTCGCCTCACCTCGGCGGCGCGGTGCCGGGCGGCGGCGGCGGCAGCGATGCCGTTCCGCCATTCAGAAGCGGCGTGATGTTGCGGACCGTGACGCGGCGATTGATACGGCTTGGTCCGTCGGTCTGTTCTTTGAGATACTGCTCGCCGTAACCCTGCGAGGTCAGGTTTTCCGCCGGCACCTGGAATTGCTGGGTCAGCAGTGCGGCGGCGGATTCGGCGCGGCGGTCCGACAGCGACAGATTGTCGACATCCGATCCCACCGCGTCGGTATGACCTTCGATCAGGAATACCGCGCGCGGATTGGCGGCAATCGCGCGATTGAGCCCGTCCGCAATGCCCTGCAGCTTCGCCGCCTGATCAGGTGGAATTTCCCACGATCCGGTTTCGAAGGTGATGCTGTCGATGTCGATGCTCGGCATGCGCTGGCGCACCGAGCCGCTGTAACGGATTTCGTCGAGCGCGAATAACGCCGTTCGATCCGCTCCACCGGCGGCGCCATCATGGTGTCGTAGATCAACTCCGGCGGCGCGCCCTCGGCCTCGACGATGTAGCGATCGTACGGAATCCGGAGCACCGGCGGCGGCAGATCGACGTAGAAGCCGCCGACCCCGCGCGGGCCGCGATAGCTGTTGTCGATAATGATGATCTCGCGGCCCCGCTCATCCCTGCGAATTCGGCGCAGCAACTGACCGTCGCGATCGTTCTCGGTAATGATTTGCGTGCCATCGGGACGGACCACGATGGTGCGCGTGTCGTTGCCGACCTGCTGGGTCCTGATGTCGCGCGCGCCATAGCGGAATCGATCCACCTCGTTGTGACGGATGAACGCCTGGCCGCCCGGATCGCGGATGATGATCCGGCCCCGGCTCGGTAATGACCGTGCGGCCACCTTCCTGGGTTTCCCGTCGCGCGCCCTTGAACTCATCCATGCGGCGCGGCCCCGGTGCCGCAGCGCCCGGCGCAATCGGTGCCAACGCTTGGGCCGGCGGAGGTGCTGCCGGAATTGGCGCGCTGACCGTAGGCGGCGGGCGGCGCACTTGCGGATGCGGCTCCCGGCGGCAGCGCGGTCTGGCCTCCGGCGCCCGGTGCGGGAGCTGCATTCGGCGCTCCCGGAGCAGCACCGCGCTCGGCGCGCGCCGGAGCAGCACTCGGCGCCCGGGCGGTGTCTCGGCGCAGCCCGGAGCGCGTCCTCGGCGTTCCCGCGAGCGGCGCTCGGCGCTCCCGGAGCGGCGTTCGGAGTCGCACTGCCCGGGGGCGGTCCGCTACGCGGTCGCAGGTGGCGTAGTACCCGTGCCCGGGGCTCGCGGGTGGTGGCGGCGGAGTTTGAGTCGGCGGAGCGGCGGCGGGCGGCGCGCCCGGTGCCGACGGCGATGGCTTGCGCCCGCGGGTGGTGGCGGAGGCGGCGGCGGAGTTTGAGTCGGCGGAGCAGCCGGCGGGTGGCGGGCCTCGATGCCGGAGGCGACGATGTCTTACAGCGCCGCGGCGGTGGCGGCACAAGTCGGCGCGGCCCGTTGCTGAGGCTGGATCGCAGGCGCGGCAGCGCGCGCTTGGCGGAGCCGGAGGCTTCGGCGGCGTGTGGCGGCGGTGCCGTTGGCGGCGTCGGCGGCAGGCGGCGGCGCGCTGCGGTGCGTAGCATGCGTGGCGGCAGGCGCAGGCGGCGGCGCGGGACGCGGCGGAGGCGCCGCGGCAGGAGGCGGAGGCGCGGGCATTGCGGCAGTGCCGCGGTCGGGGAGGCGGCGGTGCGGGCGTGGCGGCGGTCCGGAGGCGGCGGCGCAGGCCGGGGTGGCGGAGGTGGCGCGGCAGCCGGCGGCGCGGGACGCGGCGGGGGAGGTGGGCGGCGGCAGCGGGCGGCGCGGGGCGCAGCGGCGGTGGCGCTGCCTTCGGCGGCGCTGTTGGCTTTCCGTGCCGGTCTCAAGTCCTGCCTTGGCCTGCGCCATAACCAGCGGCGCGGTTTGCGCGTGCGATGAAGAGGCTGCGAATTGCATCGCCGTAAGCGCTGTCGTGGCAAGCAACACGAGACGAAGATTTGTCATGATGGTCTGGGTCCCCGGAAAATTTGCTGGCAACAACGCAGTCCTTGTTAGAAAAACGCAGTCGCGTCACAGCGATCAACAAACAAGCGTTAGGCCGGAATGTGGCGCCTTCAGAAGGCGGATCTTGTTTTTATTTATGAACAAGTAAGGGTTCTACTGCCCTCTGTTCATTGCGCATTCAGGCGATCATTTCAAACCGAAGTTTTACATTGTCCCCTGCGGCATATCGGGTGCGCCCGGATTCAGATCCGGCCTCGAACGCGGCAAATCGGCGATCCCGGTATCGGTGGCAGGAGAGGGCCCGCGCGGTCCATCCGGTCCGCGCACCGGCAGCCTTCATCCGGCGTGCTTCCCGGCAACTCTTCCGGCCGCGGCGGTTCGCCTGGATCCTGCATCGGCGGCGGCACCCCGGGCTGCGGACTTCCCGGCGGGCTCTCCCGCGGCGGCTCTGACGGCTGTCCCGGCTTGATCGGCGGGATCCTCTTGCGGTTCGATCGGCACTACAGCGCGACGCGTTGCGGCTGTCGCCGAGATCGGATCGCGTGCCGGTAACGGCCGCCGCTGCCATCCTCACATAGCTGATGACGGAGCCCGGCGATCCCAGAACTCCGGCGTCATCGCGCTGTGGTGTTGGCGTTCGCCATCTCGTGTGTCTCCACGGCTGCTGGAGCAATAACGGCGCCGATACGGACGAGGTTCCCGGTCAGGGACGCTGGAACCGGTCACCCGGGCGCGTGGCATACGGCTTCGATGTTATGGCCGTCGGGATCGAGCACGAAGGCGCCGTAATAATCCGGGGTGGTAATGGGCGCGGATGCCGGGCGCCCCGTTATCGCGTCCGCCCGCTGCCATGGCCGCCTGGTAGAAAGCGTCGACGGTAGCGCGGTCCTTCGCCAACGATGGCGACATGCAGGGGCTTGTTCAATCCGCCTTCGCCGCCGATCCAGAAATCCGGCTTGCCATTGGCGCCAAAGCCGGCCGCGGGATCATGTCCGGTCTGCTCTTGCGTCACTTCCATGACGAGGCTATAGCCGAGCGGCGCCAGCGCCTTTGTGTAGAAAGCCTTCGCGCGCTCATAATCGGAAACCGGAAAACCGATGTGGTCGATCATCGTAAATCTCCTGCGGTTTGACGGACTGGTTCAGCTCGCGCACCAATAGCGTGTTGCTGCGGGTCTTGCCGGTCTCGGCGTAGCCGCGCGCGAGCATGCCGGCAATGCAGTCGTCGCAGCCATTCGTTCCGCGACAGATGCTCGATCACCACCGCGCGCGGCCACAGCGCTTGCGGCGCTTGCTTGAAGAAGCCGGTCAGCACCCGGTCCTCATAGCCCTCGACGTCGATCTTCAGCGCATCGACCCGGCGCGACGCCGGCCTCGTCGAGAATACGCTGCAGCCGCAGCGAGGGCACCCTGATGGCCTTGCTCGGCGGCTTCGCCGCTGACAGATGTGGCTGGCGCCGAGATTGTCGCCGTCGGTCTCGATCATCAATTCGCCGTCGGAAGGGCCGGCGGCGGCGGCCACCAGCGTCACCTGCGTGAAGCCGGACGCGGCGCGGTTGAACGCCAAGCCGCGCATGGGTGACGGGATGCGGCTCGATCGCGATCACTTTGCCAGCTGGCGCCGACGTGACGCGCCAGCACCATGGCGTAGGTGCCGACATTGGCGCCGACATCGACGAACACGCCGCCGGCAGGCGTGTTGCGCGCGCAGAAAATCCAGCTCCTCGAGATTGTAGTCGGGATTGAACAGGGCGCCGCGCTCGGTGGCGCTGGCCTGATGGTAGAACCGAAACGACGCGCCCTGATACTGCACATCGACCGGACCGGCGCGCAGCAGATTGACCAGCCGCGACAGCATCGGGCGGAACGCGCCGCGTTTCAGCCGCGAGCGTTGCGCGAGCGAGATGATGGCCACGCTTGCGCTGATGTCGGCGCGAACGCGCCGAAAGGCGGTGGCGTCGGGTCATTGGCCGCGGCGAGGCCGGGCGGCAGTGTCGATATTCGTCAAGAAATCCTCGCGGAAAGCTTGGCGGACGCGGCGGCATGCGCCTAGCCGGTTTGCGCGCTGTTCCAACGACAGCTCCGGGTCATGGCCCGCTTTTTCTCGATCCACGCGGTGCGGGGAAGGCTTTCCGCCGCCTTCGTCGGCGCCGCCTTTGCGATGGCGCAGGAAACGTCCGGGCAGCCGATGCAGCAGCTATCACATCGAGCGGGATCCACACCGCGCCGGGCGTTGCAAACGCCTGGAACCAAAACATTCACACGCTCCTCGGGATGCGACGGAAGGATCCGCGGCAAGCCGGTGCGATCCGGTCCGGATCGATAAACCCGATAAATCGATCCGGACGCGGCCGATCGTCGGCCAGCAGCAACACGATCAAGCCGGTCGCGGCGATCGCGCCGCCGCCGTCCGGCACCATGCGCCAGTTGAACTTGACCATCTCGCGCAATTGTTCGACGCCGCCGGCAAGTTCGAACCTGTAATGCCGCTCGGCGACATTGGTTTGATGCGACGTCGAGACCCGTGTTTCGAGCTCGGCGTGGCCATGCACCTCACGGGTCCGGACATGAGTGCGTGCCGTTCTCGATCCAGAGTCCGGCGACTGGGGCCCGGCGATGACCGGATCGGTTTCGTTCCAGATGTGGACATAGCGTTGGGCGAGATCTTCTGCGTGCGACATGACGAGGTTCACCGTTCGGATTCTGCGGCCCGCTTCTCCGGGCGTGTGCGAAGAGATCAAGGGTTCGTATCTGGACGATGAATGGCTGTTTGGCTTAGATTATTGTCTGAACGTCCAGATCACAGCCGATGAGGGAAGGGCACATGGACCCGTTGGACGACGCGTTTTCAGTCATGCGGGTGCGTGAATCGCTCTACGCACGGGTCAACGCCAGTGCGCCATGGGCGATCAGGTTCAGGAAGGCAAGGCGGCAAGGTTCGGGCTCGTGGTTGCCGGCTCATGCTGGCTCACCACCGAACAACCCGCGCAATCGGTGCCGCTCGCGACCGGCGATTGCTACGTGATCCTGGACGGATCGACCTACACGCTTGGCGACGATCCGCGCTCGCCCGCGCTGAATTGCTTCGATGTGGTTCCAAAGCTTGTCGACGGCGCCGTCAGCCTCGGCGGCGGCGGTACCGCGGCGACGGTCGTGACCGGATGGTTCGTCTATGACGAACTCGGCGCGCGTCCGCTGACGGCGCTGCTGCCGCGCGTGCTTCACGCAGCGTCGACGAGTTACCGGACCGATATCTTGAAAGCAACGCTCGAACTGCTGGCGAAGGAAACCGAGCGTCCCGGCGTCGGCTCCGGTGTCGTCGTCAGCGGATTGGCGGATATCCTGTTCGTGCAGGCGATCACGCAGTCACCTCAACAACACCAGCGAAAATGACGTCGGCTGGCTCGCGGCGCTGTCCGACAAGCGCATTGGGCTTGCGATGCGCGCGCTGCACAGCAAACCGGCCGAGGCCTGGACGGTGGAAAAATTGGCATCGTTGGCGAGCATGTCGCGCTCGGCCTTCGCGGCGCGCTTCAAGGCAAGGCTGGGTGAAGCGCCGCTGGAGCTATCTGACGCGGTGGCGCATGTTCCGCGCCGGCGTGCTGCTGAAGCACCGGGCGTTCAGCTTGGCCGAGATCGCCAACGAGGTGGGCTACGAAAGCGATGCGGCGCTGAGCAAGGCCTTCCATCGCGTCGTCGGCATGGCGCCCGGCGCGTTCCGCAAGCAAGGCGGCGGCGACGGAGATCCGCGGCGGGCTGCATAAAGGCCGTCGAGCTACGGCAGATCGGAAGCGCATGCCCTCGGGCCACGACCCGATGGTGGGTACCAGTTTTCCGAAAGATCGTGCTCAAACAAAAGATCGACCATGACCATTCGAAAGATCATGCTCTGCAGGAAGCACAAGGATCCGGCGCGCGGAAAGTGCACGACCACCTCGCCGGGCGCGCGGATCATGCCTGCGGATGGCGATATGCTGTGACGAGAGCGCGACGATCTCGCCGCTCACTTTGATCTTGCCGTAGTCGTCGGGCATCACCTCGACCCGGTCACCGGGCTTGCGGCCATTGGGATCGTTGGGATCGGATAATCCTCGGCGGTCTGCTGGCGTGGCGCTTGCCGGCGATGTCGAGCGCGGCGGAGGTCGATAGTTCGGCGCTGCGGCCGTGGCCGACGCGCGCGCATTCGCGCCTCCCACGCCCGCGTGTTGCCGAACTCCGCGAGCATCTCGTCGGTATTGGGAAGATGCGCGCGCACGTACCAGACGTTCATGTAGGCGTTGACGTCGCAAAGACCGGGCTTGTCGCCGCTCATCCACGCCCGGCCGTCGCCGAGCTGAGCCTCGACCCATTGCAGATTGCGCGCGAAACTGATCGCGCATCTGCGGGATCGCCGCCGTCATGGCCGCGACATCGAATTTGGCGCCGCGCAGCTTTTCGCGGTCGGCGATGAAATCCTGCGGGACTTTGTCCGCCAGCGAGCCGAACACGAGATTCACGGTGTTCTGAAAGAACGACCGATCGGTCCACATCGCCGTGCGCCCAGGCGATGCCTTCATATCCGCCGGGGAACAGGGTCGGCTCCGGGAACCGCCGTTCCAATTCGCGGATGATGCACTGCGTGTCGCAATAGATGTCGGCACCGATCTGCATCACCGGCGTGCGCCGATAGCCGCCGGTCAGCGGCATCAAGTCAGGACGCGGCATGATTCGCGAGATCAGGACGGACGTCCATGCGATGTTCTTCAGGCCGAAGACGACACGCACCTTCTCCGAGAACGGCGACTTTTCGAAATGATGCAGGATGATGGGGTGAGCGGTCGATCATGCGATCTCTTCGGGGCTGATGCTTCGCGTGAAGCTATCTCGCGAATGACCGGCTGACAACGGACGTCATCCCCGCGCAATGGTGTCGCTCATTCTTCCATCATGCCCGGCACAAGCCGCGGCATGACGGATAGTGGACGACGTCTGATTTGCGTGCGCTTAGATCCGCCGCTCGACCATCTTCAGCTTGAGCTCGGCGATGGCTTCGGAGGGATTGAGACCCTTCGGGCAGGCCTTGGCGCAGTTCATGATGGTGTGGCAGCGGTAGAGCCGGAACGGATCTTCGAGGTTGTCGAGCCGCTCGCCGGTGGCCTCGTCGCGGCGAATCCTTGACCCAGCGCGTTCGCCTGCAGCAGCGCGGCGGGGCCGAGGAAGCGATCGCTGTTCCACCAATAGCTCGGGCAGGAGGTCGAGCAGCAGGCGCACAGGATGCACTCGTAGAGGCCGTCGAGCTTTTCGCGGTCCTCGTGGCTCTGCTTCCATTCCTTCTGCGGCGTCGGCGTGGTGGTCTTCAGCCACGGCTCGATCGAGGCATATTGCGCGTAGAAATTGGTGAGGTCGGGCACCAGGTCCTTCACGACCGGCTGGTGCGGCAGCGGGTTGACCTTGACCGCGCCGTCCTTCACGTCGTGCATCGACTTGGTGCAGGCCAGCGTGTTCTGGCCGTCGATGTTCATGGCGCAGGAGCCGCAGACGCCCTCGCGGCAGGAGCGGCGGAAGGTCAGCGTCGGGTCGATGTGGTTCTTGATCCAGATCAGGCCGTCCAGCACCATCGGCCCGCAATCGTTGGTGTCGACGATAATAGGTATCGACGCTCGGATTCTTGCCGTCGTCCGGATTCCAGCGATACACCCTGAACTCGCGCGTCTCGGTCGCGCCGGCCGGCTTCGGCCAGGCCTTGCCGCCGGTGATCCTTGAATTTTTCGGAAGCGCGAATTCAACCATGCTTGTCAAGCCTTCGCTGTCGTCATCAATACACCCGCGCCTTCGGCGGGATGTACTGCACGTCGTTGGTCATCGTGTAGTCGTGCACCGGGCGATAATCGATCGTGGTCTTGCCGCCATCGTCGATCCACGCCAGCGTGTGCTTCATCCAGTTCTTGTCGTCGCGGTCGGAAAATCCTCGCGCGCATGGGCGCCGCGGCTCTCGGTGCGGTTCGCCGCCGAGTCCATCGTCACCACCGCCTGCACGATCAGATTGTCGAATTCGAGCGTTTCGATCAGGTCGGAATTCCAGACCAGCGAGCGGTCGGTCGTGGCGATGTCGCCGATGCCGCCATGCACCTTGTGGATCAGGTTCTGGCCTTCGCTGCAGAACCTCGCCGGTGCGGAACACCGCGCAATTGTTCTGCATCACATGCTGCATGCTGTCGCGCAGTTTCGCCGGTCGGCGTGCCGCCGGAGGCGTAGCGATAATGGTCGAGCCGGCCGAGCGCCTTGTCGGCGGAGCCCTGCCGGCAGTTCCGGCTGCTTGCCGTTCGGCGTCAGCTTTTCCGCGCAGCGCAGCGCGGCGGCGCGGCCGAACACGACGAGATCGATCAGCGAGTTGGAGCCGAGGCGGTTGGCGCCATGCACGGAGACGCAGGCGGCTTCGCCGAGCGCCATCAGGCCGGGCACGACGGCATTGTCGTCGCCGTTCTTCTTGGTCAGCACTTCGCCGTGATAATTGGTGGGAATGCCGCCCATGTTGTAGTGCACGGTCGGCGACGATCGGGATCGGCTCGCGGGTGACGTCGACATTGGCGAAAATCTTCGCCGATCTCGAAATGCCCGGCAGCCGTTCGTGCAGCACCTTGGGATCGAGATGGTCGAGGTGCAGGAAGATGTGGTCCTTCTTCTTGCCGACGCCGCGGCCTTCGCGGATTTCGATCGTCATCGCGCGCGAGACCACGTCGCGCGAGGCGAGATCCTTGGCGGAGGGCGCATAGCGCTCCATGAAGCGCTCGCCCTCGGAATTGACGAGATAGCCGCCTTCGCCGCGCGCGCCTTCGGTGACGAGGCAGCCCGCGCCATAGATGCCGGTCGGGTGGAACTGGATGAACTCCATGTCCTGCAGCGGCAGGCCGGCGCGCAGCACCATGCGCGCCGCCGTCGCCGGTGCAGGTGTGCGCCGAGGTGCAGGAGGCGTAGGCGCGGCCGTAGCCGCCGGTCGCGAGGATCGTGGTCTGCGCGCGGAAACGATGCAGCGTGCCGTCGTCGAGCTTGAGCGCGATCACGCCGCGGCAGACGCCCTGGTCGTCCATGATCAGGTCGATGGCGAAGAACTCGATGTAGAATTCGGCGGAGTGGCGCAGCGCCTGGCCGTACATCGTGTGCAGCATGGCGTGGCCGGTGCGGTCGGCGGCGGCGCAGGTGCGCTGCGCCTGGCCCTTGCCGTAGTCCAGCGTCATGCCGCCGAACGGGCGCTGATAGATCTTGCCGTCCTCGGTGCGCGAGAACGGCACGCCCCAATGCTCGAGCTCGTAGACGGCTTCCGGGCGCGTTGCGCACCATGTATTCGATCGCGTCCTGGTCGCCGAGCCAGTCCGACCCCTTGACGGTGTCGTACATGTGCCAGCGCCAGTCGTCCTGGATGCATGTTGCCGAGCGACGCCGAAATGCCGCCCTGCGCTGCGACCGTATGCGAGCGGGTCGGAAACACCTTTGTGATGCAGGCGGTGCGCAGGCCGGCTTCGCTGCAGCCGACCACCGCGCGCAGACCGGCGCCGCCGGCGCCGACCACGACGACGTCGTAGGTGTGGTCTTCGATCGGATAGGCTTTACCGTTGGTGGCGGGACCGCCACTGCCGTTTGTGGCCTTGCCGTTGCCATCAGCGCGCCATGGGCTACACTCCGGATGACAGTTTGAGGATCGCGTAGATCGAGGCCAGCGCCACCGCGATGCAGAAGAAATTGTTGGCCATCACGCTGGCGAGCTTCAGCTTCTCGTTGTGCACATAGTCCTCGATCACCACCTGCATGCCGATCTTCATGTGCCAGGCGCTGGCGACGATGAAGAGCAGCAGGATGATCGCGATCGGCAGCGAGCCGAGGATTTGCGCGGCGCCGGCCTGGTTGCGGCCGAGCAGCATCAGCACCACCACGATCACGGGCACGATCAGCAGCGCCATCGCCACCGCCGGTGAGCGCGCTGGCGCCAGAAATCGCTGGTGCCGGAATGCGAGGCGCCGAGGTTGCGGACGCGGGCCGAGCGGCGTGCGCATCGGAGCGAGGATCTGGCGCGCTCATCGTCCGCCTCCGATCGCGTAGGCGGCGATCCACACCAGCACGGTCAGCGAAATGCCGCGCGATCAGCGCGCCCCAGGTCAGCGCCTCGCGCTCGCTGGCCTTGAAGCCGTAGCCGAGGTCCCAGACGAAATGGCGCGATGCCGCTGAGCAGGTGATGCAGCAGCGCCCACGTGTAGCCGAACACGATCAGCTGGCCGATGAAGCTGCCGGTGAAGGCCTGCACGTTGGCGTAGGCGCCGGGGCCGGAAGCCGCCGCGATCAGCCACCACGCCAGCAGCAGCGTGCCGAAATACAGCGCGATGCCGGTGACGCGGTGGACGATGGAAAGCGCCATCGTCAGGGTCCAGCGATAGGTCTGCAGATGCGGCGAAAGCGGTCGTTCGATCCTGGCGGTCATCGGCGGCTTTGACGGTTGTGTGGCACCGCACGGGCGGCCCATTGGGGATCGCGATAGACGAATTCTATTTACGGAGTCGAAACAGCCAGCGCAACGGCGAAATCGTCGTTTGCGAACGAATGTTCATAGCTTGAGGATGAGCCCCGCATTAACGGGGATTGACAGGGCATGCCGGCCGCTGTTGCAGCTAGCTACCGATGAAGCCCGATCTCATGCAACGCGTGACGCAGCGATGGACGACGAATGGTCGCAGGATTGGACGCCTCCGAGCTCGTCGAACTGGCGCTGCTGCTGGTGGCGGTGGGCGGCGCTGTCAGGCTTCTTCGCCGGCGTTTTCGGCGTCGGCGGCGGGCGCCATCCCTGGTGCCGGTATTTTACGAGTGCTTTCGGCCTCGCCGGCGTGCCCGCTGGAGGTGCGGATGCCGCTGTGCATCGGCACCTCGCTCGCCATCATCATCCCGACCTCGGTCAGTTCGTATCGTGCCCACTCATGCCCGCGGCGCGGTCGATATGGAGATCCTCAAGCAATGGTGGCTGCCGGTCGCTGATCGGCGTGATCGCCGGCAGCGTCACCGCGCGCTACGCGCCGGAGCGGCTGTTCAAGATCGTGTTCGTGGCGGTGGCATGGTCCGCGGCGGCGCGGCTGCTGCTCGCCCGCGCGACACTGGAAATTCGGCGACGACTCGCCGCAGGGACCGCTGATGAGGATCTATGGCTTCTTCGATCGGGCTGCTTTCCACCCTGATGGGCATCGGCGGCGGATTGTTCGCCAATCTGCTGATGACCTTCTACGGCCGGCCGATCCATCAGGGCGGTCGCGACGTCGTCGGCGCTGGCGGTGCTGATCTCGATCCCCGGCGCGCTCGGCTATGTCTATGCCGGCTGGCCCGCCGCAGTTCGTTATCCCGACGTCGCCGCGCTGCAACTGGCCGTTCGCGGTCGGCTACGTCTCGCTGATCGGCGCGCTGCTGGTGATGCCGACCAGCCTGGTGACCGCGCCGCTCGGCGTGAGCGCCGCGCATGCGATGTCGAAGCGCACGCTGGAGATGGCGTTTGGCTGGCTATCTGTTCATCGTCGGCAGCCGGTTTGTGATCAGCCTGCTGTAGCGGCAGTCAAGGACCCGGCTGCATGGTCCATAACGGCGCACTGGCTATCCTCGCCGTCGTATTTCGTAGATATCCGCGTACGTATCGCGCAAAATATTCTTCTGCACCTTGCCCATGGCGTTGCGCGGCAATTCGTCGACGACGAACACGCGCTTCGGCATCTTGAATTTTGCCAGCCGGCCCGTCGAGCGCTTTCAGCACCGAGGCTCTCATCGACCTCGGCGCCCTTGTCGCACACCACGACAGCGGTGACGCCCTCGCCGAAATCGGCATGCGGCACGCCGATCACGGCGGATCTGATCACGCCCGGCATGGCGTCGATCTCGCTTTCGATTTCCTTCGGATACACGTTGAAGCCGCCGGAGATCACCAGATCCTTGCCGCGGCCGAGGATGTGCACGTAGCCGTTGCCGTCGATCTTGCCGAGATCGCCGGTGATGAAGAATCCGTCGTCGCGGAATTCGGCCTTGGTCTTTTCCGGCATCCGCCAATAGCCCTTGAAGACGTTCGGGCCCTTGACCTCGATCATGCCGATGGTTTCGCGCGCCAGCTCTTTTCCGGTTTCGGGATCGGTGACGCGCACGGTGACGCCGGGCAGCGCGGATGACCGACCGCGCCGGGCACGCGATCGCCGTCATAGGGATTCGACGTATTCATGTTGGTCTCGGTCATGCCGTAGCGCTCGAGCACGGCGTGGCCGGTGCGCGCAACCCATTCGCGGTGGGTGTCGGCGAGCAGCGGCGCCGAGCCGGAAACGAACAGCCGCATATGCTTGGTGGACTCTTTGGTGAGCGCCGGGCTTTGCAGCAGCCGCGTATAGAACGTCGGCACGCCCATCAGCACGGTTGCGCGCGCCATCAGCTGGATGATCAGTTCGGGATCGAATTTCGGCAGGAAGATCATCGAGGCGCGGGCGAACAGCGTGACGTTGCTCGCCACGAACAGGCCGTGGGTGTGATAGATCGGCAGCGCGTGGATCAGCACGTCGCTTGTCGGTGAAGCGCCAATAGTCGACCAGCGTGAGCGAATTCGACGCGAGATTATCGTGCGTCAGCATCGCGCCCTTGGAACGGCCTGTGGTGCCTGAGGTATAGAGGATCGCGGCGAGATCGTCGTCGGCGCGCGCGACGGTGTCGAATTCAGCGCTCCGCCTTGGCGGCGGCGTCGGTCAGCGATCCCTTGGCCGTCGGCGCCCAGCGTCTCGACCTTGGCGCCAACCTTGGCCGCGATCGAGCCGATGCCTTCCGCCTTCGACGGATCGCACACCACCAGCGACGGCTCGGCGTCGGTGATGAAATATTCGAGTTCGTTCAGCGTGTAGGCGGTGTTGAGCGGCAGATACACCGCGCCCGCACGCACCGCGGCGAGATAGAGCACCAGACCCGGCACCGACTTTTCGGTTTGCGCTGCGACGCGGTCGCCGGGCTTGACGCCGCTGTTGCACCAGCACATTCGCCATCCGGCCGGCGCGGGCGCATCAGGTCGGCATAGCTGATGCGCTGCCCGTCGATGGTTTCGATCGCGAGCCGGTGCGGATCGTCGAGGCCGTCGAACAGGCGGGAAAACAGGTTGGCGTTCATGATGGTTTTCTGAGGTGCGTTCATGCAACATTCCGGAGGGCCGAAGTCCGATCAGCCGCATCAATCTCAAGCGGTTCAATTAGCAAAGACGCCCTTCACAAAGCAACGGAGACAGTTTGCATGTCAAATAACGGGAAACGCGTGGCCTGGGTGACCGGCGGCGGCAGCGGAATCGGCGAGGCCGGGGCGGAAGCGCTGGCGGCGGATGGCTGGACTGTGGTGGTTTCGGGGCGCCGCAAGGATGCGCTGGACGCCGTGGTGGCGAAGATCACCAAGAAGCGGCGGCAAGGCCGAGGCGATCGCGCCTCGATGTCAGCAAAGTCCGACGACGTGACCAAGGCTGCCGAGCAGATTCTCAGCCGCATCATGGCCGCATCGATCTTCTGGTCAACAGCGCCGGCATCAATGTGCCGAAAGCGCAGCTGGGCCGACATGGAACTGGAAGGCTGGGAACAGGCTGGTCGAGATCAATCTCAACGGCGTGCTGTATTGCATGCGCGCGGTGCTGCCGGCGATGCGGGCGCAACAGGACGGCTGCATCATCAACGTCGCGTCCTGGGCCGGCCGTCGTCATGTCGAAAATGCCGGGCCCGGCCTACACCACCACCAAGCATGCGGTGCTGGCGCTGACCCATTCCGTTCAACATGGATGAATGCGTCAACGGCTTGCGGGCGTGCTGCCTGTCTCCCGGCGAGGTGGCGACCCCGATCCTGAAGCTGCGGCCGGTGGTGCCAGTCGGAAGCCGAGCAGGCCAAGATGCTGCAGCCCGAAGATTGCGGCCGCACCATCGCCTTCGTCGCCAGCATGCCGCCGCGGGTCTGCATGCAACGAGATCCTGATCAGCCCGACGTGGAACAGGGGTTTTGTTCAGACCGCCGAACAATCGGGATTAGCGACAACGCGCGTCCCACGCAACGTGCGCTCGACCACCGAGCAAGATGCGTGCGGCAGTGCAGAGGTGCGTCGCTGCACGCGCGGAACCTGCGTCGACTGGGGCGGCCTCTTGGCCGCGCCTCGAGAGGATGGCGTGACAGGCCTCATGGTTCGAGACACGCGCGAAAGAGTGCGCTCCTCACCATGAAGTGTGCGCACACGGCCGTCCACGGAAAATAGTTTCAAACATCACGATAAATTATTCTTCGAAACCGGCCCCAAAACCTCCCGTAACTCGGCCCAACGGCGACGCAGTCGACCAAGCAATCGGCCAGCGTCGTTGTTGCCCCTTCACTCGCCGGCGGACGTCCGCCGGTCACCTCAATCCATCGGGAGATTTGTCCATGTCCAAGCGTATTGCACTTTTATCCGCCGCCGCCTTTGCCGCGTTGGCCCTGACCGCCACCATTGTTGCGCCCGTCAGCGCGCAGGAAAAGACCGTCATGGTCGGCGGCGCCGCGATGTTCCCGTCGAAGAACATCATCCAGAACGCCGTCAACTCCAAGGATCACACCACGCTGGTTGCGGCGGTGAAGGCCGCCGGCCTGGTCGAGACCCTGGAAGGCAAGGGCCCGTTCACGGTGTTCGCGCCGACCAACACCGCCTTCGGCAAGCTGCCGGCCGGCACCGTCGACACGCTGGTGAAGCCCGAGAACAAGCCGACTCTGACCAAAGATCCTGACCTATCATGTCGTGCCGGGCAAGCTCGAGGCTTCCGACCTCGACCGACGGCAAGAAGCTCAAGACCGCTGAGGGCGAAGAGCTGACCGTCAAGCAGGCGGACGGCAAGGTGATGATCGTAGACGCCAAGGGCGGCTGGTCGACGGTCACGATCTCCAACGTCAACCAGTCGAACGGCGTGATCCACGTGGTCGACACCGTCCTGATGCCGGCTTCCTGAACCCCACGCGCGCCCTGATCCAGTCCCCAACAGGAGTGCGCAAGGCGGCGAGCCGGGGCAACCCGGCTCGCTTTTTTGTGACCGCGATAGCCCTGCGTGCAATCGAGTCCGATAGTTTCATTGCAGTAACGAAGCAGCGGTTCCCGGCGTATAATTCGGGTATCGACCTTCAGCGATGGAACAGCGAGGAACTGTCATGTCCAGCCTTGCAGCCAGCGACGAGCACGCAGCGTAGCCACCACGGCCAAAGGTCATTCAGCCGGCGTGGGTCCGGACCGTGCACTGGATCAACGCCGTGGCGATGGTCCTGATGATCATGTCGGGATGGCAGATCTACAACGCCTCGCCGCTGTTCGGTTTCAAATTTTCGAGCAGCATTACCCTGGGCGGCTGGCTCGGCGGCGCGCTGCTCTGGCATTTCGCCGCGATGTGGCTGTTGATGGTCAATGGCCTGGTCTATCTCGCGCTCGGCTTTGCCACCGGCCGCTTCCGCAAGAAGCTGCTGCCGATCACGCCGGAGGGCGTGATATCAGATGCCAAGGCGGCGCTGACCGGCAAGCTGTCGCATGACGACCTCACCAAATACAATTACGTGCAGAAGCTGCTCTATGCCGGCATCATCGTGGTCGGCGTCCTGATCGTGCTGTCGGGTCTTGCCGATCTGGAAGCCGGTGCAGCTGCAATATCTGACGGCGCTGTTCGGCGGCTATGACGTCGCGCGCTACGTCCACTTCATTCTGCATGGCGGCGATCGTCGCATTCCTGGTGGTGCATGTCGCACTTGGCGCTGCTGGTGCCGAAAAGCCTGCGCGCCATGATCATCGGTCGCTAGAGCATGAATCGAAGAGATTTCGAGGAGGACATCATCATGGGCCGCACTTCGCTCGCTTCTGATTCCCGGCGTCGACAAACAGCTGCTGGTCAGGGACGCCACCAGGCTGATGCCGGATCTGGCGCGCCGGCGCTTCATCGCCGGTGGCGCCAGCCTCGGCGCGCTGACGCTGCTGACCGGCTGCGACGTGTCAGACAGTTTTTCGGCCGAGGAGATGCTGAAGCAGAATCTCGAAGTTCAATGATGGCGTGCAGGCGGCTGATCTTCAATCCCAATGCGCTGGCGCCGACCTTCCCGGAAAGCGCGATTACGCAGCCGTTCCCGTTCAACGGCTATTACGATCAGTCGAGGACGCGCCCGATATCGACGGCAAGGACTGGAAGCTCGAGGTGCGCGGTCTCGTCGACAACAAGAAATCATGGACGCTGGAGGAGCTCTACAAGCTGCCGCAGGTCAAGCAGGTCACACGCCATATCTGCGTCGAGGGCTGGAGCGCGATCGGAAGCTGGACCGGCACGCCGTTGCGCGATTTCCTCAAAATCATCAGTGCCGATACCCGCGCGAAATATTGCTGGTTCCAGTGCGCGGATTCCGACGGCTACAACTCGCCGCTCGACATGGCGACGGCGCTGCATCCGCAGACCCAGATGACGTTCAAGTTCGCCGACGAAATCTTGCCGCGGGCCTACGGCTATCCGATGAAGATCAGGGTGCCCACCAAACTCGGTTTCAGAATCCGAAATACGTGATCTCGATGGAAGTCACCAACGACTACAAGGGCGGCTACTGGGAAGACCAGGGCTACAATTCGTTCAGCGGGAGTTGATTGTTCGAACCGGTACCGCGTCGGGCACACGCGCATGCGCCGTGCCCGCTTTCCGCTGCAGGGTTATCCGGTAGGGTACGCGGAGTTTATCATCGGGCGCGCAGTTCGTACCGAAGCTTTGCGCTACCCGCCCCGCCGCTGCATCTGTTCAGCGGCAGTCGAGAACGCCGGACATAGTGGCGCTGCTCACGCCGCACTGTCCTTCATGGCGCCGCCAAGGAACAGTGCCCGATGCGGGGATCGTTGAGCACCCGCTCTGCCTTGTCGCACCAGGCGGGTCTGGCCGAGCTCCAAGCACGATGCCGAAATCGGAGATCTCAAGTGCGGATCGCGCATTCTG
>ERZ1370068.3098-contig-2219_pt1 | contig 36416 bp, 56 predicted proteins | sample MGYA00561227_ERZ1370068 | MGnify/ENA primary metagenome ERZ1370068 (study PRJEB38410, sample SAMEA6850437) | metagenome | study: Metagenomic assessment of the ecological functions of the soil: analysis of the soil microbiota associated with the... | reverse complement strand
GCTGATCCCCGGCGGCGTGATCTGCTGCTACGTGTCCACCGTGACGCAGCTGTCGCGAACCGTGGAGGCGGTCAGGGAACAGGGCAGCTTCGACGAGTCTGCCGCCTGGGAGTCGCTCATCCGGGGCTGGCACGTCGACGGGACTCGCACGGTGCGGCCCGACCACCGGATGGTCGGCCACACCGGCTTCCTGGTGACGGCGCGCTGCGCTCGCCGACGGGACGACCCGCCGCCCCGGCGCCGCAGACTGGCCAAGGGCGCACGGGACGGGAAGGCCGGGTCGCTGACCCCGGCACCTGCCCGAGGCCAAGCAGGCCATGACCGGGGCGGACGCCGCCAGTAAAGCCGACGCTGCTAGCGGCAAGCGACCAGGTGACCACTGACGAGCCAGAATAGCGAGCCCGGCCGACGCGGCCGGAGTTACGAGAGGGGCCGCGGGTAGGTAGAGTCTAGAGTGGGACCTGCATTCGGAAGGAGGTGGGGGCGTGGCCACTCGTGATGACGGCTCGCTTTCCGCGCGGCATGACGACCAGGTCAAAGGGCCTCACCACGCAGATCTCCTTCCTCGAGGAGGAAGTAGCGGTTCTGCGCCGCAGGCTCGCCGACTCGCCGCGGCAAGCGCGGCTGGTCGAGGGAGCGGCTGCGGGAGGCCGAGGCCAGGCTCTGCGTCTGTCACCGGGCAGAACGAGCGCCTCGCCGACACGCTGCGGGAGGCGCGCGACCAGATCGTGGCGCTGAAGGAGGAGGTGGACCGGCTCGCCAAGCCGCCCTCCGGCTTCGGCGTGTTCCTCGGCGCCTGCGAGGACGGCACCGCCGACGTCTTCACCGGCGGCCGCAAGATGCGGGTGAGCGTCAGCCCGGCCGTTGACCTTGACACGCTGCGGCCCGGCCAGGAGGTCGTGCTGAACGAGGCGCTCAACGTCGTCATCGCCCAGGGCTACGAGAGCGATCGGCGAGGTCGTCATGCTCAAGGAGGTCCTCGACGGCGGCGACCGGGCGCTGGTCATCTCGCACGCCGACGAGGAGCGGGTCGCCCGGCTGGCCGAGCCGCTGCGGACCGACCACCCTGCGGGCCGGCGACTCGCTGCTGCTCGAGCCGCGGTCCGGCTACGTGTACGAGCGGATCCCCAAGGCCGAGGTCGAGGAGCTCGATCCTGGAGGAGGTGCCCGACATCGACTACGCCGAGATCGGCGGCCTGTCGCGGCCAGATCGAGCAGATCCGCGACGCCGTCGAGCTGCCCTACCTGCACGCGGACCTGTTCAGCGAGCACCAGCTGCGCCCGCCGAAGGGCGTGCTGCTCTACGGCCCGCCCGGCTGCGGCAAGACGCTCATCGCCAAGGCGGTCGCCAACTCGCTGGCCAAGAAGGTCGCCGCCGCGCGACGGCCGACGCAGGAGCGAGGGCAAGGCTTCTTCCTCAACATCAAGGGCCCCGAGCTGCTCAACAAGTACGTCGGCGAGACCGAGCGGCACATCCGGCTGGTCTTCCAGCGGGCCCGGGAGAAGGCCAGCGAGGGCATGCCGGTCATCGTGTTCTTCGACGAGATGGACTCGATCTTCCGCACCCGCGGGTCGGGCGTGTCCTCCGACGTCGAGAACACGATCGTCCCGCAGCTGCTCAGCGAGATCGACGGCGTCGAGGGCCTGGAGAACGTGATCGTCATCGGCGCCTCCAACCGGGAGGACATGATCGACCCGGCGATCCTGCGGCCCGGGCCGGCTCGACGTCAAGATCAAGATCGAGCGGCCGGACGCCGAGGCGGCGCAGGACATCTTCTCCAAGTACATCCTGACCGCCCTGCCGCTGCACGCCGACGACCTGGCCGAGCACGGCGGTCGACCGCAGGCCACGCGTGGAGGCGATGATCCAGCGCGACCGTCGAGCGGATGTACAGCGAGACCGAGGAGAACCGCTTCCTCGAGGTGACCTACGCCAACGGCGACAAGGAGGTCCTGTACTTCAAGGACTTCAACTCCGGCGCCATGATCGAGAACATCGTCGACCGGGCGAAGAAGATGGCGATCAAGGAGTTCCTCGAGACCGGCCAGAAGGGGCTGCGCGTCGCCGCACCTGCTGACCGCGTGCGTGGACGAGTTCAGCGAGAACGAGGACCTGCCGAACACCACCAACCCCGACGACTGGGCCCGGATCTCCGGCAAGAAGGGCGAGCGGATCGTCTACATCCGGACGCTCGTCTCCGGCAAGCACGGGCACCGAGGCCGGGACGGTCGATCGACACCGTCGCCAACACCGGCCAGTACCTGTAGCCGCCCGCGTACCGGTAACCGCGGGCCCGGCCACGTGCGACGAGTGGCCAGGTGCGGCCTGGCCAGGGCGTCTGGCGTCGACCGGGCCGTGAGCGCCCGCGGTCGGCGGGCATGCCGCGCTCGGGCCACGCTGACGTACCCGGTGTGGAGGATGCTCACCGGAACCCCGTTAGGCTTGCCGACATGAGCGTTCGCCGGGTGATGGGGACGGAGACCGAGTATGGCATCTCGGTGCCTGGCCAGCCGGGCGCCAACGCGATGGTGAGCTCGTCGCCAGGTGGTCAACGCCTACCAGGCGGCCACGTCGGCCCGGCGCGCCGGGCGCGGTGGGACTTCGAGGAGGAGAACCCGCTGCGCGACGCCCGCGGGTTCGACCTGACCCGGAGGCGGCCGACGCGACCCAGCTGACCGACGAGGACCTCGGCCTCGCCAATGTCATCCTGACCAACGGGGCCCGGCTGTACGTGGACCACGCCCACCCCGAGTACTCCGCGCCCGGAGACCACCAACCCGCGGTCGGCGGTGGTCTGGGACAAGGCCGGCGAGCGGGTGATGGCCGAGGCGGCGGCGCAGGCGGCGACGGTGCCCGGCACGTCCCCGATCCAGCTGTACAAGAACAACACCGACAACAAGGGCGCCTCCTACGGCTGCCACGAGAACTACCTGATGCACCGGGCCACGCCGTTCGCCGACATCGTGCGGCACCTGACCCCGTTCTTCGTCTCCCGGCAGGTCGTGTGCGGCGCCGAGCCGGGTCGGCCTCGGGCGCGGACGGCCGCAACGAGGGCTTCCAGATCAGCCAGCGCGCCGACTTCTTCGAGGTCGAGGTGGGCCTGGAGACGACGCTCAAGCGGCCGATCATCAACACCAGGGACGAGCCGCACGCCGACCCGGAGAAGTACCGCCGCCTGCATGTGATCATCGGCGACGCCAACATGAGCGAGGTCAGCACCTACCTCAAGCTCGGCACCACCTCGCTGGTGCTGGCGATGATCGAGGACAGGTTCCTGGACCACCGACCTCGCGCTGGAGGCGCCGGTCGCCGAGCTCCGGGCCATCTCGCACGACCCGTCCTGCTGAGCATCTGGTCGCCCTGCGGGACGGCAGGCGGATGACCGGCGTCCAGCTCCAGATGGAGTACCTGGAGCGGGCGCGCAAGTTACACCGAGGACAGGTTCGGCACCGACGTCGACGAGCATGACCGCGGACGTCCTGACCGCTGGGAGTCGGTGCTGACCCGGCTGGCCGAGGACCCGATGCAGGCCGCCAGGCGAGCTGGACTGGGTCGCCAAGCTGGAGCTGCTCGAGGGCTACCGGACCGGGACGGGCTCGGCTGGAGCCACCCACGGCTGCAGCTGGTCGACCTCCAGTACTCCGACGTGCGCCCGGAACGCGGCCTGTACAACCGGCTGGTGGCACGGGGCCGGATGCACCGGCTCGTGCACGGAGGCCGAGGTCACCCGGGCGGTGGAGAATCCGCCCGATGACACCGAGGGCCTATTTCCGCGGCCGCTGCCTGCAGAAATACCCGGATTCGGTCGCCGCGGCCTCGTGGGACTCGGTGATCTTCGACATCCCGGGCCACGACTCGCTGCAGCGGGTGCCGACGCTGGAGCCGTTGCGGGGAACCCGCGCCCACGTCGGTGACCTGATCGACCGGTCCCGGACCGCCTCCGAGCTGGTGGCGGCGCTGACCGGCCAGGGCTGAGCCAGCGGCCGAGCCCGGCAGGACCCGTCCCGATACTGGAGCCCGATTCCAGGGTTGGGCATGCTGTCGGCAGGCGAGGATACGGTTGAGGCGGGAGGAGCCCGAGGACGACGGAGGTTTCACGGCATGGCGACAAAGGACACCGGCGGCCAGCGGCAGACTACCCGGCGTGGCGAGGACACCGAGGAGAGCAGCGCGCAGGCGAGCGAGGAGGTCAAGGAGCGCCAGGAGAAGCTGGCCGACGACGTGGACGCGATCCTGGACGAGATCGACGAGGTGCTGGAGGAGAACGCCGAGGAGTTCGTCCGGTCCTACGTCCAGAAGGGCGGGCAGTGAGCGGCGCCGGGCGCGAGGCCACGGCCAGAGCAGTAGGGTCGGGGCAGGGACCAACGCTCACCAACCGGAAGGATCTCCGTGGGGTTCGACTACTTCGGTGAACGGTTCACGGCTGCGTGCATGGCTACCGGCACGTCGTCCTTCGCCGACTTCCTCGCCGCCTCGCGCCCCCGGCCTGCTGCCCGGCACCGGGCCACCAGGCGGCCCAGGTGGCAGTACGGCCCGGCGGGCCAGGGGGTCGGCCTGGACCTGCCCCACGCGACCACGATCGTCGCGGCCGCCTTCGACGGCGGCGTCGTCATGGCCGGCGACCGCCGGTCCACGGTCAGGCAACCTGATCGCGCAGCGGGACATCGAGAAGGTGTTCCGCAGCGACGACTACTCCTGCGTCGGCATCGCGGGTGTGGCCGGTGTCGGGCTCGAGCTGGTCCGGCTGTTCCAGCTCGAGCTCGAGCACTACGAGAAGCTCGAGGGCCGGTCCCTGTCGCTGGAAGGCAAGGCGAACCGGCTGTCCGCCTTCGTCCGGGGCAACCTCGGCGGCGCCATGCAGGGCCTGATCGTGGTCCCGCTGTTCGCCGGGTACGACGAGGAGACGGAGCCAGGGCCGGATCTTCAGCTACGACGTCGCCGGTGGCCGGTACGAGGAGCACAAGTTCCACGCGATCGGCTCCGGCTCGGTCTTCGCCCGCGGTTCGCTGAAGAAGCTCTACGCCGACGGCATGCCCGCGGACGACGCGGTCACCGTCTGCATGCAGGCGCTCTACGACGCCGCGGATGACGACTCGGCCACGGGCGGCCCGACCTGACCCGCCGCATCTTCCCGGTGGTGGCCACCGTCACCGCGGACGGCTTCCGGCGGCTGACCGAGGACGAGGCGGGCGGGTACGCGCAAGCGGTCGTGGACGAGCGCATGCGGTCACCCGCGGGCCCCAGCGCGCCGCCGCAGCAGCCAGCAGAACGAATAGCTCCCGGTGCCGCCGTCGCCACGACCATCGCCCGCCCCGCCCAACGCCACTAGCCATCACACACGAGTAGGGGAACGCCAGCGGTGACCATGCCGTTCTATGTCTCGCCTGAACAGGCGATGAAGGACAAGGCGGATTACGCGCGCAAGGGCATCGCCCGCGGGCGCAACAGCGTCGTGCTCCAGTACGACGAGGGGATCCTGTTCGTGGCCCCCAACCCCTCGCGCGCGCTGCACAAGATCAGCGAGATCTACGACCGGATCGCGTTCGCCGCGGTCGGCCGCTACAACGAGTACGAGAACCTGCGAGTCGCCGGGGTCCGTTACGCGGACACCGGGGCTACCAGTACGACCGGCGCCGACGTCACCGCCCGGGGGCTGGCCAACTGGTACGCGCAGATCCTTGGCACGATCTTCACCGAGAGCAACAAGCCGTACGAGGTGGAGATCGTGGTCGCCGAGCGTGGGGAGAGCGCCGCACGGCGACCAGATGTACCGGATCACCTTCGACGGCTCGGTGGCCGACGAGCACGGCTTCGTCGCCATGGGCGGCCAGGCCGACCAGGTCTCCGCGGTGCTCAAGGAGCGGTACACCGAGGGCATGCCGCTGTCCGGCGCGCTGGGAGCCGCGCTCGCCGCGCTCGAGGGCCAGGGCCAACGGCGGAGACTTCCGAGGTCAACGCTCAACCAGCTCGAGGTGGCGGTTCTCATGCGCGGCAGGGCGCACCGGGCGTTCCGGCGGCTCACCGGCGCCCGGCTCGAGGAGCTGCTGTCCGCGGGCGGGCCTCGCCACCCGGCGAAACCTCCACGCCACCGAGGCGACAAGTGAGCCGCCTTAGAGGCCCGGCTAGGACTGCCGGGCTCGCGTGCCCCGGCTCCGTTATCTAGCGCCCCACTGCCGGGACCTCTAGGCGCGGCCCGGGTGGGCGTGCACGACCACCCAGACCGCGTGCACGTCGGCGCCGGTGGTGTTCCAGTACTGGTGGGGAGCGGAGGAGTCGAACGCGATCGAGTCGCCGGGCTCCAGCTCGAAGGTCTCGAACCCGACGCTCGCCTGCAGCCTGCCGCTGATGATGAGCCCGTACTCCTGGCCGTCGTGGCGCAGCGGCCGCCGGGCGTCGGTGGAGTGCCCGCTGGGCTCGTAGATCACCTCGAGGAAGTCGACCCGGTCATCGGCCCCCGGCGTCAGCCGCTCCCACCGCACCCCACTGGCCAGATCGATCGTGGCTCGCCTCCCCGCCCGCTGCACCAGCCCGTGCCCATCGGACCAGCCGGACACGCGCTCCGTCGCGCCGCGCCGCTCTCGGGCGCAGATGGCCATCGCCGTGCGCGCGTCGCCAGCATCGCATCTCCGACGGCGGTGGCCCCGAACAGGAAGTCCAGCGAGGCCCGCAGCTCGGTGGCGATCGCGTACAGGATGCCGACCGACGGCGCCGACAGCCCACGCTCGATCTGCGAGATCAGGCTCGGGGAGCAGCTGATCCTGCGGGCCAGCTCCCGCACCGACAGCCCCGCTCCTCCCGAACCCGCCGCAGCCGCGGCCCAAGCTCCGCCCCGGGATCAGAACTCGCGCCCCCTTCAAGGCCCTTCATCCCGCACCGTCTTCCTCCCACGCAGGCGACCCGCCCGACGCCACTTCTCGCCCCCACCCCGCAGCGGTAGCCGGGCGGGCGGTGCGGCTTGCCCGAATCGGCGTTTCTGCTGCCGAGCCGGGTAAGCCGTATCCGTCGGCCGACCCGCCGACCCGCTTGACAGCCACACTGTACAGCCGTTTAATCATGCTGTACATAGGCTCGGCAGCAGACAGGAGACCCTCATGGTTGCGCGCTATCCCACCGGTTCCTGCCTCTCCCGCTGACGCCCGCTCCCGGGCGCATGGGCGTCGACTTCGAGCAGCGGGTGGACTTCGCCCGGCTCCGCGAGTACCGGCTGGGCCGCGCCATGGCCGCCCTGGAGGCCAGCGACCTGGGCGCGCTGCTCGTCTACGACAACAACAACATCCGCTACCTGACCGGGGTGGCGATCGGCGAGTGGACCCGGGACAAGCTGTGCCGGTACGCGCTCTACACCCGCACCGGCGAGCTGTTCCTGTGGGACTTCGGCTCGGCGGCGGTCCACCACCGCATGTACTGCCCGTGGCTCAAGCCCGAGCACTGCATCGCCTCCTACACCACGATGCGCGGGGCGACCGCGCCCGAGGCCCACCTGCCCGAGCAGCGCGGTCACCGAGATCAAGGGCATCCTGGCCGACGACCGGCGTCGCCGGGATGCCGGTCGGGGTGGACTTCGCCGAGCTTTCCATGCTCTTCGAACTGCAGCGGCAGGGCGTCGACGTGCGGGACGGGCAGCAGGTGATGCTCGACGCCCGGCAGCTGAAGTCGGCCGACGAGATCGCGCCTGCTGACGACCGCCGCCGCCATGGTCGACGGCGTCTACCAGGAGATCACCGACGCGCTGAAGCCGGGCGTGCGGGAGAACGAGATCGTGGCGCTGGCGAACAAGCGGCTGTACGAGATGGGCTCCGACGACGTCGAGTCCATCAACGCCGTCTCCGGCGAGCGGTGCAACCCGCACCCGCACAACTTCTCCGACCGCATGATCCGCCCCGGCGAGCAGGCGTTCTTCGACATCATGCACTCCTTCAACGGCTACCGGACCTGCTACTACCGGACGTTCAGCGTCGGCAGCTCCACGCAGGCCCAGCGGGACGCGTACGCACGGGCCAGCGAGTGGATGGAGGCGGCCATCGACGGCGATCAAGCCCGGCGTGTCGACCGACCAGGTGGCCAGGCTCTGGCCTGCCGCGCAGGAGTTCGGCCTGCCGGACGAGAAGACCGCGTTCGGCCTCCAGTTCGGCCACGGCCTGGGCCTGGCGCTGCACGAGCGGCCGATCATCAGCCGCCTGTCCTCGCTGGACGCCCCGATGGAGATCCAGAAGGGCATGGTCTTCGCGGTGGAGACCTACTGCCCGGCCAGCGACGGTGTGTCCGCCGCCCGGCTCGAGGAGGAGGTGGTGGTGGTGGACGACGGCGTCGAGATCATCACCAGGTTCCCCTCCAAGGAATTGTTCGTCACCAACCCTTACTGAGGACTTCCCCGACGCAGTTGCGAGGCGCCATGGACGAGGCAAGCCGCACTCGGCCTGTACCAGACCATGACCAGGATCCGGCAGTTCGAGAAGCGCGCCCACGACCTGTTCCTGCAGAACCTGGTCAAGGGCACCACCCACCTGGGCGCCGGCCAGGAGGCGGTCGCGGCCGGCGTGGCCGCGGGCGATGCGGCCGGACGACTACACGTTCGTGACCTACCGCGGCCACAACCACGTGCTCGCCAGGGGCACCGCGATGACCCCGGTGATGGCCGAGCTGCTGGGCCGGGAGAACGGGCTGATGCGGGGCAAGGGCGGCTCCATGCACCTGCTCGACGTCGCGCACGGCGTGCTCGGCTCGTACGCGATCATCGGCGCCCAGCTGGTCGATCGCCAACGGCGCCGCGTGGTCGCGCGCAGTACCGGGGCACCGGCCAGGTCACCGTCTGCTTCTTCGGCGACGGCGCGACCAACATCGGCGCCTTCCACGAGGCGCTCAACCTCGCCGCGGTGTGGACGCTGCCGGTGGTCTTCGTGTGCGAGAACAACCGGTACATGGAGTACACGGCGATCGAGACGGTCACGGCGGTCAAGCACCCGGCCGCGGACCGCGCGCCCGCCTACGGGCTCGCGCCGCAGGTCGATCGACGGCAACGACGTCGACGGCGGTCTACGCCATGGCCGCCGGCGCGATCGACAAGGCGCGCGCAGGCGGCGGGCCGTCGCTGATCGAGGCGCTCACCTACCGCCACGGCGGCCACTCCCGGGCCGACCCGGGCAAGTACCGGCCCAGCGAGGAGGTAGCGGAGTGGCTGGCGCGTGACCCGATCCCCGCCTACCGGCAGGTGCTGATCTCCCGCGGGTGGGCGAGGCGGCCCTGGACCGGATCGACGCGGAGGCGAAGGCAGCGGTGGACCGTGGCGACCGAGGAGGCGAAGGCGGGCGCCGAGCCGCGGCTGGAGCTGGCCTTCACCGACGTATGGAGCGACGGCGGCTGGGACTGGAGGAACTAGGTGAGCACCGAGGTGTGTGATGCCCCGGATGGGCGAGACGGTGGACGAGGGCACCGTCAACGTCTGGCACAGGGCACAGGGTGACCAGGTCACCGAGGGTGAGCCGCTGCTGGAGATCGGCACCGACAAGGTCGACACCGACATCCCGGCCCCGGCCAGCGGAACGCTGGCGGAGATCCGGGTAGCCGTGGACGAGACCGTTCCGGTCGGGACCGTGCTGGCGGTGATCACATGACCGTCGCGCTGACCCGGGGACGACTCGAGCCCCCGCGTCATCACCTACCGCGAGGCGGTGGCCCGGGGCATCGCGCAGGAGATGCGGCGCGACGACCGCGTCGTGTTCCTCGGCGAGGACGTCGGCGCGGCGGGCGGCGTGTTCAAGGCCACCGTCGGCCTGCTCGAGGAGTTCGGGCCCGCAGCGGCGTGCGGGACACGCCGATCAGCGAGCAGGCCATCCTCGGCGCCGCCATGGGCGCCGCGATGACCGGCCTGCGCCCGGTCGCCGAGATCATGTTCAGCGACTTCTTCGCGGTGTGCTGGGACCTGGTCGCCAACGAGATCGCCAAGAGCCGCTACATGACCGGACGGCCAGGTTTCGTTCCCGCTGGTGATCCGCACCGCCAACGGCGGCCGGGCTCCGGTTCGGCGCGCAGCACTCGCAGTCCGTGGAGAACTGGGCGATGGCCGTGCCGGGCCTCAAGGTGATCGCCCCGTCCAACCCGCACGACGTGATAGGTCTGCTCGCCGCCGCGATCCGCGACCCGATCCGGTGCTGTTCTTCGAGCAGAAGTCGCTGTATCGCGACCAAGGGCGAGGTCGCCCGATCGGCCGAGCATCGTCGAGCCGCTCGGGCAGGCGAAGGTGATGCGCCGAGGGCAGCGACGCCACGATCGTCGCGCTGGCCGCGATGGTCCCGCGGGCGGTCGAGGCCGCCGAGCGTCTGCTCGGCCGAGCACGGCATCGCGCTGTAGTGTCGTCGACGTGCGCACGCCTCGTGCCGCTCGACACCGCGCACGATCCTCGCGGAGGTCGCGAAGACGGGCCGGCTGTTCACGGTCGAGGAGAACCCGCGGCTGTGCGGCTGGGGCGCCGAGATCGTGTCGATCGTGGCCGAGGAGGCGTTCGGCTCCTCGCAGGGCCCGGTCGGTGCGGATCACCACCCCGCACGTCCCGCTGCCCGCCGCCGACGCCCTGGAGGACCACGTGCTGCCCTCGGTCGCGCGGATCACCGAAACCGTGCGCAAGACACTGGAGGACGCGTGAACGGCGACGCTGCTTCTAACCTGGCCTCCTCACCGGCATCGAGGTGCCGACCGGGCTGCTCATCGGCGGCGAATGGCGACCTGGCGGGCTCGGCACGCTTGCCGTCACCGACCCGGCGACCGAGGACACCCTCGTCGAGATCGCCAACGGCACCCCCGAGGACGCCCTGGCCGCGGTGGCCGCCGCGCACCAGGCGCTGCCCGGCTGGGCGGCCACGCCGCCGCGCGAGCGCGCGCGAGTGCCTGCGCCGGGCCTGGGCCCTGATGCTCGAGCGCGTCCGAGGCGATCGCGCGGCTGATGGTGCTGGAGAACGGCAAGGCGCTGCGCGACGCCAGGGGCGAGGTCGCCTACGCCGCCGAGTTCTTCCGCTGGTTCGCCGAGGAGGCGGTCCGCATCGACGGCTCGGTCGTGCACCGCGCCGTCCGGGGCCAACCGCATCCTGGTGCTGCGGCAGCCGGTCGGCGTCAGCGTGCTGGTCACGCCGTGGAACTTCCCGGCCGCCATGGCCACCCGCAAGATCGGCCCCGGCGCTGGCGGCCGGCTGCACCGATCGTGCTCAAGCCTGCCAGCGAGACGCCGCTGTACCGCGCTCGCAGTCGCCGAGATCCTGCGCGAGGCCGGCGTGCCCGACGGCGTGGTCAACGTGGTGCCGCACGTCCGCCGCGGCCGCGTGGTGTCGGCGATGCTGGCCGACCCGCGGGTGCGCAAGCTCTCGTTCACCGGCTCGACCGAGGTCGGCCGGGTGCTGCTGAAGACCGCGGCGGACACGGTGACCAACTGCTCGATGGAGCTGGGCGGCAACGCCCCGTTCCTCGTCTTCGAGGACGCCGACCTCGACGCCGCGATCGAGGGCGCCTTGCTCGCCAAGATGCGCAACGGCGGGGAGGCCTGCACCGCGGCCAACCGGTTCTACGTGCACGACAAGGTGGCCGACGAGTTCACCGCGAGGTTCGCGGCCCGGCTGGAGAAGCTGTCCGTCGGCCCCGGGCTGGAGGACGGCACCGACCTCGGCCCGCTGGTCAACGAGGACACCCGGAGCAAGGTCGCCAACCCTGGTCGCCGAGGCGGCTTGCAACGGCGGCGCAGGTGGTCACCGGCGGCCGCGCCCCGGACCGGCGCGGGCTACTTCTACCTGCCCACCGTCCTGGGCAACGTGCCCCCGAGGCGCGGCCATCCTCGGCACCGAGATCTTCGGGCCGGTGGCCCCGGTGGTGCGCTTCACGGACGAGGCCGAGGCGATCCGCTGGGCCAACGACACCGAGTACGGCCTGGTCTCCTACTCTACACCGCTGACCTGCGGCGGCGCTGCGGGTCAGCGAGGCGCTCGAGACCGGCATGGTCGGGGTCAACCGTGGCATCGTGTCCGACCCGGCGGCGCCGTTCGGCGGCGTGAAACAGTCGGGACTGGGACGGGAAGGCGGGCACGACGGGCTGCTGGAGTTCACCGAGACGAAGTACGTTGCCGTCGACTGGTGACGCGGCCCGCATAGGCTGAGCGCACGATGGATAAGCGCATCTTCGGCCTCGAGAACGAGTACGGCGTCACCTGCACGTTCCGGGGGCAGCGACGGCTGTCGCCGGACGAGGTGGCCCGGTACCTGTTCCGCCGGGTCGTCTCCTGGGGCCGCAGCAGCAACGTCTTCCTGCGCAACGGCGCGCGGCTCTACCTCGACGTCGGCAGCCACCCCGAGTACGCCACCCCGGAGTGCGACAACATCACCGACCTGGTGATCCACGACAAGGCCGGATGAGCGGATCCTGGAAGGGCTGCTCGTGGACGCGGACCGGCGGCTCCGCGAGGAGGGGATCGCCGGGGACATCTACCTGTTCAAGAACAACACCGACTCGGCGGGCAACTCCTACGGCTGCCACGAGAACTACCTGCGTGGGCTCGGCACGGGAGTTCGGCCGGCTGGCCGACATCCTGATCCCGTTCCTGGTCACCCGGCAGGTCATCTGCGGGCGGGCAAGGTGCTGCAGACGCCGCGCGGCGCGGTGTACTGCGTCAGCCAGCGGGCCGAGCACATCTGGGAGGGCGTGTCGTCGGCCACCACCCGGTCGCGGCCGATCATCAACACCCGCGACGAGCCGCACGCCGACGCCGAGCGCTTCCGGCGGCTGCACGTCATCGTCGGCGACTCCAACATGAGCGAGACGACCATGCTGCTCAAGGTCGGCGCGACCGACCTGGTGCTGCGGATGATCGAGGCCGGCATCGGTCATGCGCGACCTGACGCTGGAGAACCCGATCCGGGCGATCCGGGACGTCAGCCACGACATGACCGGCCAGCGCCGGGTCCGGCTGGCCAACGGCCGCGAGGCCAGCGCGCTCGACATCCAGCGCGAGTACATGTCCAAGGCCCGCGACTTCACCGACCGCCGCGGCGCGGACGCCGACCACCAAGCGCGTGCTGGACCTGTGGGAGCGGGCGCTGACCGCGATCGAGATCGGCGACCTCGACCTGGTCGCGCGGGAGATCGACTGGGTGACCAAGTACCAGCTGATCGAGCGCTACCGCGCCAAGCACGACCTGCCGCTGTCCTCGCCGCGGGTGGCGCAGCTCGACCTCGCCTACCACGACGTGCACCGCGGCCGGGGCCTGTACTACCTGCTGCAGCGGCGCGGCGCGGTCGAGCGCGCGGTCTCCGACGTGGACATCTTCGAGGCCAAGTCGGTGCCGCCGCAGACGACCCGGGCCCGGCTGCGCGGCGAGTTCATCCGGCGCGCGCAGGAGCGCCGCCGCGACTTCACGGTGGACTGGGTCCATCTCAAGCTGAACGACCAGGCCCAGCGGACGGTCCTGTGCAAGGACCCGTTCCGCTCGGTCGACGAGCGGGTGGAGAAGCTGATCGCCGGGATGTGAACCGGGCCGTCGCCTGGCTGACCGCTGAGGGACGGCGAGGGTTCCTCACACGGCCCGTTCCGGGCGAACGACCTGCCGGCAGCCGGTAGGCTGGCTGGGCTCACCATCAGAGACGACAAGGCTTCCCCATGCGACGTATCGCTCTCACGCTCATGCTTCCCCTGCTCGCCATCGGCTGCTGGCAGTGCCTGGCGGGCTGCGGCGGTTCGCCAGCGCAATCGGCCGCCACCCCGGCCGTGACGGTGTCCGGGCCTTCGGCAAGGCCCCGGCCGATCACGATCCCCAGCGAAGAAGGCCACCACCAGCCTCACGGTGAAGACCGTCATCCACGGCACCGGGCCCGTGCTGGGCAAGACCGATGCCTTCGTGCGGCAACTACGCCATCTACATCTGGAGCGGCACCGCGCACCGGCTCGCGCAGAGCAGCTTCACCGCAGCACCCGACGCTGTTCGCTTACCAGCTGCTGCCGGGCCTGGAGAAGGCGCTGATCGGGCAGAAGATGGGCAGCCGGGTGCTGGCGGTCATCCCGCCGAAGGACGCCTTCGGCTCGACCGGCAACCCGCAGGCGGGGATCAAGGGCACCGACACGCCTCGTCTTCGTGGTGGACCTGATCAAGGACTTCCCGGTCGAACGCGTCCGCCTCCGGCCAGCAGGTGTCCAGCGGCGGCAGCGGCGCTGCCCAAGGTGACCGCGAGCACCGAGCGCCGCCCCTGCAGATCAAGGTGCCGTCGGCCAAGCCGTTCACCAAGCTGGTGACCAAGACCCTGGTCAAGGGGAGCGGCCCGGCCATCGCCAAGGGGCAGACCGTGGTCGTGCAGTACGTCGGGCGCGATCTGGAAGTCCGGGACGGTGTTCGACGCCTCCTGGAAGCGGGACCAGCCGTTCGGCTTCATCGATCGCCAGCCAGCCCCAGCCAGGTCATCCCCGGCTGGGACAGCGGCCTGGTCGGCCAGAACGTGGGCAGCAGGGTGATGCTGGTCATCCCGCCCGCCGACGGTTACGGCAAGAGCGGCAACTCAGCAGGCGGGGATCAAGCCGACGCGACACCCTCGTCTTCGTGGTGGACGTCCTCGGCGCCTTCAGCTGAGCCGGCCTCAGTTCCAGAACTCGAACGGCTCGTCGATGGCCTCCCCGGCCAGGAAGGCGGGCAGCAGCTCGGGCAGGCGGCCCGGGTAGAAGCGCTCGGTGCTGCCGAGAATCTCGCCGACCTCCCACCAGCGGGCGTCGACGTAGATCTCCAGCTCGTACGCGGTCCTGCCGTCGGCGCGGGATGGCGCGGCCGGTGCCCGGGGACGCGCGCGCCCACCACCACCTCATGCTGCAGGCGGCGCAGCCCGCGCGAGCGCCAGGTGGAGTCGCGCCGCCAGGACGGCGGGCCGAGCGCCGCCGCGTCCAGCAGCAGCCCGGTCTCCTCCCGGACCTCCCGGACGGCCGCGTCTGCGTAGGACTCCCCGCCGTCGAATGCCGCCGCCGGGAAGCTCCCACCAGCCCGCCGGGCCCACCTCCGGGGTGACCGCGTGGAAGAGCAGCACGCGCCCGCCGTCGTCGGTGAGCACCACGCGCACCGCGTCCCGTTCCAGGTCGAACTCGGAGCTCCGTCCATCAGGGGCCCCCGGCCAGCAGCCGGGCCGCGTGGGCGGCCCGCCGCCGCGGCGGCCAGGAAATAGGCGCCATCCTCGGCAAGGCCCCGGCCCATGGTGGACAGCCGGACCGGGCACCCGGCCAGCGGCTCCATCAGCCCGTCCACCGGGACCGGTCACCAGCTGGTGCCGCTCCCCGAGCGGCGCCGCCTCGCGCGGTGACCTGCTTCCCGAACTCTCCCGGCAGCTCGGGCACGGCCACGTCCGCCCTGGCCAGCGCCACCCGCCCGTAGCTGGTCAGGCTGTGGTGGGAGACGCCGCGATGGCGGGGGCGCGGGTCGGCCTCGCTGACCCGCAGGCTGGCGACGGGCGGCCGCCCAGCACGGCCGCCGCGTTGACCGCCTCCCCGCAGGCGACGCCCGAGAACCCCACCGGGTGCCGGTGCCCAGGTTGCCCGGTCCCTGCGCGACGATGGCCACCTGCGCGCCCAGCACGTGCCGCGCCGCGAGCAGGCCGGTGTGCACGGTGACCGTCTCCAGGTCGCCGCCGAACGCCTGCGCCAACGCGTCACCGTGCTTACCAGCCAGCCCGCTTCCCGCAGGCGACGCGATGGTCCGGGAGGACCACGCTACGGCAGCGCCCCGCCGTCCAGCATCACGTAGGCCACCGTGGGGCCGGCGCGCAGTCCGCGCGCAGCGCGGCCAGGACCGCTTGGCACGGCCGAGTGCAGGTCGGCCACGACCACCGGCATCCCGCCCAGGTCGTCCGCGTCCCGGAGCACCTCGTGGTGGGGCGATCCCCGCTCGTCGGCGCCGAGCACGCGTCGCCTGCAGCGGCGTGTACCGCGCCTTGACCAGGTGGCTGGGCCCGGCCGGGCCGTCCGGCAGCCGCTCGGGACCGCGACCACCAGCGCGTACCCGCCCGTCCCCAGGCCGAGCTCGAGCGCGGTCGCGTTCAGCAAGCACCCGGTCGCCCACCCGCGGGCGTGCTCGGTCAGCGCCGGGTACGCGAGCGCCGACGAGCGTCACGCCGCCCGCCGTCACGTCGAGTTCGACCGCGCCCGGCCACTCGCGGCGCACGGCCGCCACCACCGCGTCCCGCCAACGGATCACCTCCGCAGGGTAACTTGGCCAGCGGGAATCTTCGGCTCGCCGCCAACACGCGGCTATCGCGTAGCGTCCACCGCAGGCGGGCAACCGGGAGACAATAGCCTGAGATGGTGCAGGGAGATCGCGGCGATGTCGAGGCGGAAGACCGAGCGGCTGCTCAGCCTGGTCGTCTGCCTGCTTTCCAGCCAGCGGTACCTGACGGCGACCCAGATCCGTGCGGCGGTGCCCGGCTATCCCGAGCTCCTTCGACGCGTTCAAGCGCATGTTCGAGCGGGACAAGGAGGAGCTCCGCGAGCTGGGCATCCCGCTCGACATGGGAACCAACGGGCCGCTCGACGACGGAGCCGGGCTACCGCATCCCCCGGCAGCGAGTACGTGCTCCCGGACATCAGGCTGGAGCCGGACGAGGCCGCCATGCCTGGCACTCGCCGCCCGCGTATGGCGGCGCGCCGAGCTCGCCGGGGCGGCCGCCGGGGCGCTGCTCAAGCTCCGGCGCCGCCGGGGTGGAGGCGGAGGAGACGAGCCAGCCCGGCATCGAGCCGAGGCTGCACCGGGAGGCCGCGTTCGGCCCGCTCTGGGAGGCGGTGTGGGACCGCCGCCCGGTCACCTTCGCCTACCGGGCCGTCGGGCGCAGCGAGCCGCAGCAGCGCGAGCTCGAGCCGTGGGGCGTGGTGAACCGGCACGGCCGCTGGTACGTGGCCGACCACGACCAGGCACGCGGCGCGGTCAGGGTGTTCCGGCTGAGCCGGATCGAGGGCCGGGTCGAGTTCAGCGGCCCGCGCGGCGCGGTGACGCGTGCCCGACGGCACCGACGTGCGGGAACTGGTACGGCCGAATGGGACACCCAGCCCGGCCGAGCGGCAGACCGCGGTGCTGAAGATCCGGGCCGGGACGGGGTTCGGGCCCGGCGCCGGGCCACCCGCGAGCAGCCGGGCAGCGACGGATGGGACCTGGTGGACGTGCCGTTCTCGGACGCTGGCCTGGTTCGCCGAGCACATCGCCTCGTTCGGCGCGGACGTGGTCGTCAGTGAGCCCGCGGACCTGCGCGACGCGGTGCATCACCCGGCTGAAGGGGCGCTGGCATGACCGCCGCCAGCCCAGCCTGCCGGGTGAGCACCAGCTCCGACCGGCTGCAGCGGCTGCTGGCCCTGGTGCCCTACGTGATCAGCCGCAAGGTGGTGGGGCTGACCGAGACGGCGGCCGCGTTCGGCGTGAGCGAGCGCGAGCTGGTCGACGACCTCAACATGCTGTGGTGCGTGGAGCTGCGCGCGCCGGACCCGTACTGCCCCATCGACCTGTCCTACGAGGGCGGCGAGATCGTCGTCAGCCAGGCCGAGTCGATGGACCGCCCGCTCCGGCTCGGGGTGGACGAGGCGAGCGCCCTGCTGGTGGCGCTGCGGATGCTGGGCTGAGGTCGGCCAGGCCGCGGTCCGGGCCTGGCCGAGGGCTCCGCGCTCAGCCGCACCATCGCCAAGCTCGAGGCGGCGGCCGGGGCGGCCGGCGGCCCCAGCGCGCAGGTGGCGGTGCAGGTCGACCGGCACGCCGAACGCAGCGTCGCGGCCCAGCTGCGCGAGGCGCTGGCCGCCGGGCGCGCGGGTCCACCTGTCCTACTACGTGCCCGGCCGCGACGAGGCGACCGAGCGGGACGTGGACCCGATGCGGCTGCTGGTGGTGGAGGGCCGGACCTACCTCGAAGGGTGGTGCCTACGCGCCGAGGCGGTGCGCCTGTTCCGGCTCGACCGCGTGCTCGGGGTGCAGGTGCTGGCGGTGGCGCGCCGAGGTGCCGCGGGAGGCGGAGTCCGGTCGACGTCGACCAGGGCCTCTTCCGGCCCTCGCCCGACGGATCTGCGGGTGGTGATCGAGCTGTCGCCGTACGGGCGCTGGGTCGCGGAGTACTACCCGTGCGAGGAAGTGACGGACCTGGGTGAGGGCTCACTGCGGGTGATCCTGCGCACACCGGACAGCGAATGGGTGCGCTCTACTGCCCTGCGGCTCGGCGAGGACGGCCGGCATCGTCGAGCCTGCTGAGGTCGCCGCCGACGTCCGCCGGAAGCCAGCCGCCGCCCTGGCCCAGTATGGCAGCGGTGCCGCAGGCGCCGGAAGCGCCGGAGGCGATGGAAGCCCGCTCGTCCGCCGGAATGGTGAGTTAGCGCCCAACCCGGCGTACCATGTGCCTGAAGACGTCCCTGGAGCGGCAGGGGCACGTTCCACGCTGAGAAGGACGGAACATGCTTGGTGAACTCAGCCCCTGGCACCTGTTGATCCTGGCGGCAGTGGTGCTGGTGCTCTTCGGGGCCAAGAAGGCTGCCAGACAGCGCCCGCGCGCTCGGCCGTTCCATGCGTATCTTCAAGGCGGAGACGCACGGGCTCCGCGAGCGGCGAGAAGGCCGACGACGGCCAGCCCCGCCCAGCCTGTTCAGGACCAGGCCGCTCAGACCCAGGCTCGCCCCGCCGCAGCAGCTTGCCTGCGCCGGCTGCCGGTCAAGGACGACGGCACCCTGGTGAACGGGGTCCCGCTCTCCGAGGCCCAGCGCACCAACCAGCCCGGCTGACTGTTCACCGGGAGATGAGCTCGACGCCTGACCCCAGCCGCGCCGTCCCGCGCGTGCGCGGTTTGCGCGTGCCGCGCCAGGCCAGGCCGGAAACTCTGAAGCGCCGGATGCCGCTCATGGAGCACATCCGCGAACTCCGCAACCGCCTGCTCAGGCCCTGCTCGGGGCTGGGGCTGGGCATGGTCGTGGGCTGGATCTTCTTCGCTTCTACTTGAACTTCATCGCCGAGCCGTTCTGCAAGCTCAACATCCAGGCGCGTGGTCGGCTGCGGCAAGGACGGGCACCCGCTCATCGTGACCGGAGTCTTCGACGCGTTCTTCCTGCACCTCAAGATCGCTTTCGTCGTGGGCCTCATCCTGTCCTCGCCGGTCTGGCTCTACTCAGCTGTGGGCGTTCATCGCGCCGGGGCTCTATGCCCGGGAGAAGCGCTGGACCTACGCGTTCGTCGGCACGGCCGTGCCGCTGTTCGCGCATCGGCGGCCTGTTCGCCTACTTTGCGCTGAGCCATGGGCTGCATTTCCTCCGGGCTGACCCCGACCGGGGTCAGGCCGCTGATCACCACCGACACCTACCTCGGCTACGCCATGGCCATGCTGCTGATCTTCGGCCTCGCCTTCGAGCTGCCGCTGGTCATGGTGATACTCAACCTGGCTGGTGTGCTCACCCACGCCCGGATGCGGAAGTGGCGGCGGGTGATGATCTTCGCGGTGTTCGCGTTCGCCGCGGTGGCCACCCCGAGCCCGGACCCGTTCTCGATGCTCCTGCTCGCGGTGCCCCTGCGTGATCCTGGTCGAGCTGGCCGAGGTCTTCGTGTGGGCCAACGACCGCCGCCGCGCCCGCCGGTACCGTCGATGTACGCGGGTCTGGCCGACGACGAGATCTCGCCGCTCGACTTCGACGACAGCGTCAGCTCCACCACGGACAGCCGCTGAGCGCCGCTCTGCCTGTCCGGCGTCTCGCCTACGCTTGATCGCATGTCTCAGCCCGGCGCAGCGTTACGCGGCGTTCCGCGAAGCAGCAGGCGGAGGACGGGCCGGAACTCAGCCCGGTTCCAGGCGCTGTATGACTTCAGCTTCGACGAGTTCCAGCGCCAGGCATGCCAGGCGCTGAACGACGGGCACGGGGTGCTCGTCGCCGCCCCGACCGGGTCGGGCAAGACGGTGGTGGGCGAGTTCGCCGTGCACCTGGCCCTGGCCGAGGGGCGCAAGTGCTTCTACACCACGCCGATCAAGGCGCTGTCGAACCAGAAGTACGCGCGACCTCGTCCGCCGGTACGGCGCGCGACAGCGTCGGCCTGCTCACCGGCGACAACAGCATCAACGGCGAGGCGCCGGTGGTGGTGATGACCACCGAGGTGCTGCGCAACATGCTCTACGGCGGCTCGCGCCACCCTGGCTGGCCTGAGCTACGTCGTCCTGGACGAGGTGCACTACCTGGCCGACGCGTTCCGCGGCGCGGTCTGGGAAGAAGTGATCATCCATCTGCCCGAATCGGTCGCGGGTGGTGGCCCTGTCGGCCACGGTCAGCAACGCCGAGGAGTTCGGCGACTGGCTGACCCAGGTCCGCGGCGGGACCACGGTGATCGTGGACGAGCACCGGCCGGTGCCGCTGTGGCAGCACATGCTGGCCGGCGGGCGGCTCTACGACCTGTTCGTGGAGCGTCACGGCGGCCGCGGGTTCCGGGACCGGCAGCGCAGGTCAACCCGGAACTGCTGCGGCTGGCCCGGCGGGAGCAGTGGGACGGCCGCCCCGGCCGGGGCGGCGCTGCCATGCGCGGTTCCGGCCGCCGCGGCCGGCCGGAGGTGATCGGGCGGCTGGACGCGGCCGGGCTGCTGCCCGCGATCACCTTCATCTTCAGCCGGGCCGGCTGCGACGCGGCGGTCCGGCAGTGCCTGGACGCGGGCCTGCGGCTGACCACGCCGGACGAGGCGTCGGTCATCACCGGCATCGTCGGAACAGCGGACGGCGGACGTTCCCGGAGTCGGACCTCCCGGTGCTCGGCTACGGCGAGTGGCTCACCGGCGCTGCAGCGCGGCATCGCCGCGCACCACGCCGGCATGCTGCCCACCTTCAAGGAGGTGGTCGAGGAGCTGTTCGAAGCGCGGGCTGGTGCGGGCGGTGTTCGCGACCGAGACGCTGGCCCTCGGCATCAACATGCCTGCCCGCACGGTGCGTCATCGAGCGGCTCGACAAGTGGAACGGCGAGACGCACGCGCCGCTGACGCCGGGGAGTACACCCAGCTGACCGGCCGGGCCGGCCGGCGCGGGATCGACGTGGAGGGCCATGCGGTGGTGCTGTGGCAGCCCGGGCATGGATCCCGGCGGCGGTGGCCGGGCTGGCTCAGCACCCGGACCTACCCGCTCGATCCGAGCTTCCGCCCCTCGTACAACATGGCGGTGAACCTGGTCGGCCAGGTCGGCCTGAGCGCGCGGCCGCGCTGCTCGAGTCCTCGTTCGCCCAGTTCCAGGCCGACCGGGCCGTGGTGGGCATCGCCCGGCAGGCCGCAGCGCAGCCGCCAGGCGCTGGCCGAGCTGGCGGTGAGCTGCGACCGCGGCGACTTCTGCCGAGTACGCCGCGGCTCCGCAGGGAGCTGTCGGAACTGGAGGGAGTGGCCGCCCGGCAGCGGTCCGCCGCCCGCCGGGCCGAGGCGCTCCGGTCGCTGCAGGCCCTGCGCCGCGGGGACGTCATCCGCGTTCCCGGCGGCAGGCGGCGCGGGTATCGCGGTCGTCCTCGATCCGGGCCAGGCTGGGCTGAGGGCGGGCAGGCACGATGAGTCGCGGGCCGCGAGACCGGACCGGTTCCCGGGGACGGTGGCCCGCTGCCGCTCGTGCTCACCGCCAACCGCCAGGTGAAACGGCTGTCCGTGGCCGACTTCCCGAGCCCGCCGCCGTCCTGGACCGGGTGCGGATCCCGGCCGCTTTCAGCGCCCGCTCGCCGCGGCACCGCCGGGACCTGGCCTCCACGGTCCGCAACAAGCTGGCGGGCCAGACGGCGGAGGACCGGCGCGTGGAGACGGCGCAGGCCGGTCCCCGACGGCGGCTCCTCCGCCCGGCCGGGCGCGGGCGGTCCCGGCCCGGCGCGCCGCCGCCCGGTCAGCCCGAGATCGCGCGGCTCCGGCGCCGCCTGCGCCAGCATCCGTGCCACGCCTGCCCGGACCGGGACGACCACGCCCGCCAGGCCGAGCGGTATGCCCGGCTGGAGCGGGAGGTGCAGCAGCTGGAGGCGGCCGTCGCGGGCCGCTCCCACGTGATCGCGCGGACCTTCCAGCGGGTGTGCGCGGTGCTGGGCCGTCTCGGGTACCTGGAAGGCGACACCGTGACCCCGGATGGCAGGCGGCTGGCCGACCTGTATACCGAACTGGACCTGCTGGCGGCCGAGTCGCCTGCGGCGCGGTCTCTGGGATGGCCTGGGCCCGGCCGACCTCGCGGCGTGCGTGTCGGCGCTGACCTTCGAGGCACGTAAAGCCGATGACGCCGGCCCGCCCGGCTTCCCGGCGGCCGGGTCGGCGAGGTCCTGGCCGCCATGGTCTCGGTCTGGACCGAGCTCGCCGGGGTCGAGGCGGAGAACAAGCTGGCGTTCCTGCGGGAACCTGACCCGGGCTTCGCCTGGGCCGCGCACGCCTGGGCGCAGGGCAAGCCGCTGGAGTCGGTGCTCGGCCCCGACCTGACCCCGGGCGATTTCGTCCGGGCGGTCGAGCAGCTGATGGACCTGCTCGGGCAGATCGCGGTGGCGGCTTGCCGGGACACCCCGCTCGGCGTTACCGCACGTCAGGCGGTCGAGGCTCTGCGGCACGGGTCGTCGCGTACTCTCAGTGGGCTGATGCCCGGGTACGCTCCCGGCATGACCGATCTCAGCTGACTTCGCCCGGCTGGTGGCCCGCGATCACGGCCTGTGCGTGGTATCGACCCTGCGGCCGGACTCCACGATCCAGTCGTCGCTGGTGAACGCCGACGGTGCTCGATCACCCGGTCACCGGTAAGCCGGTGGTCGGTCTCGTGGCGCGGGGCCAGACCCGGAAGCTGGCCAACCTGCGCGCCCGGCCGCGCACCACGGTGGTGGTGCGGGCGGCGCTGGGAATGGGTGGCGGCGGAGGGCCCGGTGGACCTGGCGGGCCCGGACGACCGGCTCGGCGATATGGACGCCGAGCGCATCCGCCTCCTGCTGCGGAGATCTTCACCGCGTGCGGCGGGACGCACGACGACTGGGATACCTACGACCGGGTCATGGCGGAGGAGCGCCGCACCGCCGTGCTGGTCACCCTGGAACGCGTCTATTCCTGAACTCACCCCCGGCCGGTCAGCGGTCAGACTTCCAGCTCCGCGGCGAGGTCGGCGTCGACGATCAGGGCGATCTTGCCCCGGTGTGCCCGCGTTTCCACCACGCGGTGCGCCTCCGCGGCGTTCTGCCAGTAGTACGCGGGCCTGCACGGTGACCGACAGCGAACCGTCGTCGAACCACGGGGCCAGCCGGATCAGGCCGCGAGCCCCGCGCCTGCCCGTCGTAACGCAGCCAGCGGGCATGCTGCCCGCCCGGCCTTCCGGCAACCTCGGCGTGCACCGGCGTGGCGATGACCGCCCCGTCGCGGGCCGCCCGGGCCGCGCCCGCCAGGGTGGGTGCCGCGCAGGCCAGGATCCGTCGCGCGCCCCCGTCGGTCACCTCGCGGACCTGGTCGGGCCAGTCGGGCCTGGTGTGGTCGATGACCACGGCGGCGCCCAGCCGGTGCAGGAACTCGTGGTGCTGCGGGCTGGCGGTGGCCACCACCTCCGCACCGAGGATGCGGGCGATCTGCACGGCGAAGTGCCCCACCCCGCCCGCGCCCGCGGTGATCAGGACCTGGTCCCCGGCCCCGACCGCCAGCTCGTCGGTCAGCCCTTGTTCCGCCGTCAGCGCGTCGATCGGCGCGGCCGCGGCGTCGGCCATGGGCAGCCCGGCGGGGATGGGGGCCAGCTGCTCGGCCGGGCATCGTGACGTATTCGCGCGTAGCAGCCGGTGATGCCCGGGTAGCCGTACACGGGTGCGCCGTCGTCCAGCGCGGCGTCGCCGCCGGTCTCGCCCACGACGACCCCGGCGAACTCCCCGCCGGGGACGGAGCGGCAAGCGGGCCGGTCCAGCCGCCGACGCGGAGCGAGGCGTCCCACGGGCCGACCCCGGCGGCGAGCACCGAACGCAGCACCTCGCCGGCGTGCGGTTGCGGGAGGTCTGCCTCGCCCACCTGCAGCACCTCGGGCCCGCCGAGCTGGTCACCATGATTACCTGCATCGCCGCTCCACTCCCTGTCGCCTGCCGCAGGCAGATTTTGTGCGGGTTCTCACCGTATGGCATTGCCTGGCCCCGCCGCTCAGCGGGTGAGGGCGCTGTCCGCCGTGCCACCGTAGATTCTCGGCCGCCCGCCAGCAGTACCAGGCCACGACCGAACGGTACGGCCGGTACGGGTCGCCGAGCGGCTCGAGCTGCTTCGCCGTCGGCGTCGGGATCTCCCAGGCCAGCCCGAACCCTTCCTGACCCCGAGATCGCCGGTTGGCCACACGTCCAGGCGCCGCAGCTGGAACATCAGGAACATCTCCGCCGTCCACTTCCCGATACCCTGGACCGTCGTCAGCCGGGCGACCACCTCGGCGTCGCTCTCGGCCCGCAGCCCGGGCGGGTCGAGCACGACCGTCCCGTCCAGCACCTTGGCCGCCAGATCCCGCAGGGAGGCTGCCTTGCTGCCGGACAGGCCTGACCGCGCGCGAGCGTGTCGGCGGGCTGCGCCAGCACCCGTTCCGGCGTGACCTCGCCACCGAGCGCGGCGATCAGGCGCCCGTGGATGGCGGCCGCCGCTGGGCTTACCAGCTGCTGGTAGAGCACCGAGCGGACCAGCGCCGCGAAATGGGTCTCCGCCTACGGCCGGACGTGCGGGGCCTGACCTCGGCGACCAGCCGGTGCATGACCGGATCCCGCTCGGCCAGGATGTCGCCGCGCGGCCAGCTGCTGACCGGGGGCCTGCTACCGGCGGGGCGGGATCTGGCCGTCGGACATGGGCCCAGTCTCGCATCAGGAGGCGCGGGCGCCGGGACCGCATGAGCATCTTCAGCCCACTACCGGTGGGGAGGGTGGGGCCGAGGGGACGGGGCGGTGGAGAGGGCGGTGGGCGCGGGATGGTGGCCGTGCCGGGTGGATCTTCCGGCCATACGAGCAGGACCGGGCATGGCGCATGGTCGACGACGAACCGGTCGGCCGGGCCAAGCGCTCCTGGGCCCGAGCCGGGAACGGTCGCCGTCCCGGGCCAGGATGAGCAGGTCTGCGCCGGAGACGGCCCTCGGCGGCGGCGTTCAGGACCCTGTCCTCCCGGGCGGGAAACCACTGGCAGGATGATCGGATGAGCCCGCTCATGCTGCTGGATACCGCTTCCTGTACTTCCGCGCATATTACGGCGTGCCGGAGACGCTGACCGCGCCGGACGGCACTCCCGTCAACGCCGTCCGCGGGCTGCTCGACATGATCGCTCGGCTGGTCCGTGCGCGCCACCCGGGCCAGCTCGTGGCCTGCCTGGACGCGGACTGGCGGCCCGCATTCCGGGTCGCGGCCATCCCTCCTACAAGGCGCACCGGGCGCAGCCGGATGGCAGCGAGGAGGTGCCGCCCGCGCTGGGCGCGCAGGTGCCGGTCATCGAGGAGGTGCTCGCCGCCGCCGGGCGTGGCGATGGCGGGCGCGCCCGGCTACGAGGCGGACGACGTGATCGGGACGCTCACCGCCCGCGCGGACGGCCCGGTCGAGATCGTGACCGGGGACCGTGACCTGTTCCAGCTGGTCGACGACGAGCGCCCGGCGCCGCGTGCTGTACACCCAGCGCGGGCTGACCAAGCTGGACGTGGTGGACGAGTCCGCGGTCACCGCGCGCTACCACATCCCCGGCCGCGCCTACGCGGACTACGCGGTGCTGCGTGGCGACCCCAGCGATGGCCTGCCCGGTGTCCCCGGCGTGGGGAGAAGACCGCGGCCGCCCTGGTGCGGACGTTCGGCACGGTCCAGGCGATGCTGGCGGCGATCGACGCGGGACACGGCGGGTTTCCCATGAACAGCTGTGCCAAGCTGGCCGCCGCGCGCGACTACCTCAGCGTGGCGCTTACCGTGACGCGGGTCGCCACCGACGCCCCGGTGCCGGACGTGGACGGCACGCTGCCGCTGACACCGGCCGCGCCTGACCGGCTCGCGGCGCTGGACGAGCGCTGGGATCTGGGTTCCTCGCTCCGCCGCGCCCTCAGCGCGCTCACCGAGCAGGACCTAGCGCGGGGCGGACTAGAGCACCCGCAGCGCGACCACGCAGGTGTCGTCCTCGGGGTCGGTCGATCTGAGCGCGGCCAGCACGGCGGCAGATGAGCCGCCCCGGATCGCTGATGCCCGCCGCCGCGCCGGCGAGAATGGCCAGCCCTTCGTCCAGTGACCGGTCCCTGCGCTCGATCAGCCCGTCGCTGTAGAGCAGCAGCAGGTCGCCCGGCTCCAGGAACAGCGAGGCCTCCTGGTAGCCGTCGCGGCCCGCGCCCAGCAGGATCCCGGCCGGGGCCGTCAGCGGGCGCGCCTCGGCTGCCCCGGACCAGCAGCGGCGGCGGGTGCCCGGCCTGGGCCCAGGTGAGCGTCCGGGAACGCGGGTCGAAGTAGCTAAGCCATCACCGAGGCCGTGTGCTCGGGGTCGACGTGATGCACCAGGTCGTTCAGCCAGCCGAGCAGCCGCTGCGGGGCGAGCCGGTGATCGCCAGGCCAGCCAGCGCGCCGCGCAGCCGGGCCATGCCCGCGGCCGCGGCGAGGCCGTGACCGCCGACATCGCCGATGGCGATGAGCACGTGGCCGCCGGGCAGCTCCGCGGTGATGTACCAGTCCCCGCCGACCCGGCTGTCGCGGGACGCGGGCAGGTAACGGACGACGGCACGCAGCCCGGGCAGGTCGAACGGGCCCTCATGCAGGGGCAGGATCGCACGCTGCAGCTCGAGCGTGACGTGCCGCTCTTGCGCTAATGCCTCGGCCAGCCGGGCGCTGTCACCGGGATGCCCAGCGGCGTCCGTGGCGCGGCGGGTGGCGGTTCGCCTCACCTTCCTGCCACCTTCGGCACACACGAGCGCAACTGCGTCCCCCACTCGGCCCGGCACTTGGCTCTGTTTGAGCCAGGGAAGCAATGATCTCAGATGTCATTGCCGTTTCGCATCAGTGAGCCTTGATGTACCAAGCGTGGGGTACCGGGCCGGTCTTGTCCAGACAGGGCACGGGGACCATGCGGCCGCGCCCGTGGTTAGATGACACCGGAGGCTGGCCAGCGGCGAAGGGCGGGCAGGTGACGCGGGCAGAAGTTCACGCAGGCACGGCGCGGGCGGCGGATCCGGCGGACCTGTACCCGGCGGACCGGATCGGGCTGGCCGCCGCGGCGGCCGCCCGGGCCGGGATCGGCGCGCTGCTGCTGACGCCCGGTCCGGACCTGCGGTACCTGACGGGCTACGACGCCATGCCGACCGAGCGGCTGACCTGCCTGGCGGTCGCCAGCCGACGGGTTGGCTGTTCCTGGTCGCGCCGCGGCTCGAGCTGCGGTCGGTGCAGGCCTCGCCCGCCGGCGGCCTGGGCGTGGAGATCGTGGGCTGGGACGAGACCGACGATCCGTACCGCCTGGTCGCGGACCGGCTCGGCCGCCCGGAGTCGGTCGGGCTGGCCGACCAGATGTGGGCCACGATGGTGCTCCGGTTCCGTGATGCGCTGCCGGGCGCCCGCCAGGGGTGGCCAGCGCCGCCCTGCGCGGGCTGCGGATCCGCAAGACCCGCGCCGAGGTCGCGGCGCTGCGGGAGGCGGGGGCGGCGATCGACCGGGTGCATGGCCGGGTTCCGGGCTGGCTCCGGCCCGGCCGGACCGAGCGCGAGATCGCCGCCGACATCGCCGCGATCGTCATGATACGCCCGCTGGGCTGATACTTGTGATCGTACGTGCCATTGGTGGGTTCAGCGGCATTATCGATACACCCAGAGCGGACGTTTGAAATTTATGGTCACCTCCTCCCACATTGAGTCGAGAGAGATGTGTGCCGCCAAATCATCGAGGATCTACGAATTGGTCAAAATGGACGAGTTCATGCCAGTTCTGGTCCTTCAAGAAGACCACGATCAACACCTCTGATCACTTATCCAAGCCATTGGCAGAGAAACTTCCGCGTTCTTCAATTTCGATCGACAAAATCCAAGCCCCGTCACGGCCGCCTATTTTCCCAGCAAAAATAGTAAATTGTACACGACATGCCCGATCGCAATGCCGTACCATGACATACGCGAACGGCTTGTGAATATATTGGCACCGGCTGAAGAGACCGGAAGAAACCGAACTCCCCTCCTCGAATCGAGTGGGGTAGACCTCTTGAAACCTCGGCAGCGCTCCCGCAGCAAACGATAAAGCGGTGTCGTATAAAATGCTCGCGCACGATATTCGACCGACGGGGAGAAAGAATTCTGACGACAGAGGGCAACCGATACTCCCCTCGCAGCACCACATCACGTGCCAACTCAGAGGAATGTGAATTCTCAAGAAAATAGAGAGGATCGGGTGACCGGCTTCCGGTTACGGAGTTCGAAACGTGGAGAGAAAAAAGGGGCGTGAAGCTTTCGCCCCACGCCCTTTCAACTTCAACTGAACGGTCGGGGTCGAAATGGCGTCGCCTATATTAATACAAGATACGAAAATGGCAATTTGATTGTGCCGAATACGTCATTTTGTGCTAGATTGCGTCTTTCTTTTTCCTGGAGGTACGACGTGAAGTTTTTAAAAATTCTTTCCGCCCCCGGTTCTTACCCTCATCCCCCATCGGTTTTTCGAAACCTGATCCGATCTTAATCGGGGTTTTCGACCCACGACCGGCGGGAATGCAGATTTCGGCCTCATGAATGAACATGGAATTAGAATCGCGATCGAGGCAAAGAAATAAACCGGCGGAATTCCTGGTGGTCGTCAAGTCAAAATCATCTCTATGGATGATGAAGGAAAGAGTCAGACGGCTGGTAACGTCGTTATAAATTTGATTACAAAGCAAAAGGTTGTCGCCCTCATCAGCGTACTCTCCACCCAGCCCGTGACGGTGGCCGTGTTGCAATATGGGGAATATGGCGTTCCAATGATTACCCCGCCAGGCGTGTGAATGGCATATTACTGAAATCGAAACATGGTCTTTCGCACTTGCTTCATCGATCCATTCCAGGGGGCCTTCGTCATGGCGCGATTCGCCAGAGAAACCTCAGAGACTGTCAGGATCGCGACTTTTTTGATTTTTACAAATCTTATTCCCAAGGATTAAATCGTAGCTTCGTCAAAAACTTTGAGAGGCCTGGGCGGTTATCGTTCGTCAAACGGCTTGCTGGCAGACGGGGATAAGACACCAATCTGCAGCTCGTCAATATTCGAGAAAACGCCGAGCTGCCGTTCCCGGCAACGCCAACGAAGTCGGGAGTATTGCCTTTCAAGCGCAAGCTTAACGGTTCCACTTCTTGGCGGTGATGGCTGGGATTCTGATAATCTCTCTCAATGAATGCCGCGAAGCTGAGGAGCCATTAGATAGGCGCACGCTCCTTGTCGTGACGATCCTCGAAAGGAAATCCAGGACTTGTTCATACGTTCGAAAGTCTCTATGGAACCTCTCCTTTCCGGGTCTGCCGCTTAGCTACGATGCGGCGAGAATAATGGTCCCAAATATAGCGCACGCTGACTACCTCGGGGAAAAAGGATCTCGCAAAGGCGATTTCCAAAAACGGAGGATTTTCCCTGACATAATGAATTACGATTGATGCCAATCGAAACGCCTCAAGCCTGCGGTCATACTCCAAATGGTAAAGGAACCCGAATTAGTTAAGTCCATCGATCCCAGATTACGGCCATTCGGCCGGGTCTTCCATCCAGCCGGTGAGAGAGAAACTTACGGTATCACATTTTGACTCGTTTTTATATAGAGCGTGTTGGGCGAAGATCGTGGACGCCCGCACTGTACGCCGTTGACGGGGACGTAGGTCCATTCTACCTCGTGATCAAAAGCATTATGGGTTGGATCATCGACCCCGCTGGACTCCCTTTCAGCGCCCATCAGGCCCGTCAATCGTGACAAAGCCATACGCCATTTTCGCCGTGACCGGCAATTTGACGAGCGTTTTTCCGTATAATCATCTCCCGTATGACTCTTAACCTGGATTTCACGGTCAAAAATTACGGTTCCATTTTAAATAATAAAGGCTGTTGAATTTCCAACTCAGCCGCAAAAGCCCCGACATAGCTCCATTGAATGAACCGGTCGGTCCGGTGGAAGGGGAGGTGTCAACGAGGCAACGAGAGGTAACTGACGTCGATCCGACGGGAACATAAAGATAGTAGGGCGCACGGAAATAAAGGCACTCGAATCGAGACAAGCCCCGGATGAGGAAATATCGCAAGTCGTGGGCTGGTGGAACTCAGCACACCCGTACCCTGAATTGAAACCGCCACCGGTTGAGAAAGCTGACGCAGGCACAACCACCGTAGCGTTCCCAAGGAACTGGTGCGATAGGAGGGCCGATGAGCGAGATCGGCTCCGGGATCTCCTTTGTCACTCCTTGATGTCCGATGCAGCATCAATGAAACTGCGCAAAGATAAAAGATAGAGTGAGACTCTCGAAGTAGTGTCAGATTTAGTCAATCGCGCTTTTCATACTCAAGCGGTACCCATTTGCAATCAAGATCTCTGCCGCGTGATTTCATAAATCGCGATGGCGGCATGACGGCGGCGTTGAGGTGGAATCAGCGTCCTCCCCCGGAAGTTTCATCAATGAATCGCACGTTTTTTTCGTTAGTTCCCGTAGCCCCTCCCTTCGCTCCCCACAACGAGCACGACATGCCGGTCTCCGATTCAAAGCGCTTGAAGATTCCCGCACTCGCATCAGCATCGAGGACCTACCACGACTGCGCCATATTATTCAGCGTTTATATCAACTCGCAGACTCCACTTGCCTGAATTTGACTGAAGCGAAACAATCGCCCCCGCCGTGGAGCCTGGCTATCAGTAGTCCGGTGATTGAGCCGAACGTATGACCCTTTTTTCGTGACGATTGTAAAAAGCCCCCCTCGCCGTGAAAATGGCCGCCGCGCGGAATGGCGCTTTCCAAAAATGCCAGGGGGCCTTCATCTCCGTCGCACGCCACGACAGTCAGGGCATGACTTCTGGCGAGTCGAAGCCCAATCTTGAAACGTGATCCAAAGATTTACAGACTTACTCTGCGGCAAATGTCTTGATGTTTTTCGATCGACTTTTTTCGCGAGCGCCTTCGCGAGAGATGCCGAATCGACAATCTCCTCGGCTCGTGCGCCTTCTGAATAACTTCTGCAGCTGCCGCGCGGCACTTGAATCGACGACGAAGAGTCTGAAGGCGGATCCGGAACCCTCTTCGAATGTAACGCTTCGGCGACCGGGTGGAGCAGTCCAGACGAAAGCTCCAAACGGCTCCGACTCATGCTTCGCCGATTTCCGGGCAGATCGATCGAGCGGCTTCGGCCGATTCTCGCTTCGGTGATCGCCGGCTGATCAACGAGATAATCGCATCCCGCTGGTGATCGCCTCCCGGCGGCGTAGCCACCCTCGCCTGATCAGATCACGGCGCTGTACGATGCAGGGCGAATTCCGGGAACAATCAAAACGTTTGGCGCGCTTGCAACGGCCGCAACCTCTTGAGAGCAACAACTCATCCGCTCCGGAGGCGACAGAAGCTTCCCAAGCGCGAGAACTTTCCTTCCATCGGGCCAACGGGGAAAACTGATTTCCATCGGCTGCCTCGCGCGTAAGACTCGTCAGCAATGTCACTGCCAGAGTTTCTGGTTGTCCGTGGTATCGGCTGACGGTCGATCGCTTCGAGCCGCTTTGATCATGGCAGTCATGCCGCCACCGCTGGTGTGAATCGTCAGCATCGAAACAGCATTGATCGGCACACGCTGATCGCCCCGCCAGATCAGCTCCGGTATGTCAGAACTGAGGTCGAGAAAACATTCTGTTCCGTTTTTGCACTCCTCAAAATCGCCGCAGCCTTCCGCCGAAAAAAGAATCGAGCCAATTTTCGCCGTTCGAAGCGCGGGCAATCGATCGAGAAGTGTAACGGCTTCAGCACGATTCGGCGTATCGATCGCGACGTCGATCAGCGCTCGAGACACTAATGTGCTCCCAGAGTCGTGATAAACCCTTCGCGAAATCCTCTCTTCCGTAATTCATGGCCACCGACTGGCGCCTTTCTCTTGGTTTCGCTACCCGCCGATAAACGCGGTTGAGCGCTCCCCCATCCTTTGCGGGTCGTTGGCAAAGCATGGAAGCCCTGGTTTTCTTCAATTGATCGATCAGTTCATGGCTCACTGCTATCACGGAAGGCGCTGATCTGAATGGCGAACCCCTCTGAAAGCCGAATTACGCCGGTTCCAGAACAGCGTCAGAATTTCTGCCGGATCTGGCTTTCGGCTTCGGCTCCGCCTTCGAAGTGATTCCCTTTTTGCCGGTGCCGGCGGGGTCGAGGTAGCTGCTGGGATTGGGTTCGAAGGGGCATCCTCCTTTAGCGTTTTAAAGAAAGTCAGCTCTGGCGCCTTTTCATGCTCCTTCATGAACGACTCGATCGGCTTTTCGGAATGTGAAACAACCCACTGTTTGTTCCGCTGCCAACCAAGGTACAGTACGAAAGGCACAGAGCCCGAAGGTGACCAGAGGGAAGGCCACATAATAGATGAGCTTTTCCAAGTGATTCATTTCAATCCAGATTCCAGTGGTGCAATAGCAAACACTTTTCAGTAGTTGGGCAACCTCCTTGAAACGTGGTTACACGCTTCCTCTGTTATCATAAAGGGATGTAATAGGCTCTGTTCATCGATGGAAAACGAAGAAAAGAAAACTGGAGCGCGTCGCTGTTGAAAGCGTTTGGACTTTTGATCGCCAGCTCTCATCGCAGATTCAGAGAATAACTGGTCCTGCTGAACATCAGCAGACCTTGCGGCCCTCTTCCAACAATTCTCAACATTCATGAGATCTCGCCGTCTATGTGGAGCCGTTCCAGATGAAAGTCGACACAGCGTGGTCTACCAGAATTCGAACCAGGGAGAGTTTCGCTCTTCGCCTTTTAACGACGGAATGGCTCTTTAAATTTCGATCCGATTGACGACCGACGAATTAACCAATTCATGGGCGATCAGCGCAGGCCTCGGAGACACTGCAAAGATTCAGACGCCGTCGCTCACTTTTCATTCTGGGAAAAGGAATTCGACCACATTGAATACACAAAGCCGATGACATATGGATGATGAAACGGATGGAGAATAAACTGATCGATGAAAAGATTGAAGAAGTCGCCGATCCGAACATGACGATGTACCAAGGGGCCGGAGGAGAAGCGGACGAGGATATCTATCAAGATTTCAAAGTGACTCTCCTTAATTCCCACAAGCGCCGGCAAAATGTTTCACGACCGCTGTGTCATGTCGGCGCAGGAACTCTCCACGATTCAGCAGGATATCGCCGAGTGCGTGAACCGTCCCTGAGCGCCTCATTCTTGATTTCGTCGATTACGGTTTTGGCCATGATGCACGAGGAAAAAGGATCCGGAGGAATATATGCGCGCCGCCGAGGCGCTCGGGAACGTAACGGCGCTGAACTGACGCAGCGAATTGGGTTTGGCGCGAATTATAATGGAGCAGGTCCATCGATTTCCCGCCCGCCCCATCGCACTGACTTCGGTTGATCCGGCAATTCTACAGAAAACGCTCAAGGCCGACGACGAGTCGATCTCCTTAATCCGCGTCAAACCGTAAGGTTTTAAAGTGACGGTAGAAGATATTAAAGAAACGCTGGTCCGCTTGGTCGATCCGGCGCACCTCACCCGCTAAAACAGGTTTTCTGATGATTGCCGAATCCAACGACGCCGCGGCTCCTGGCGTAGGAATCGCGCAATTGCATCGGGCGATCTCGGAATGTCTTCACGCCGACGCTTGCTTCCCGAGATCTGAAACACTGGACCGTTCCATCGTGTCAGCGATCAAGAACGACAAAGTCATCGACTGTTCCCGCCCTAGTACAAACAGCGATATTTTGATCTGGAAGGAAGCACGCGATTCTCCGGAAATTTCAAATCGCCGAAAGCGTTTCGATGCTCCTCAATCTCCAATGATTCGAATTTTGAAATCCGGATCTTAGGCACTTGAATTCTTCGCCGATTTTGGTGATCGCGAAATCGCGCGACAATTGATGCAAACCTGAACCGTCGTGATTTTCATCAGAAGGCGCCGCAAGAACGGAAGAGTTATTAATATCATGCGGTCGCCAAAATTGCTTGCAGTGACGATTTCGTCCCTTTCTCCGGGACATTCTCGCGACGAAAAGCTGGTTTCGAAAAATGAGCAAGCATTGTTTTTATCAATTTGCAACGTACGCTCTGGGCGTCATCGGGACCCCCTCTCGCAAAGAAGCGCTGACCGATCTGACAAAGTCATCATGATCGATCTGAGCGTATTGATTTCAAACCGCGCCTGAATCTTGAAGGTTCCCCGCCCCAGAAAGAGGCACAACCATGATTGACGAAAAGCCGAAGATTTAGCGAACCAGCTCTTTATGCCTTTAAAAACTGGCACAAACTAATGAACCGCGAAATCAGGCGTTCGTAAAATCCCCTAATCGTTTGATCTCTCATCGACGAATTGATCGCCGCCGATGGAATTATTTCCTCGAATCGGTTGAAATGAGCCTACTTCAATGAAGAAAAAGATCTGAATGACATTTCAACCTTCGAACCTTTTCCTACCTTCATGAGGAATTCGCGCGAAAGAGGTAGGAGGACTTCTTCGATCGTCAAGACTCCCGACGGTTGAGGAACTCGCTGTTTCTCGCCTCGCCGTCCGGCGAACGGAAACTACCGATGTCGGCGCGGAAGTTCTGAACAATGCGCTCGACGGCGGGTGAATCGGTCGAATTCATCGAACAGAAAGAGCGCGTTTCGATCAAGTTTCGAGACTCCGCCCAGTCGTAGCGCGGAAACGACAGGCCCTAGCGGATACATCAAGGCGATCGACGTCATGAAAGCGCCGCAACATGAATAAACTGGAAATTTCAAAGCAAGAAAGGCGAAAAGAATCGTCTACAGAATCTTCGTCATTTGCATTGAAGAGGGATTCTCATTCATCGGCTTCTCCAATATCAAGAATTATGACGGAATATACGTTCAACCATTCGCGAATTGGTTCGTGCCCCATCCATCGCTTCGGAAAATTTAAATGATTTATTTGATAGTTGAATTGCCGGCCTCTATCATGACTGAAAGATGGCGATTCCGAAAGAAATTCTCAACAAGTTAAATTGATCCCGATGAATGGAAGCAATGAAATCATCCCTCTGAGATCGATCAAACCTCTTCTGAAGCAGAACTCTCTCCAAGAAAATGGATATCATGAAATGACGCCGCGTTCGAGCACCATCGGAACTATGACTTACCGGTTATCCCGACACCTGGCGAAGAAGAAGATGAATTACTGGCGTTGTCGCGGTCATCGCCGATGCGTACGACGCGATGACGACCAACCGGGTCTATCAGCGCGCCATGCTTCCACGGTTGCGCTGAAGATCCTGATCGACAACGGTGGGACGAAATTTGATCCTCTCCTGGTGAAAGCTATGCGTTCGTCAATACCGTGGGGAATTTATCCCGTCGGTACGCTCCTCCGGATGGTCGACGGACTCCTGGCGCAGGTGACCACCCGCCTGATCCTAAAACTGAGATGCCGATCATTAAGGTGGCAACAGCTCAGGGACAGCGACCGGAAAGACGGGCCTGAAATTGATTCGCTAAGCGGGCCGAGGAGGACGCCCTGGTCGAAACAGTGCGCCATCCCGGAAGATTACAAAATCAATGTGGCGCACTATCTCTTCGGCGATGTCGTGCGAAAGAGGCGGGAGCAAATCTCGCCAAGCCTTCAGGTCAGTTCACTGATCGAATTTCACCGTGTACTTCTGAAAAAGATCCTTTCTCGCGGATAGAGCCGCAGGTGGAAGTCGACGTCGCGGCGCAAATAGGACAGGACGAAGGAAGAGAGAGGGCAACACGAATGAATTCATGTATTACTTACCTCGTAGATATTTGGCATTTGAATTGCGAATGATGGAGCAAATGACTAATTCTAAACTCGTTAGCGCCCTGTTCGTACTATTCGCACCGACGGCACTTTGGCCCAGGTCATGTTTTTAACTTTGCCTGATCGAATCGATGAAGCCGCTTCTCTATGGTTCTTCGAATTTGCTTTCATTAGTGAAACCGGATTTTTTTCAGACGCATTGAGCTGCCTGATTGGTCTCAGTGGGATCTATTGGACCGACGATTACTTCATGCGTGATTACGACGCAGCGTGGTCTCTGTTTTTCCGCCGAATTCCATTCGCATTCAAAATAATACGTCACCAATTCCATCACTGAATACGATCCTAATCGTGGGATACTACAAACGTCATTGGCGCGAGGATAACGGATTCTAAAAATAACACTTGGAGAAAGCCGGTTCAAGGGACCCCGAAAACGCCCGTATGTGGCAGTCCTTGCGTTGACCAAACAAGTTTGCGTCTGCGAGAATCGCAAAGACTTTGATGATGATGGATGGATGAAAGTGCTGGAGCAATACGTAACCGGAACGAAGTACAA